>Ga0079203_1000972_pt1 | contig 22067 bp, 19 predicted proteins | sample PorBlaMBantryBay_FD_68602 | JGI IMG/M metagenome (GOLD analysis project Ga0079203, IMG submission 68602) | Marine algae microbial communities from Bantry Bay - Bantry Bay, Ireland | ecosystem: Host-associated > Algae > Red algae > Blade | place: Bantry Bay, Ireland
GGCTTTTTTAAAGGTTTAAGCTTAAAAACTAAGGTTTACATTTTAAACTCTAGAGATGCCTTGAGATGCGGATCAACTTTAAAGCGTGGCCTCAAAACATTATCTTACTTCTGTCAAATTGACTTACCAGACGCTGATAAAGTAACGAAAGTTCATAAGCATGAGTCACATAATGTTGTTCGTGTAAAACATGGTCGCTTAAAGAAAAAAGTAAATGTTAGATTTACTGATGGTGGAAAAGCCATAAGGTTTTCTACTGAATTTGATGACACAGGTATAGACTGGGATATTTCAAAATTTAACGATGAATTTTATGCTGTATATGCAAAATCAGCACAATCAATACTTGCCAAAGCAATGTTAAAAAATGGCATTAAAGTTCAAACTATAGATAAGAAGTAATCTGTACTTACAAAAAATTATTTCGAATATAAAAGCCGCACTACTTGCGGCTTTATTTATTATACCAATCCATTAAAATAATGGGATGGTACTACTGACAGTTCTCACATGTACCGAATAGCTCTAACTTGTGACCATCTAATAAATAGCCAATTTTTTTTGTTATCTTCTCAAGCTCTTTATGAATACTACAAGCAGAAAGGCACTGAACCACTTTACACTTACCACAAACAATATGATGGTGATGATCCCCTTTCTCAAGTAGTTCGTAGGAAGAAAACCCTTTAGGCGACTGTATCGAATGAATAATGCCTAATTCCTCAAAGCGATTCAGGTTCCGGTAAATACTTGATTCATTAATTTTTTTTAAGTTAGGATTTTTTTTAAAATCATAAATTGAAAGTGATTTTTTTGATTCAAAAAATGACTTTAGAAGCTCAGTACGAACTGCTGTTTTACTTAAGCCCTTTTCATCTAGTAAATTATTAATTTTATTCATGATACTCTCCTGAATTTATTAAAAATAAATCGACAAATTAACATAAAAATAACCAAACTTAATACTTGCGCAGGTACTGTCGCCACCTTGCTATTCACTATTGATAGCGCTAGGCCAAACATGGATGAAAACCCTGAAACAATGGCCATAACTATGAGGCTCTGGCGTAAATTTTTAAAGCCTCTCCCAAGAATTAAAACCGGGAATATTAAAAATGATAATGTAAATAAAAAACCCAAGCCGTACAAAGACAGTAAAACTCCTAAAGTGAAGTAAATTTCCTCTAGAAAGTCTATTTTTTGAATATTTAAAATCGACTTATCAATTGTCGACTTAACAAGCCTTTTATGAAGAAAAAAATATAATATTATAATTACTAAAAATAGTAAAAATATGGAAAAGGATTTGTGGTTAGATATTGAGACTATATCGCCAAAAAAACCCACTGCAAAATGTGAATCTAAATCTGGAAACAAAGTCACCATAAAGTATGACAGAGCTATAAAGCTTAAATAAACCACAATATAAGTTTGCTCTCTAATAGATTTAAATAAAGTAAATATAAATTTAACAAGAGCGAACAGTAACAAAGAAAACAGTAGACAGAAAACTTCTTTATCGTGACCGACTAAGTGACCAAAAATATTACCAACCAATGCGACTTGAGCCAGAGCCATCAGCTGTAGCCCTTGCCCTCTACTTACAAGGTGGGCACCAAGCACACTTAAAATCCCAGCCACAAACGGGCTTAATAAAAAAGCAAATTTATATACTCCAAATAGCTCTATCATTTCAAGCTCAACTCTTTTACGGGCTGCTTATCATCAAACTGAGCAGAAACATGAGAAACAATAATTATGGATTTTACTTTTTTACCTCTAATTAACTCCGCTAAAAATAAACTTATGCTACCTATAGACTCCTGATCAATATGATTAAATGGTTCATCTAATATAAGCACATCACACCCACTGGCCACACGAGATAAAATTAAGGCCTTTTGTTTCTCACCCCCACTGGCTTCATTCCATTTCTTTAATAAAAAATTATTATCTATGAATTTAATACTACTGTCTTCAACAACGTCAAAAGACTTCAGCATCTCACCGAGTGTGATGGCGATGGGTAAATCGTATGATACAACCTGTGGTAAATGACAAATATGGATATTACTTTTTACTAACTCTACAGCACCGGCTAGAGAACGCACCTCACCTATTATGGTTTTTATTAGAGTGGACTTTCCTGAGCCATTAGCTCCTTTAATAAATAGTATTTCCCCCTCAGATAAACTAAAATTAACTTCTTTTTGCAAAATTAAATTTCCATATCCAATAGAAAGGTTTTTTACCTCAAGAACTTTCATTACTTACTTTCTACAATAGCTTTAGCAACGCCAACAAGTAGCTCTTCATAATTTGAAGGCTTACCCTTTTTCCTGATTGAGATTGGAATTTGCTTATAACTAACTCCAGATATTTCTCTAAATTTTTCTAGAATTTTTTTGGGGTTAGAGTTTGCACCTAATACTAAATCAACATTTTGTGATTTAGCCTCAAGTGCAATTCTTGCAATCCTTCCAGCTGATGGAGGAACTCCAGGCACTTCTTCAATATCAGCATAATAATTTAAGTTGAAGTCGTCTATGAAATAGCTAAACTCTTTATGATAAGACATTAGTTTTAGATTTTCTTTAGACTTTAAAATAGTAGCCACTTTTTGTTTAATTGAGTTTATCGTTTTAATGGTTGCGTCTAAGTTTTTTTTATAAACACTAAATCCTTTAGCATCGTTATTAACTAAAATTTCAAAAACCCCTTTAGCAGCATTTTTAAACTGCTCGGGGCTCAAATGATAATGTGGATTGCCCGAGGAATGCACATCTCCCATAGAGCGATCAATTTTCTCTTTTGGAATCTCTAAAGCAGTAACAAACTTACCAACATTACAATAACCTTTATTTCCGACCTGAATATTTTTATTAGAAGATCTTTGTAATATTTTGGGCGCCCAACCCACTTCTAGTTCAAGGCCCACTAAACAAAACACATCTGCCTTTGAAGCCTTTGCAATCCAGTTTGGCATCGCATCAACAAAATGGGGGTCCTCACTGCCATCAAGTAGGGAGTCAACTTTTACGCGGTCACCGCCTACTTGCTTAACTAACCAACTTAAATCAGGAGATGTTGTAACCACCTTAAGCTTTGCATGCAGTGTACTTGAAACTAAAATTAAAATTAATACTAATATATACTTCATTTTTTGTCCTAAAAATTATGTGCAGGGTGAGCGCCCAAGATAAAAACTAGCTGTAATTCAAAACGCGTGTCTTCCTCAATTGTTTTACCCTCTTCTTTTGTGAAGCTATGAGAAAAACCAGCCCTAAAAGTTGCAAACTCGCTGGATTTCCAAGTTAGCTCAGGGGAAATTGCGTAAGAAACATTATTTATTTTTTTATCAGTAATTGAATTTCTTTTGGAAAGATCTTTAAACCCATCTAACCTTGCGCCAATTAACAATGAATCGCTAAGGCCAAACTGGTTAAAAACATAAAGACCAACTTGTTGGTTTTCATCACCGTTAATATCTTTAACTGATCTATACCAGGCTTCACTTTGTAGTAAGTAAGTCAGTCGCTTACCGTCTCTCCATTTAGCCACTAGGTCTATACCACCTAAGCTCATGGAGTTTTTTTGTTCATCAGTCCTACCCAAATAGTTAAAACCAATTTTCAAGCCGTCAGTGCTTGCGGACAATTCTTTAAATGTTTCTAAACGCACATAATGGGTTGGTGCGCTGGGTTTTGAGCCGGCAGTGTGGGCGTGGCCATACCTATGCCCTGATGTTAAACCAAAACTTAGATCCCAATAAGAGTCCGTTGGTAATAAATAACCGAACTCAATACCTGCATCAAAAACACCCTCAGAATCAAAAAAAGTTTCATGTACTTTTGGTGCACGAATAAAAGGCCAATCATGTTGGTGAATTTGGTTTAACCTACCCACCCCTAAGAAAAACTGCCCGGCTTTAACTCGCCCTCTAGGTATTAACTTATTACTTGAAAGATAAAGCTCATGCAGTTCAAAAACTGTTTCACCATTTTCATCATGAGCTGCTGCACTGAGTACACCATCAAAGTTATGATCCACTGGAGTGTAGAACATAATTTCAGCACCACGCATAGCTAGTTTGTCTTCAGCAGATGAACCACTGTTAAGGCCTGTATCGTAAACCATATCTCCAGCCAAAGAAATTTGTAAACCAGAACCATCAAAGCTGAAAGCTAATCCCGGGATCAATAATGTAAATGTTAGAACAATTTTTTTAAGCATCACTAATTGGCCTTACTGGACCTTTAATTTTCAATATAATTTCTTTATCACCTTCAAAACCCCAGAATGAGCCCGAGCCCTTACCATGAGTTCCCCATGGGCCAGGGTTAGGGTCAGTGAAAGACTCTGTATTATAAATACAAGTACCATCAAAAGCACATTCTTCTGAGTCATCAAATGGTCCGGCTAGGTTCCAAATTAATATATGAGCATCTTCGTGATCATTATGAGCATCAAAAGATAATCTTAAAACACCATCAGCAGGTAAGCTTTTTTCAACAAAATGGGAGAAACCATTAATTTGCAAAGTGATTTTTGCATTACCCCCTATTTTTTCTACTATAAGCTTCATACCTTGGTTAAGTTCGTCATTTGCGAAGAAATAAAATATACCTTTTTTATCATCTTGAAGCTTTAGCTCTAATTCAAAATTATGTGAGGAGTCTCCTCCATTATCCATAGTTCCTTCAAAAAGAAGTTTATTACCTGAGATTTTTTTATAAACAACGCCACCAAGAGCGTTCGCACCTGCTGGGATATCATTGGCACCTGTATCAGCACCAGTTAAATCATCACAACTAATTAAAGCAAGAGACGAAAATATAACTAATAAAATTTTAATGAGCATGGTCATGATCACCATCAGTTTTTATTTCTGGCTCCCCTTGGCCTTCTTTTTTATAATGGCAAGCAAAGTCTTTTTCTCCGGCATGCTGATGACACTGAATAAAAGTTGTTTTTTCTTGGCCATCTAAAGTGTAAATAACTTTTGTCCAAACATCAGCGCCATGATCATGACCATCACTGTCGTTGTCATCGTGATCGTCATGGCCATCGTCTTTATGATCATCTTCTTCCGCTAACTTCCAAACCTTTACTAAACTTAATGAAGCCAAACTTGAACCTCTTCTTATTAGTGTTTTTTCTAGTTTAGCTAAAGCCGCTTTGTGAGCTGACATTACAAAATCAAAACCATTTTCCTCAGATTTCAAAGAAACATGCTCACCTTCATGGCCCTCTTCATGACAAACCATACTTGCACCATGTAAGTGACAACCATACGCAACTACTGATTCTAGCTCTGTATCATGGTCATGAGATAAAATTTTAACTTCAATTTCATTGCCCACGGTAAGAGTTTCCCAAGCTTTAACACCCTCAACACCAAACTCAACAGAGTACTCATCAAAAGCTGAGTTACTAGCTGAACTCAAATAAGTGCCATCTAAAGCAAATGAGTTGGCAGAAAATAGTAAAAAAGTTAAGCAAATTAGGCTATTTATAGTTTTCATATGGGGTTCTCCATCTTTATTAATTATTGTTTTAAATGCAAGTCACTTGCAATTTTCCAAAACCTAGCTCAATTGTCAACTAAGTATTTCTAAATTTGAATTAAGACATAGTGGTGGAGTTATAATTAAAACTCTAATTTTATTACTAACTGAGGGAAATTAGTTACTTAAAAGATATCTAGTTAGTAGTCTTCATTAAACTCATAGAAAAAAATACTTACCTCAACTAGAAGGTTGCTAAACCCTATACCCTTCATATTTTAAATATATTTTTTAAAAGAGTCGCATTTATATTTCCAAATTTCTGGATAAAATTAAATTAATGAAAGCTACTCCGAGAGGCTCACGGCGCGCTTCGCGTATCCGTTAGCCCGAATAAGCGATAGCTTATGCTAGGGTGATATATTGAAGGCTTGCAGTGTAGCCGCCAGGCGAAACGAAAAGACAATTAGCCTTCACCTGCAAGGTGACGCTCTACGAAGACGCGATGCTGCCGCAAGTGTTTTTTCGGAGCAGCTTTCATTAATTTAATTTTATCCAGAGGTTTGGGCCATATACTAGTGTGTGACCTAGTTACAGTATGTGGACATATTCTCATTAATTACAGAGCCTGAATCATCAGTATGAACTATCTCGCCGCCAGCAGGGTCGCCGCTACTTGGGAAGTGACTTAAGCTTAAACGAAAAGAATTTTCATCATCTCTAAAAACTATTAAACCACCCTGCTCTTCAGGGCTAGGTGCTGGGAATAAATTAAACTTTACTTCACCGTCATCAGTAACTTTTTTCATACAAATACTACCATTTAAATACTCGACGATGTACTCGTTACCACTTGAATCTTGATGGTTACAAAAAAAACTGTCTGCGTAACTGTAAGAACTTACTAACAACACAAATAGATAAAATAACTTCTTCATTATGATACTCCTAAATTTAACTTGATCATCCAAGTTGACCCAAAAGTAAGTTTTTAGCAAATTCTTTTAAAAATAACAATTATTTAGTTAACTATATGTAAAAAAATCCACGAACTCGTTTCTTATTCAAAAAAGAACGATAAATTAAGTGTCAGAGAAAAACAATTTCTAGGTTTTTCAAAAAACACTCTTGCAAAATCTAGATTTCAAAATCGCTCAATTGTAGAGGCCGGCTATTGCTGTCAATTAATCGACAATAAAGATTTAGTTTTTATAGACCCAGAAATTAAAAATGAATTATTCGAATTTAAAGTTTGTAAAAATAAGTATAATATCTCAAATAACCTCACCCCATATATACCCGCGAATCCAGACCAGGATATAAGAAGTACACGCCGCGGGCGAAGAGGCCGAAACTAAAGCAATATTAATAAAATAACTTCTGCAGTTCCATATTTTTATCTGCCCCCAAACGTACAGAAATTCAGCTAAACTTTATTACTATAAAATCGTAGAATAAAAGAACTGTAATTTACTAAATAAAAAGGCAGCCTTTTATTAAAAGGCCGCCCTAAAAAAATTAATCATATATATAAAAGTTTAATTAAAGGCCTGAGGCTTCTTCACCTTCTTCAGTTAATTTAGATAGCTCTTTTTTGGACTCTTCAACACCTTCTTTATTAATGTCTTTAGTTATTGCATCTTTTTTTACACTCAGTTCTTGCTTCATGCCTTCAGCACTGTTTACCTTATTAGTTATTTCAGTTTTAGCCTCTTTCGCTTTATCCACTGTTTTATTAGGTGTATAAGCATAAGTTAAGCCCGAGAATAATAGAGCCGATATAATTAGCGTTGATTTCATGAAACCTCCTAGGTTTTCGTTGGTTATTGTATAAATTAGTTCAGAAATCACACTAACCAAGGAAGGTATTAATTTAGCTAAGAGCCAGTCATTTTTTTGTCAGCTTAAAGTCAGCTACGTCTATCAGCAGCACGAAAAACTATCAAAATGTTTGTACAGAGTAAGAAAAATTTTTAGCTCTTTTTTAGGCTAAAAGTCATAGCATGTCCATACACAGAAAAGGCCAGATCATATTCCCTGGCCTTAATAAATTTAATTTGTAAAATTATTACTTAGTAAACAACCTCATGGGCGTTTGATTCATACATTCTTGGATCTTTATGCGGAATGATCGAGTGAGACGACAAGAACTTTGTAGTAGTATAAATAAATAGACCCAAAAACCCTAAGAATATTCCAATGTCTTGGAAGCCTAGAACAAAGCTGTGCTCTTTATTTAAATTTGGATAAATTAACCAATAAAGATCAACAACTTGCATAACTAAAATCAAAACACTCACTGCAGATAAGTGGTTAATATTCCTTTTAGCCCATCTTGGTAGCAAAGCAAAAAATGGAACAATAAACTTAAAAATTATTAGAGAAAAAGAAACTAACAACCAAGTGCCTTCTTGGCGCGGCTTAAAGAAAATTGTTTCCTCTGGTAAGTTGGCATACCAAATTAACATATACTGCGAAAAGGCAATATAGGCCCAAAAAACCACAAAGCCGAATAAAAATTTACCTAGGTCATGCAAATGGTTTTCATTCACATATTTATTAATTAAGCCTTTTTTAAGTAAGTGGCCTATAATTAGAATCATTACACATAATGTACACTGAAAAAGGCCGGCAAAAGTATAAACACCAAAGATAGTACTAAACCAATGGGCCTCTAGACTCATTAGTGTATCAACACTAAATAAGGAGTAAGAAAGAGAGAAAAACAAGATAAAGGCAATAGATAAGGGAACACATTTGTGTGTTAACGAATGTTCACCAGTTTCATCTTGCTTTAAAGAGTATCCGATAATTTTTTTAGCTAACCATAACCAACCAACAAAAAATATAATGGTTCTGATAATAAAAAAGCTTGGGTTTAGGTATGCCTCTTTATGAGCTAAAAGAGCATCACTTTCAACAGTGGCCTTATTAAACCAATCAAACACATCCATACCTGAAACAAAATTTCCGGCAATAAAAATTAGTGTTAACCCAAAAGCCCAAGGCAAGAACGCAGTTAATGCTTCCATAGGTCGCCTAATATTTACACTCCAGCCTGAGTTTGTTAAATGCTGTATAGATGTGAAAAATAATCCACCTAAGGCTAATGATGTAAAATAAAACAAACCCAAAAGATAGGCATGCCAGGCTCTTGTTTTATCCTGATAAAGAGCAAAAATCAGTGAGACTACTCCCACAAATATGAGAATGGAAAATATAGATTTCAGCCTTGAACTTGGCTTCCACATTATTTTTTCAGCACTTACTTCCATTTAAAAACTCCTAAAACTATTTAATTTCAACTTTTATTTTTCTGTTTCAGAACCACCCGATTCTGAATTTTTCTGTAATGTTCTAACGTAATTCACTATAGACCAGCGAGCCTTACTACTTTTAATTTGCTTAGCATAACTAGACATAACACCCTGACCATCAGTGATAATATGGTAAATTCGACCGTCATTATAACCTTTGATTTTAGCATTGATTAAAGAAGGTGGTTCTACAGTCATTTTTGCACCAACTGCACCATCACCGGCTCCAGTAGCTCCGTGGCAAATACTACAAAAAACAGTGTAGTTCTTTTTACCCACTTCTAAAATTTCAGGTGTAAAATTACCTGCTATTGGGTTTTTCAAATTTTCTTGAGCTTGAACTGGCTTACCCGCATACGGATATGGCTTAAAACCTTTTGGCGCCGTTCCTTCTGGTGGAACTAACATCATTGCTTTGCCGGGTTGCTTAGGGTCCCAATCTTGAGCTTTGATAGACTCTTGGTCCATCATATTTTGAACAAGCTCAATATTAGTTTGATTTTCCCCGCCATTACAAGAAACGAGTAGGACCATTAATAAAATAAGTGGTAACTGTTTAAAACTCATTTTAGAACTCCGCCGGACGAACTTCAATTGCGCCCATATCTTTAAATATTTTTTCTAAATTATCTTTACTGTATCCGTCTGACTCTTCAGGAACGAATAGAGCAAACTTATGACAAGTTAAATCAGGATCAATTATAACTGGATCAATTTTAGGTAATCCGTTTATATAAAACATGGCACCAACAGAACTTAAAGCGGCAAATAAAATTGTACACTCAAAAATTATTGGTATAAATGCAGCCAGTGAAAACATGGGCTTACCACCAATAATTAGAGGCCAATCCACTGCCGAAACCCAATATGTGAATAGTGTTCCCAAACCACAGCCTAGTAACCCAAAAATAAATGTCACCCATGGAATAATTGAACGTGGAATACCCATGGCATCATCTATACCATGAAGTGGAAACGGACTAATGGCTTCAAACTTTTGTATACCAGACTCTCGGACCATCCTAGCAGCATCAACCATTTTATGGTCATCTAACCAAATCCCTACGAGCCCGCTTTTAGTTTTAGGGCGCAATAGGTCTTCTAACTTATTAACTACATTTTCAATAGGATTAGCCATTAGTGATGCCCTCCTGGTTTGTCTTTACCAACAAATAATACTGGCTTTACTTCTGCAATTGAAACTGCAGGAACCAAACGTAAGTAAAGTAAGAATAAGAATAAGAACATACCAAAACTTCCTATTAATGCCCCTAAATCAAAGAATGTCATATCAAACATTCCCCACTGCGATGGCAAGAAATCTCTATGTAAAGAAGTTACAGTGATCACATAACGCTCAAACCACATACCTATATTTACAAATATGGAGGCTACAAACATAACCGGTATGCTTCGACGAAGCTTTTTAAACCAGAAAATATTAGGAGTAATAACGTTACAACTGACCATAATCCAATAAGACCAGCCGTAAGGACCAAAGGCTCTGTTAACAAAAACATATTGCTCATAAGGGGCGCCTGAATACCAGGCAATGAAAAACTCAGAACCATAGGCGTAACCAACGATTAAACCAGTGGTTAAAATAATTTTATTCATCACTTCCATATGATCAATAGTGATATAATCTTTAAACTTAGGAACTAAATGGCGAACAATACACATAAGCGTAATTACCATCCCAAAACCTGAGAAAATCGCACCGGCCACAAAGTATGGTGGGAAGATAGTTGTATGCCAACCTGGCAACTGAGCAACGGCGAAATCAAAAGATACAATACTATGCACTGATAAAACTAATGGTGTCGAAAGACCGGCCAATAACATATAAACCATTTCGTAGTTATTCCAGTCGCGAGCTGAACCCCTCCAACCTAATGAAAGTGCACCATAGATTTTTTTACGGACTTTATTTTTAGCTCTGTCTCTTACTGTGGCAAAATCAGGAATTAAACCCACATACCAAAATACAATGGAAACTGTGGCATAAGTTGAAACGGCAAATACATCCCAAACAAGTGGTGATCTGAAGTTTACCCATAAAGGTCCTCTTTGGTTAGGATAAGGGAGTAACCAATATGCTAACCATGGACGACCTGTATGAAGTATCGGAAATAAACCAGCAGTCATAACCGCAAATACTGTCATAGCCTCTGCTGTTCTTGCAATTGAGGTTCGCCACTTTTGCCTAAACAAAAACAATACGGCAGAGATTAAGGTACCGGCATGGCCAATACCAATCCAGAATACAAATGTAATAATATCTGTACCCCAACCTACTGGGCTATTAACACCCATTAAGCCCATGCCTGTATAAACGATACAAGCTAAGACTACGAGGTAAAATAAAAATAGAACCTGAACACTCAAGAAAAGGCCCATAAAGTGGATACCTGGTGGGCGCTCAATTAACTCACAAATATCGTCAGTAACATCTTTGTAAGTTTTATTTCCTGTGACTAATGGTCGACGTTTTAACATTAGTGCCCCCCACCTTGATGCTTATCTTTTTTAAGTTTGGCTACGTTTCTAATTTTTGTTCTGTACCTAACAGCCGGAGTGTTATTTAACTCTTCTAATAATTGATAAGTACGCTTTTCAGCAAATGCTTTACTCACTCTAGACTCAGGGTCATTCATATCACCAAAAGTTAAAGCGTCAGCTGGGCAAGATTGCTGACAAGCTGTTAAGACATCGCCATCTTTATACTTTTCGCCAGCTACTTTCAGTTCTATGTCTTTTTCTTTAATTCTATGTGTACAGAAAGTACATTTCTCCATAACACCACGGCTACGAACTGTTACTTCTGGATTCATTGCCATTTGTAGTGGTGATTTTACTTGTGTATAACTAAACCAGTTAAAGCGTCTTACTTTATATGGACAGTTGTTGGCGCAGTACCTTGTACCCACACAACGATTATAAATCATATCATTTGTACCTTCGTCACTATGTACAGTAGCAACTACTGGACACACAGTTTCACAAGGTGCATTATCACAATGCATACACATTACTGGCATATGGACAGTGGCCGGACTATCAGGATCACCAACATAATATCTGTCGATTCGCATCCAACTCATTTCACGGCCTTTTAAAATATATTTTTTACCTACAGTGGGAGTATTGTTCTCAGACTGACAAGCAATGATACATGAACCACAACCAGTGCAAGAGTTTAAATCTACTGAAAGACCCCACTTCCTGCCATTGTATTTATGTTTACTCCATAAACTAATAATTTTGTGTCTATGGATATTAGCTTCAGGGTTTTTCATATAATCATCTAATGTGGCATCTACAACAATTTGTCGGCCTTCCATTGAATGATGACCTTGAACGTTGGCAAGCTCGGACTTTTTACCTGTCTTTTTAAAGCTGACACTCATTCCAGACATATTACCATCTGATAAATCGAGAGCTCTTACCCCTACTTTATTTCCAACTTCACCAGTGGCCCATCTTCCGTAACCCAAAGCTAAGCCAATTACGCTTGAACTCTGCCCCGGCTGAATATGAACAGGAACTTTTAAAGTTTTATCACCAACAGTTAACTCTGCAATATCACCTTCATGCAACTTATGCTTATCAGCAAATGACATAGAAACTGTGGCATAGTTATCCCAACAAATTTTTGTTACTGGGTCAGGGAACTCTTGTAACCAAGACACATTACTTAAACTTCCATCACGCAGACCAACAGTGGAGTATAAAACTAATTGTAAATCAGAGCCTTTACTTACTTTTTTAAGTATACTTAACGCTGAGGAGTTAAAACTTCTGCCACCAAAAGATACTGCTCTTTCAGATTTAGAGGTGTCATAAACTCCATTTTGTAAAACATTGCTCCAAGACATACCACTTAAGTTTTTTGACCAATAAGATTTTATATAGTTATGAGCATTTTTATAATCAAAACCAGAGCCAGACTCGTTTAGCCAAGACACCAATGTATCAGCAAATGACCTTGAGTTATATAAAGGCCTAATCGTTGGTTGCTGAACACTGAACACACCTTTTGTCAGTTCAAGGTCTCCCCAAGACTCCAAGGGATGTGATTCATTTAATAAGTAATGAGCAATCGAACCTGTTTCGTCGTTTCTATCACCAACATAAATAATAGTACCCACTTTTGCAGAGGCTGCTCTAAAATCTCCATGCCAAGCATATACTGGGTTCACACCTTGAATAACTAAGGTTTTAATTTCACCCTTATTCATGGCATTTACTAAGCTCGCCATTTGTAATTCAGAGCCCGTTACATTATTATGACTATATTTATAATCTACAGTCCTGCCATCATTACCTAAAATTGAGTTTAATAAATTGACTGCCACTTGCAGTGCATTTGCATTGGCCCCTTGAGTGGCTTCACCACCAGCAACAACTAATGATTTGCCGCGATACTCAACCAAATCTTTAGCTGCTTGATTGATACCTTCGCCAATTTTACCCATCATAGCCGAGTGATGTGGCGAAGTGATAGCTTTTAAACCATCATAGCTTGAACCATAACCCAGGCTATAAACCACTTCATGAACCAAAGCTAATGCTAATGGAACTTGATCAGCCGCTGAAATTACGTAGCGCTCATCAGCGTTCGTACCAGTAAGACTCATCAAAGACTCAAAAGATGTGAGTTTATTCATGTCTTTATTTAGTTTTTTTCTGCCAACTGCAAAATCAGCTGTGTGCGCCGTTGGAGATAAGTAAGTTCCTAAAATGTCAGTATCAATAGTTAAAATATATTGCGCTCTATCTAGTCTTAATCTTGGTAAAACAGATGTTCCATAACTAGCTTTTTGCCCTTCAATTACGTGACCATAACTTGAGCCATCCCAAGAGTAGTGGTCTGCAGAAAATGCTGATTTAAACTTACCAATCAAAGACTTCACTGACGGCGAAGTTACACTGCCTGTAAGTAGTGCAACATTTCCTTTTTTTAAAGCCACTAAAATTTCTTTATCTGCTTTAGTCCAAGTCGTTGTAATTGTATCTTTATTAGTTCTTTTTTCGTTAAGTAAATTCTTTTTAGGGGCCGTGGTTCTATCTGGGTCATACAAACTGAGTACATGAGAGTGAGCACGAGCTGACATACCACCATTATTTAGTGGATCACTTGGGTTACCTTCAATTTTTATTGGCCGACCTTCGCGAGTGGTTACAACAGTACCAAAACTTTCAGTGCCATCAGCAAATGAAGAGGCATAGTAGTTGGCAATACCTGGAGTTACTTCTTGTGGTCTATTTACATAAGGAACAATTTTTTGAGCCGGACGCCTAACACAACCGAATGTGGTTAGCGCCATACTAGCGCCCATTAACTTTAAAAATGAACGCCTGGCAGGCCCATCTTCAGCTGTTACATTTGCACCATCTGAAATCGGGCTAGACATAAATTCTGAGCTCACTAAACTCTGAAACTCAGGATCATTACGCCACTGCTCTAAACTCTGCCAATATTTATTATTTGAATTTGTAGTTTTATCCATTGTTGCTCCCTAATAATGACATGTTGAACAGTTAAGAGGCGCTTTGTTCTCAGGCTTTCTGTGACAGTTCACACAAAAACCCATGGACAGACTCGACCATTGATAAACTTCTTCCATATTCTCAACGTCACCATGGCACTCATTACAAGCTTTACCCGCCTGAACATGTGCTGAGTGATTAAACTTTACGTGATCAGGCAACAGATGCACCTTCTCCCATTCGATAGGTTTATTTTCATAAAAGGCCGTCTGTAGTTTTTGAATATGCGGGCTAGGAGTACCGTCAGAACCCACTGCCTGAACAGTCATATGACAATTCATACAAATATTTAGACTTGGAACAGATGCATGACGAGTGGTATCGGCACCGGTGTGACAAAATGTACAATCTATTTTGTACTCACCAACATGTTGTTTATGTGAAAATGGAATGGGTTGCGTAGGTTGATAACCAACATTGTAACCAAAAACAATTTTGTTATTAGTTAAAATGTATATGTAGGTGGAAAGCCCACCTAATATCGCAAGTCCGACGATCGCAGCAGTAATATGTTTTTTCATAACGAACCTATTAATTTAATTTTACATATTTATATGTAAAACAAAGACTCTGTTTACAAAGTCATTTTCATTTTGTTTTCAATATTGGTTTTTATTATTAAAACTGATCACTTAGGTTGTCCATATTAATAACTAATTCTAGAAACCTTACATAGCGTGTTAAATTAGCAAAACAGGATATTGCCTTATTAGAGTGCAATTGTAGCAAAAATTACAGACCTTACCACTGACTAAGAGCTAGAGTTTAAAGACAATTAAACTATTAAACTATTAAACTATTAAAGTCCATCACTCACTCTTTGGTATAAGTGTAGCAAGGTATACAAAACCATCTAACCCATGTGAAGCCTTCCATTAATACTCTTAAAAGCTGTCCTCCTGGTAGACGCGAGAACCAATAGATGAAAGCCATTTAGCCCAAGCGAAGCCTTCCATTAATTCTCTTAAAGCTGCCCTTTGGGCAGAAGCGAGAATCAATGGAAGGCTTCGTTTGGGCTAAATTCAGTTTATATTTTTTAAAAATGTACTGGCTGTAATTATACTTAGCTAATGAGGATTATTTAATAATTCTACTTAGGAGCTGTTATTAAGTGGAAATAAAAGGTTTTATACACCAAATATAATATTAAGGTTTTGACTACACTTAAAATTATAGGGTCTGTTGATAATTCATCTAGTCAGTTAAGTGGCTAGATAGGTTTATATTCAAGTTGATGTGGAATTTTCAACCGGAGGCGTGGCGAAGCCATGGTGAGGGTTGAATTTTCAACTTCAACAAAGAAGATAAACTTAGATAGGCGCTTAAATAGCTGGATGAATTGTCAACAGACTCTAATCCCTGCATTGAATGTACTTATATTTATAAAAGACTTAAATGAATTGATATATAAAGTTTCACATTGATTCTCGCTTCTGCCCGCAGGGCAGCTTTTAAGAGAATCAATGTGAAACTTTATATATCAATGGCTTTGGATTACTTAACTTTATTAAACAGAGATCTAATTACTTGGCTTTATTTTTTCTCATCAGAGCCACATAACCTACGAACAACATATGAACGCCCACAAAAGTGGCAACATACTCTAGTCCACCGGCGCCGAACCCATATGAGTGCAGACCTGCCCCAAGAACATAGTTCACTCCATACCAAGCCATTATGACTAAAGAAAAGGCAACCACGGAACCTACAGCCATACCAAAGTCTTTAACCCATCCCACAATTTTTGCGTGTAAGATAGCGATATAACCCATAAAAGCGATGAAGGCCCAAGTTTCTTTAGGGTCCCAACCCCAGAACCTTCCCCAAGAGTAATCGGCCCATACTCCGCCTAATATAGTTCCAGCTATTAGCAAAACTGAGCCTATCTGAATACAGCGGTACATAATTTGCGCCATCTCTTTAAGTTTAGCTTTATGCTTTTTCTCATCTATTAAATAGTAAACTAAAGCTACATCGCCCAATAAAAATGCCAAAAAGTAAGGACCATAACTCGATACAATAATAATCACATGAGTTAAAAGCCAAAAGTTATCTTTAAGTACAGGCTCAAGTGGTGAGAACGAAGCATCCAAAATAGTTGGGGCTAAATGCGTAAGCATTAAACAAATAACACCCACAAGACTTGCCCCCATCATTACCACTTTACTCTTGTATTTAAGCTCAATAATCATGGCACTAATGATGGCAATCCATGGTACCCAGATTACTGTTTCAAACATATTAGATACTGGTGGGCGGTTAGAAATAAACACTCGCAAACCAATTCCGTAGGTATGTAAAATAAAACCAATAATTACAGTGGCCCATATTAGTAAATTTAAGGTTGGCTTTTTAAATGCCAAATAAAGCAATACTAGAAATACACAAAGTAAATAAAATATGAATGACCACATGAATGGCTTAAATTTATTATAGTGAACCTCTGTAGAAACCCTACTAAAAGGAGCATAGTCCTTACCAAATTCAAGCTTTACTGCAGCCACATAAGTTTCAACAGCCGACTTAAGCCCTATGCTTTTATCTCCTGAAGACAATTTAAGTTCAGAGGCAAACCCAGATATGATGGCACCAAATTTTTCTTTTTTGTCACCTGTAAGCTCCTTAATAGACTGCCATCTGGTGTCTTCACCTTTAGTTGGAGCCACTCGAACATCGGCACCACCTGCGATGGCGTGAAACCTTTGTATTTGGTTGGCCATTTTTTGCACCGCCTGGTAATAGGAATCTAGTTTTTCCTCCTTACCAAGTTTTCCTCTTAGGGTATTTATTGAAAGCCCCAAGCGATCGTTATCTAGAAGCTCATCCAAAGTATAAAGCTGTCTTTCATTTTCAAGCTTTAAGCCCTCGCGCAAACCGCTATGACGAATCAAAAACATTTTTTTACTTCGCCACTCCTCAGGAGCCAATACCCAAGTCATGAAAATTTCTACAGGCGTTTTACCTTCAAATTTTGACTTACCATAAATAAGTTGTAGAGACTCTAGGGCAAAAGTATCTAAAGGTTTTATTCGCCCACCATCTTGAACTGGCAAAGCACGTATAGCCTCATAGCCATCTCCGGACAGACCCCATGATACAGACGGCACCAACATCAACATTATTAATAAAAACTTAACCATACTTATCTCCTTAGCTATGTGGGCGCTTATATAAAAAAGCGCTTCAAAGCTACACAGCGGATTTATTAGCTTTCTTTTTACGTCTTGCCATTATGGTTTTATAATAAAATAAATGACACATTCCAAAAACCATAATAATACAACCAATATATTTCCACCAACGACCAGGGTCTTGGTTCACTGAGAGCACTGAAGCCACGGCCTTTCCAGATTCATCATTAGTGAAACTAGATTGATAAAAGGTAAAGCCTTTATGCTTTAATGGTTCATTCATGGAGATATTAATTTCACCTAAACCATTAACATAAACATCTGAGGCATATGAAGATGCCCGGCCTGTACCTTGGTATTTATCCATAATAAATTTTTTCAAGAAGATGTCGAAGTCTAAGCGAATTTGCTTTTGACCATAACTTAAAATATAGGCTTTATTTTTTGTATAAAAACGAATAATTGAATTTAACCCTAGCCAGTGATCCTTGCCATCAAAGTTAATTTGAATTGCTGAGTGTGTGGCCTTTGATAATCTTTCTTTTTCAATATAGGTAATCTTTTTTGTGGAATGCTTATAGTAGTTGAAAATCCTAAGCTCAAGGCCCATCCAACCAGTTTCAATAGTTGAGCCCGGCCCTGTTACTCCCTCTTTAGTTAAGCCACCCACTTTTTTTGAATAAATTTTATAAGCTATTTTATCGTCTTTTGGGGATAAGTGTATCACATTGCCCGAGCGATATTTAAAAGTCCCATAGTCCCAAATTACTTGAGCTGGGCCTAAATTTACTACATGATCTTTTTTAGACTTTGCAATAAACATCCATTCAGAAACACTTACGTTATCATTACTTAGTAAAAATCGTATGGCCGACCCATCAGAAACATTATCTGATTTTACTATTTTTTCATCGCGCTCTGCAAAGTGATAATACTCTTTTAGCGTTAATGGCTTTCCCTCAACTTCAAACAAAGAATCTTTGGCTCCGGGCATTTTAACAATAAAATCAGTATCCAAAGAACCCATTTTTTGTGGGCGTAAATTATCATCGTAGGAGTAAAGGTTCAGTTGCCGATCTGGTAATGTAATTGAACGACTTTTGCCACCTATATCAATAGCCATTGATCCATCAACACCAAATTTTTGAGTTACCCATGAACCAAATAAAATTACAATAATTCCAATATGGGCACATACAAAACCAGTGTGCCTCACCTTCCATGGCCAACGATCTACCATAACCGCAGTTAAATTTATGATAAGTAAAAATAAGGCAAAGTACATATAAGGAGATTTAAAAACTAATTTTTGCGCGTAGTAAGCTTCCCCAGAAGCAGATTCATAAAAAGTTCCCACAGCGGAAACTGCAGCCACCAACAGAATTATAAAGACTGCAAGTTTAATGTTAGCGAGTTTTTTCACAATTTTTTTCACAAATCCCTCAGAGAAAAAGTGATTGATTAACTAAAATTTACAAATTCACCTTACAACAATTCAAAAGAGCTGTCTTCCCCGCAGTACACAATAAGTCCAACTGGTTTATTCTCGCTAGACTTTTGCCTCGCGACAGGATGAAGAATAATTATGTAACTTAAAAATGCATATTAAGCCTAATAAAAGCTCTCATAACAAAAAGTTGACCTATAAATAGGCATGTTAACTTTTCATCCAGAGCGCAGCAAAGAGCATTCACTGCAAACTACTACAATATGAATTAGCTAAAAACACTAACTGCAACTACGCAGTAGAGCTTTCGACACTATATATTTTAATGGACTTTCAGTCGCTTGCTGTGGCTACTTTTCTTAGCTTTTTTATAAGGATATCTTTACGCAACTGGTTACAGCTATTAGTAGCTTTTGTCCAACTTAGTTTTTTTACAAACGGTAAATCGTAAACACTTAAGTCTGATCCAATTTTAAAGAACTTTTTATAAACTTTATCTGATAACGAGATATCTTGAAGAAGCTCAAAAATTATATCTTCTTTTGCATAGTACAAGTCACCCTTAAACTTACCACTTAAAATACCATCAAAAAAGGCTAATGAATTTTCTTCCATTGCTAGTGACCAATCCTTCCTATCAATTGCTAACTGTTCCGCCATCCAGTCCAATTGAGCCAACTGTTTAGTAAACTTTAGCTCCTGCATCTGAAGAAGAACATTCCCTTTATTTTGCTTTACTATTTTCATTCTATTAATTCGAGCCTCATTTTCTATTAAAACTTCATTTTTTATTTTATAAATCCTCTGCGGCTTAACTTTAGAAAATCCACAATTTAGTAATTCAAATAGAACTTCTTTCTTTTTAGTTTCATATCTTGGGCTTTGTTTAATTTTCCTAAAAATTCTCTTTTTATTCAATGCCGTTAATGAAATACCAAATTTTTCATTTGGTTTAAACTTTGTACTCCTATGAACTGCCTGTAGCCTATCATCCAACTTTAGCTTTGAAGGCTCTAGGTAAGGAGCCACAGAGCTGCCTTTTTTAAATCTTAAATTTTTATACAAACCTTCCTTCGAATTGTTTTGAATAAAGCTTTTAAACTCCTTTAGCTCAGCTCTACTTGTTACAATTTTACTAGGGAAGGAATCTAAAACAGCGCCATAAAACCCTGGCCACAAAGGGTAAGCATCATAAATGGGGCGAGGGTCAGTACCGTGACATTTTGTACAGGAGCTTGAGGCCAAACTTGCAGGCTTTCTTGGATAAGAGTTTAAGTCATATGCATAAAACTCAAACTTTGATTTCTCGTCATTAAATTCAGAAATTTCAACTATATTAGCGCCACTTTTTTGTTCATCACCAATAAATGTTAATATAAAGCGAGTGTCTGGTGAGAAGAGTATTACTCTTGGCTTTTTCGCCGTTATGGAATCTTTAAATGGGCTTCTACTGTCAAAAACAAAGGTAAAGTTTGATAGTAACTCGTCTGGCAATAACGGAAGTAACTCGGCTAAGGACTTAACAGGCTTTCCATTATTTCCAGTTTTTATTAATTTTTCTAAATCTGTTTTTTTGAAGCTTTTTGCTAAAGATAAATCGCAATAAAGTAGTGTTAATAAAAAGAAACCTATTAAAACAGAGATTAACTTTAGATTTATCAATAATTCTTTTATCATGTATTAATTTTATTACTTCTCACTATATGGTTTACCCATAACTTCCGGAATTGGCTCTCCTAAAACCTCAGGACCTACTGTCAAGCCCATAACCTCCGGAATTGGTTCTCCTAAAACCTCAGGACCTACTGTCAAGCCCATAACCTCCGGAATTGGTTCTCCTAAAACCTCAGGACCTACTGTCAAGCCCGTAACTTCCGGAGCAACAGAAACATTAACAATTAAGGACTGTATAAAACTAGGAACCTCAGTGTCGTTTTCTCTCACTAAATAATAAAGGGCTAGCTCTTCACCGTCTGGCGATATGGCTTTAAGTATTCCATTTAAAAACAGGTCCAAATCCACATCTAAGTCATTAAGATCTATATATGCACCTTGAAGTTCGATAGCAACTTCACCTCCAGCGGCATGCTTAAAGGCCCAATTGATATCATTATGGTCTTGTGAATCAATCGTGCTCAAAATATCACTAGGCACAAAGACCTCAAGCTTTCCATCAATATCTCTTACTTTTAATTTATAAATAGATGCATCTTCGCCATCGGCAAGATAGCTTTGCTCAAGTCCTGAAGGCTCAGCAACTGGCAACCCTACAACCGGAGGACCTGGTAAACCTAAAACAGTAGGGCCAGTAGAGCCTTTCGTCGAATCTAATGTCTGCACTCCACAATTTTGAAATAATAGCATTGAAACTATCATTGAAACAAATATATATACATTCTTATTCACTCAAGACCCCTTACTAAAAAAAATAACACCATCTTAGTCTAACATTTTATTAATGTAGTAGGTTTAATTAGTTGATGCTCGTCTCAATCTAAGACGGCAATATGAAACAATTTACTACGACAACGCATAAAATCTCACGTTAGGGTGAGTTTACTCACTCTATGTGCAAAAGCCTTTAACTTGTAGTTAGCCTTAGTAAGCGTAGCTTACATTAGGCGATATACATAAATTTTGGGAGTGAAGCCACAGGCGCAATGAAAAGACATCCGTCCCAAATAGACGGTGCGATACCAGTCAAAGTTCCTTTCCTAACTTTACAATTTATTAGTAACACGAAGGAGATCCCACGGCTTCGCCTCTGGATGTCTATGGATCCAGCCTGGTAGTCAACATCTTCTTTATAAAAAATAGTGGCAACTAATGTCTATACGGCTCTCAGATAATAATTTCTTTAGCCCAAATAAGTGTCGTTGCTTCTTGAGTCCTCATTGACGGTATGGCTCTTTAAAGCCTTCATCCAGAACAGGTCTTACCAAGAAAGAGTCCTACTCTTTTTTATCTATGCTTGCAATTGTCGCACTAGCTCCTAATACCAATCCCATTAAATAATGCCCTAAATTAGTCTTCAGTTTTATTTAGGTTTAATTTTTGTGACCAGAAAGAAACCGCAGGCCTAGCTGGGGCTAAGCAGAGGATTTCTTGACCT
>Ga0079203_1000983_pt1 | contig 21974 bp, 17 predicted proteins | sample PorBlaMBantryBay_FD_68602 | JGI IMG/M metagenome (GOLD analysis project Ga0079203, IMG submission 68602) | Marine algae microbial communities from Bantry Bay - Bantry Bay, Ireland | ecosystem: Host-associated > Algae > Red algae > Blade | place: Bantry Bay, Ireland
GTATATATAAGGAAGAATTGGCACTTAGTAAAAAAGATAACGATAGACAAAAAGCATTGCTCGGAGATGGGATCATAAGCGAGATGGACTTGGAGAAATCTCATACAGCACTACTGCAGATGGAAAGACAATATGAAAGTATGGAAAATGGAATCATCCAAAACAACATCAGAATAGAGCAACTTGAATTAGAAAAACTTAAACTCAAAGAGGAAAGAGTTAATCTAATCAAGAACTATCAATTTTCGATAGCAGGTATATTAGCTAATGTCAGATCAGGAATACAGAACTGGACGGATACATACTCTGTACAAGCACCGCTATCAGGTAATGTCACTTATATGATCAATGCCAAGCAAAAGAAATCTGTGCAGAATGGGCAACCTTTACTATATGTAGCTCCTGAGAATACAGAGCAGAATTATATATCAGCTATATATCCATCATATAACATAGGAAAGCTCAATACAGGCCAGAAAGCCATCATTAAGTTTGATGCATTCCCACATAAAGAATACGGCATGGTGATATCAGAGGTGGCATCAGTATCCTTACTACCTGAAATAGATGAAGAAGGTATGAGCAATTACGAGATCATAATTCCAATACCAGACACAATAACCACAGATTATAATAAGAACATAGATGTCAAACCTAAGATGACAGCCACTATAGAAATCATAACAGAAGACAGGTCGATACTCCAAAGAATATTTGATCAGTTTTTAAGTTTAATAAACACAAGTACCTGATGATTGTTTAGAGTCCATTGAATTTTTCATTCTCGCAAAGAGCCTGTACTGAGCTTGTTGAACGTACGGGAATCTAAATAATATAGATGAAATTATTTAATACAACTTCCTAAATCAAAAAATAGTTAATCATGAAATTTTTAGAAAAATTACAAGTGATAGAAAGGGTGGATCAGCTTATACGTATGAAGGCAACGGGGTCGCCCGATGCACTCGCTGAAAAACTCAATGTGTCAAGAAGATGTGTCTATGATATCATAGATGTCATGAAAAGAATGGATGCACCTATATTATATGATAGTACTCGCAAGTCTTTTTATTATTCTCACAATTGTGATCTTATGATAGGCTTTGTAGATTCTAATAAAGTCCGAGGAGGAAATAATATTTTTAAAGAAAATATTCCGAGTGCAGATTTTTTGCACAACTATGATTCATATTTGAGTATAAGTAAAAATTATTAGGTCGACATAATATATTCTTTTACTTTAGGGATATTCTCTGAACCCTTTGATAGAGGAGGCAAAATTAAAATATTTATCATGTTAAAATTACAAGATTTTAGACAGACTGAAATAAGTCTAAACTCAATTAGTACAGTTACAGGTGGAAAGGATAAAATTACTTGGAAAGGCCAAAGGGAGTATTCGGGTGGATTACATAATATTTGTGACATTATGGTGGAAGGTTATGGAGAGGTTTGTAATGTAATTGATGATTATTAAGAAACTTTATGCGGTGAACTTTTTTACAGTTCACCGCTAATTTTACAATAAAAATAGAATGAATTATTTAGTTTTAATTTTTGTAGGAATCCTATTTATATCGTGCAATGCGAACAGAGAAACTATCGTCAAATCTGAAGAAACTGAGAGTCCTTTTACAAAGGTGAATTTAACTCATAGAGGTTATCCGAAACATATTATTCCTTATGAATCGTGGGTTAGGATAAAGCCAGAAGTAAAAGGTTGGGATCTCCAATATGGCAAATATTCAGTGGGATCTAATTCCTTTTCAATTGGCATTTTTGATAAAAATGACAATTCAATATTTGGAGATGTTGGTGAAGATATTATTTTCGTTGGATCAGTGAATGATACCACTTTTGCTTATACGCCTGCCACATCAAGTAAGGCAGCTATAATTAAGAGTAACGTACTGCTGCAAACTGACAAAAACGTTTCTTTCAGTATCCATGTCAATGGTGATAAATCATTAGAAATTAAGAGGCTAAACACTTTTGATAAAACGTCTTCAGATTTAACTTTCTATACTCAAATACCAGAAATACCTTTAGTTGATACTATGAACGGAGAATCATCCGATTTTAGAGATTTGTTAGGAACAAAACCAATCAAAATTGTTTTTTGGGCAAGCTGGTGTGAACCATGCATCGCGGAGCTTGACAGAATTTATAATCAAAATATTTACAAAGAAAAATTAATTATTGCTTTAAATATAGAAGAAGATACAAATGACGCAAGATACTTTTTGTCTGATAAAAATTATCCTTGGTTATTCTTTAACTCTACAAATGAATTAAACAAAATTTTTGATCAGAATGGAATCCCATATGAAGTTAATTGTGATTCTGATGGTACTATATTAAAGTAATTTTAGTGCTATTAATATTTACAAAAGAATCTGATGAATTAACTAATGCTGTTATCGAGCTAATTGATGATGAAATTGAAGTATTTAAACTTTTAGTAGACCAGCCCAGTAATTTTCCCAAGATAAGATGTGAAATAAATAACTCCAACAATCATAAGTTATTAATAAATGATGTTGAGGTAAAAGTAGTATGGTTTAGGAAGTCCTTTAGATTAGAATATCTTGATAAAGATTTTATGACCAATCATAGTAATCCGGAAATGAGCTTTGTTTATATGGAATGGAAGAAAATTTATGAAAATCTTCATTCTGTTATTAAGCTTATAGATTCGATTGATGTCGTCGGGGGCTCTAAATATTCTGATTTTAATAATATCAATAAGTTGGAGGTTTTAGCAATAGCTAGTTCAATTGGAATTACAATTCCAAATTCACTGATGACAAATGTATTGGAAATCAAACAAAATACCTCTTACATTACGAAACCTGTTAGTGAGTTTAAGTTTATTACAAGGCCTAATAAGTTGACAGGATTGTATACAAGAAAAGTTGATAGTTCTATTGATTTTGAAATAGCTCCATCTTTGATACAAGATGAAATTGAAAAGATTGCTGATATAAGAATGTTTTACCTAAACAAAAGAATCTATACTGGTGCAATAATACAAGCGCATGGCGTAAGGGATTCTCAAATTGACTATAGGAGATACCAAACCGATAAAATGCCTTATTGGAAAAGAGCTTTGATCCCAGTCAGTTTATGGAGAATGGTGATTGATTTAATGGATAGGTTACAAGCTAATTTTGGTGTCATAGATTTTGTAACAAATGATTTTAAGAATTTTACCTTTTTAGAGATAAATTTGGGTGGACAGTTTAGCGATCTTTCTTCTAATTGTAATTATAATCTTGAATTAGAGTTCGCTTCATACCTTAACCATTTATATAATGAATCCTAAACTACGGCCTTTAATATTAAGTCTTCAAACCGAATTACTGAAGAACAATATTTTTAAAAAAAGAATTAATAAAAAGATTGAAAGACCTATCGATAGACGCATTATCAGGAAAAAGAATAGCAATTCATAGTCATATTGTCATGACAAAAGGCTTTTCTAAGTCTATACTGCTAGATCACAGAAATTCCACTTGGTTCGACATTAATCATGAGACACATGATATAATCTGTGAATGTCAAACATCCATTGATGATTGTTTAAATAAAAGATCGATAATTGATAAGAAGTTTATTATTGAATATATCGATGTTTTAATACTGAATAATATTTTTTTCTTAGTTGATGAGAAAATAATTTTTGAATCTTTTGAAAGTAGAAATAAGCTCAGTGATTTTGACCAATTGATATTGGTCATTGGAGAGAATAGTACATTTGATATAAATAAGGCACTATATGAAATTAATAATTATTCCTTTAATTGTATACTAATTGACTTAGATGGTGTTGCTATTCCTGATATAAATTCTATAAAAAATGTCTATTTGATTTTAAGAAGTGATTTCAAGAAATTTATCTTTTCACATTTGGAATTCGCGTCAACTATATTTTCTGAAATTCACTTCTATAACTCACCTAATGAGGAAGTACTAATGGTAAATTATTGTAAAATAATTTATTATCAAAATGGTAACGCTAATGTTACTTGTGGTCAAATATCTGAGTATTGGTTTAATGTTGATTCTAATGTATACAGTAACAGAAAATATAACTCATGCTTACAAGGTAAAGTGACTATTGACGCAGAAGGCAACATTAAAAACTGCCCCTCAATGAAAGAATCCTACGGAAATATCAAAGACACCACACTTGCAGAAGCCATAGAAAAGCCAGGCTTCAAAAAATATTGGGATATCAATAAAGATAAGATACACGTTTGTAAGGATTGTGAGTTCCGCTATATCTGTACAGATTGTAGAGCTTATATAGAAGATCCAGAGGATATTCTTAGTAAGCCTCTTAAGTGTGGGTACAATCCGTACACTGGAGAATGGTCAGAGTGGTCTACAAATCCTCTCAAGCAAAAAGCCATAGACTTCTATGGTATGCGAGAGATGGTGGAGGAGATGGATGTTTCTGATTCTGATGCAACATGATTTGATCTATTATGAGGGATTGATTAATGACTTCCTTACTGTATTTGTTTTCAAGTAACCCTTGACTTGTAATCATAGTATAGAATATCTGGTGTTTGTATCCTGTGTTATTTCTGAATACTGTTTCTTTGAGGCGTAGTTCTGCGGCATATTTTTTAGTGATGACATATGGAGCGTTATAGAATTTTACTTCTACTATATGTAAGCAATTATCAGCTCGTTCTATGATCAGATCTATCTGCCCGTTCGGCGTAGGCTGAAGTTAAGCCTTGTGTAAAGAGCCTACGTCGCTTCTACATTCAAGATTCTGTCTTGAGAATGAACTTATAGGAATGAGTAATAATGATTTTCATCATTCGCTGTTATGTTTTGCTGATACGATTTAATTAATTGTATTTTTAGTTATGGCTACTGAAAACAGAATTTTCAACTCTAATAACGACGTAGGCGTCGTTGCTTATATGCTATGCTTCAAGATAAAAGGGTAGATATAGTGTTCTGAAGACCTCTCCACAAGGTCGAGGTGAAAAGAACTCCCGTTGGGCGTAGGCTGACGTTCAGCCTTGTGTGCAGAGCCTACGTCGCTTTCACATTCAAGATTCTGTCTTGAGAATGAAGTTATAGAAATGGATAATAATAATAATAATAATAATAATAATTCTCATCATTCGCTGATAAGTTTTAATTAATTGTATTTTTAATTATAGCTGTTGAAAACAGAGATTTCAATGATTATAATGACGTAGGCGTCGTTGTTCATATGCTATGATTCAAGACAAAAGGGTAGATATTGTGTTCTGAAGACCTCTCCACAAGGTCGAGGTGAAAAGAAATGCCTTGCTTTATTCATTAACGAATTCTTCATCTGATTTTTAGTAAGATGGTAATTTATGAGATATGTCGGCGGGGACACCGACAGTACGACAGTCAGTAAATTCGTAATCATCTCTATATCCCTAATTGGGATTATCATCAAACAAGGCAATCGAATTTGAGCATAAAAACTAAATCATTCCTTGATTATTGCGTCAAGAATATAATTCAATCTTCCTATACTGAAGTAAGGAAGATTTATAAGCGTATACGTTTTACCCTTAGAGCTTGTAAGCCCTTCTATGTTATGAGTATTGGCTAATAATCTTACAGCATATCTGTGATTGGTTCTATCCATATATTCATGTAGGGATCGTAGTCTACCTTTGGCACCTGATTTTATTTCTATTGGGATGAGCAGGTTTTTATAGTTTATAATTAAGTCTACTTCTGCATTAGAGTTGGCATTCTCACGAGTCCAGAACATAGGTCTATAATCGATTCTTATAGATGAGGCCATAAGCTCTTGTATGATCATATGATTGGTGATATAGCCTTTGTATAGACTATTGAAGTCTTTGATACCTATAAGGGTACTTTGTATCCCTGCTGCATAATTGAGTAATCCAGTATCTAATAATTGTAGTTTTGGTTTTCTTCTGATGTTGGGTCTTGCTGGAGGGGAGGTATCATTAGTAGGGTAGATTGTTCTTACAATACCAGCATAATCAAGTTTGCGTAACGCCTCTTTTATTTCTTTTGATTTATAAGATGAATTTCCAAATCCATTTAAAGTAATCCTGTCTCTGATATATGGTACATTAGCAATAATATGTCTGAGGATTTTTTTTTCACTTGGGTTCTTTCCATATTTTTCTATATCTCTTATGTAGGTGTCCCATATAGATCCATAGACAGCGCTTAGAGAAGATGTTTTGCGTGCATTTTGAATGTAACTACTGACGACTTCAGGCATTCCTCCTACGGTTAAGTATTCATGATAGAGTGACATCAACTTATCATAAGCTACCATAGATGTAGGCTGCTCCCTGTAATATTTGAGTGCCACAGTCTCATGTAATCCTTCCATGAATTCTTCAAAATCTAATGGGTACACAGGCATTTGTTCTACTCGTCCTACAGGAAATGAAGGGACATCATTGATCACAAAATCCAATAGTGATCCAGCTGCTACGACATCCAATTCTGGCATCTCCTCATAGAAGTATCTTAGTAGTGATATCGCATGAGGTGCTTCTTGTATTTCATCAATAAATAGCAAAGTCTCATTAGGAATAAATTGGACATTCTTATCAAGAAGAATTTTTTCAAAGGTAGTTTGCACAGAAGCGCTTGCATCAAACAATTGAGCATCCTTGTATTTCTCTAAGTTGAGCTCTATGTATTGAGAATAGTGTTTTCCCAATTCTCTGGCTATGGTAGATTTTCCGACTTGTCTGGCGCCTCTTAGGACGATGGGCTTTTTAGTAATTTTAGACTTCCAAGTTAGTAGAGACTTAAATATTCTTCGATATATCATAACTAAATATATCAATAAAATAGAAAATTTACAATTATTTGGGACTTACATGTGTTGTGTTTTGGTTCAAATAAGGGGTTATTTGAGACATGGTAGTTATCGTATAGAGCTTTATTTAGGTATAAAATAATCTCCTAAATCAGCTATAAGTGCTTATATTTCCTACTTTTAGCTGATTATGAGTCAGCTGACATGTTTAGATGCTTTGTTACCGAAAATGCTGACAAAAACCATAGCTATTCTTGCAAACATAGCAGACTTTACTCGTTATATATATTTTTTGTAAAATATCTATCCTTTGAATACGTTCAGCCTTGTGTATGGAGCCTAAGTCGCTTTCATATACAAGATTCAGTCTTGAGAATGAGGCTATAGGAGTGGATATTAATAATTCTCATTATTCGCTGATAAGTTGAATTAATTATACTTTAAATTATAGTTGTTGAAAACAGATTTTTCAACTATAACAATGACTTAGGCGTCGTTGCGCATATGCTATGCTTCAGCCTACGCCGAACAGGGATTTGGTGTGATTCTAAAGATTTTTTCTATGACAACATTCCTGAGCTGGTCTCACCGTGTTTGAAGTAAAGATTTCACATGTTAAATTTCATTCATTTACAATATCCAAAATGCTCTTACCATAATCTTCTAACTTTTGCTTTCCGATACCTTCTACCTGTATAAGTTCGGTTTTATCTTTTGGTTTCATGGTAGCTATTTGCTTTAAGGACTTGTCTTTGAAAACTACATAGGCAGGATAGTTTTTTTCTTTTGCGACTTTGGCTCTCCATACTTTTAGTCTTTTGAATAAGAGATTGTCAATTTCGCTGAGATTTACTACCGTTCGGCTTAGGCTGTAGCTAAGCTTTGTGCAGTGTCGCCTATGTCGTATATTAAAATCAATATTCTGTCTTTCGATTATCATTATTAAATTAGTAGCAGAATAAGATTAAGAGATTACAAGATGACCACGATTTAAGATGTCGAAAACCTATATCCTTTGAATACAAGAATCTTGTCCATCTTATAATCTAATAAATCATGTTGAAGACAAATTAATGGCAGAACAAGATTAAAGAATTGTAAGATGTCCATGATTTGAGATGTAGAAAATCTCTATCCCAGGATACAAGAATCTTGTCCATCCTATAATCTTATAAATCGTGTTCAAGATTGATTAGTGGCAGTACAGGATTAAGAAATAATATGATGACCAAGATTTAAGATTTAGCAAACCCATATCCTTCTGGATACAAAAATCTTGTCTATCCTATAATCTTATAAATCGTGTTCATGACAAATTAATGGCAGTACAGAATTAAGAGACTACAAGATGCCCATGATTTAAGATGTAGAAAACCTATATCCATCTGGATACAAGATTCGTGTCTATCCTTTAATCTTATAAATCCTGTTTAAGACAAATTAGAGGCAGTACAGGATTAAGAGATAACATGATGACCAAGATTTGAGATTTAGCAAACCCATATCCTTTTGCATACAAGAATCGTTTCTATTCTATAATCTTATATCTATCTACAGTCGGATAAGAATCTTGTCATAAGAAAGTTGTCAGCTAATAATTACTATAAAGAACAAAAGCATCTGACTAAGGATATACACATTGCTATGTTCCAAAGTATGGCTGAAGCGTTTTTAATTATAGATACCTTTGAATGTACTCTAAAACTTTAAATTTTTCTTTTTATTATAGAGATAGTCTGACCTTCTTTATTGCATACATATATTAAGCTATTAAAAGCATAGACATCGCTTGGTTGACTGACTATTTGAGTGATAGAATCTTGGAGCATGCCTAATCCATTGTAGACGAGTACTTGGTTTGTGCCTGCATCTGCGACATACAAATTGATCCTGTCAGAACTAATTCCAGTTGGACTAATCAAATCATCTTCCTCTCCAAAATTATCTAAGTACTTTCCTGCAGTATCAAAAATTTTAATTTTTTTATTACCAGAATCCACAACGTAGTATTTATTAGAATGTAGGCATACGGCTGTAGGTGTATCTAATTGTTCTTCTCCTGAGCCATACTGACCTACAATAGAGAACTCACCTTCTTTATTAATAATGAGGCGATGATTTGACTGATCTACAAGTGCAAAGTTATTAACATTTAATCCATCAAAACAAGTGGGATTATTAAGCTTTATAGGTAATTGGAATTTATAATAATTTGGATCGCCTCTATAGACAAAAACAGAATCTTTGTTATATACTGGCATAATGATCTTAGACATTCTCTGATTTATATAACACACTTGTAAGTCATTGGCTATTGTGTCAAGCACGTCATGCTCGATATTATATTGTATGACAATTTTTTGGGTAGTATCAGTGACAAAAATTTTATTATCTAATGCAGATATTCCTACAGGATTTATATCACTGATTTTATAACTTTTGACAATTGTATAATTGCCTTCAGTTTGACCTACCGCTTCACCTATTACAACACTTTGTCCAGGTTGATCTTTACAAGATGATAAGATTAGGAGCGCATTTATTATAAAAATCAAATTATATATTGTCTTCATTGTTATGCTTGGTGATAAGATCTATTTTGAACTAATAATCTAAATTAGAATTATGCATATATTTACAAATAAAATTAATAAAACTACATCTCAATATGCCCATAAAGCTACTGTTTCAGTTGATATTGTTTGCATTTTTAATATCATGTAATCAAGATAGCCAAAAAGAAGTCACTTCTACATCTTCTTCATCTTCCTCTCAGGCTTCAGGATTTACGAAAATTAATAATTCAATTTCTGGGATAGACTTTATTAACAGCTTAGAGGATAACCCACTCTCTGATAGAAATGTGTTGTCTTATCAGCATTATTTTAATGGGGCGGGTGTAGGCGTAGCAGACTTTAATTTAGATGGACTGCAAGATATTTTCTTTGCAGGTAATGAAGTCAATAATGAAATCTATATCAATAATGGTGACATGAAGTTTGAAAAGCTCCCAGCTACATCTGGAATTAATAAGAATAAAGTATGGAGTTCTGGAGTCAGTATTGTAGATATTAATTCTGACGGATATCCTGACGTGTATGTATGTCAACAAGGTCCATATGAAAAAGACCAACGTAAAAATTGTTTCTATATTAATAACGGTGATTTGACTTTTACAGAGTTAGCTGGTGAGATGGGGCTTGATGATTCTAATTATTCTACACAAGCTACTTTCTTTGACTATGATAAAGACGGAGACTTAGATTGTTATGTTATGAATGTATCTAAGTACGCAGGAATAATATTAGCAGATGTCTTTAAAGATCTCAAGAAGCCTGAAAAAATGGAAGAAGCCAGTGGCAAAATGTATGAGAATAAAGGCAACTTAATATTTAAAAATGTTACTCAGAAAGCAGGAATGCTTAAATATGGTTATGGATTAGGTCTCGCAGTCTCTGACTTCAATGGAGACAATTGGCCAGATGTATATGTTGCTAATGATTACACCGTACCTGACTTCATGTATATCAATCAGAAGGATGGAACTTTTAAAGAACAAGTAGCAGATTACACAAGACAGACATCTTACTTTGGTATGGGATGTGATGTTGCAGATATTAATAACGATGCGTTGGTAGATATAGGTGTAGTCGATATGGCTGCAGAAGATCATTTTCGAGATAAGACTCTAATGGCAAGTATGAATGTAGAATTGTTTGATTATTACTTTAATCAATTAGGGTACCACCTTCAATACATGTTTAACAGCTTACAGTTGAATAATGGCAATAATACTTTTTCTAATATAGCTGCGATGGCAGGGGTACTGAAAAGTGACTGGAGTTGGGCTGCGATGTTTGTTGATTTTAATTTAGATGGTCATAAAGATTTTTATGTCACTAATGGATTTAGAAGGTATGCAAGAGATAATGACTTCAGAAAGAAGATGGAGAAAATCCGTAATGCTAATCAGGGAACAGTACCTCTTAATAGACGAGCTGAACTCTACAAGCTTATGCCTCAGATTAAACTAAAGAACAAACTCTATGTACATGACGGTGACCTTCATTTCAATGATGAATCGAAAGCGATGTCTCATCCTGATATAAAAACCTATTCTTACGGAGCTGCACACGCTGACTTTGATAATGATGGAGACCAAGATCTTATTATCAATAACATAGATCAAGAAGCCTTACTGCTCAAAAATGAAACAGTGGAAAAGACATCTCATAATTATATAAAAATTAGTTTAGATGAAATTAATAGTGCTAAAAAATTAGGTGCTAAGGCTACAATTAAGGTTGGTAATGTAAGCCAGTTGCAAGAGTATTATTTTGTGAGAGGATATGAGTCTACGATGGAAGAAAGTCTCAACTTTGGTCTAGGTGCAGCTGATAAAGTAGATGAAATAAAAATTGTTTGGCCTGATAATAATGTCCAGATATTAAAGGATGTGGCTGCTAATCAGGTACTTAAAATTAAATATGCTAAAGGTACAGAATATAAAATACCAAGTAAGAATGAAGGATTTTTTAAGGAAGTAGCAGCGGCCTCATTGGGTATTGATTTTGTGCACAAGGAGAATCCATTTGATGACTTCGATAAGGAGATTTTATTACCTCAGAGACAGACAGCATTTGGTCCAGCGTTGGCTGCAGGAGATATTAATGGTGACGGGTTAGATGATATCTATATCGGTGGCGCTAAGGACCAACCCGGGACTTTATATGAGCAAAAACTTAATGGCCAGTTTAGCCAGTATGCATCTCAGCCATGGCGAGCAGAGGCTTATAGTGAAGATACTGATGCAGTTTTTGTAGATGCTAATCAAGATGGTTATATGGACCTCATCATTCTAAGTGGCGGAAGTGGAGATTTTGTTGGCGAAGAAGTCAAGTTACTGGATCGATTCTATGCTAATGATGGGAAAGGAAGTTTCTTTCGTATTGCCAATGTGCTACCTAATATATATATGGCATCTAATAAAATTATAGTGTCTAATATAGACGACGATCCAGATAATGAGTTACTAATTGTCGGTGGTGCTCAGCCGGGTAAGTATCCTATGCATGAGACATCTCTCGTTTTAGATTACCAGAACAACAAATATATGGATGTAACATCAGAGATTGTCCCGGAGTTAAATAAGCCCGATGGTATACTTAGAGATGCCATCTGGACTGATATCAATGGTGATGGTATGGTCGATCTGCTCACTGCAGGAGAATGGCAGAACATTCGGTCATTTATTAATACAGAAGGAGTGTTCAGAGAACAAACTAATTCTTGGGCTCTTGCTGATAAGAAAGGTTGGTGGCGAAGTATACAAGCGGGCGATTTTGACAACGACGGAGACATAGATATTATCGCTGGTAATGTAGGTGTTAATTTTAAGCAGAAAGCAACTGATAAAAAACCTCTCTTCTTATATTCTAATGACTTTGATAACAATGGTACCCTTGATTGTGTACTCGCCAAAGATTATAATGGAACAATTGTTCCTGCAAGGGGTAAAGAATGTTCTTCTCAACAGATGCCTTTTGTTAGTGAAAAATTCCCGAGCTATACAGAATTTGCCTCAGCTTCATTAGTTGATATTTATGGAGAGACAAAATTGGAAGAGGGGATAGAGCTGGAAGCTAATGATTTTCATTCTTATGTCCTGTGGAATGATGGTGGGCAATTCTCATGGAGCCAACTACCTCAATTAGCTCAGAGTGCACCTATTTCTGATATTGTTACATTAGATGTTAATCAAGATGGGAATCTTGATATCTTATTTGCAGGTAATGATTATAATACAGAATATGAAACGCCGCGATTAGATGCAGGTAATGGTATGTTGTTATTGAATAAAGGAAATCAAAAATGGGAGACAACAACGATTACAGAATCAGGTATTTATGCTCCTGGAGAAGTCAAAAAAATAGCTCCTATCAAAACTCTGAAAGGATCCCTATTTATATTTGCGAATAATAATGCAGCACCGGTTATTTTTTCTAAATAATGAAAGTTAACTGAGGTTCCCCCCATTCTAAGGACAGTTTTAATACTATAATCACGTTCGCAAATTTAGGGAGCTGGAACATTAATGGCAGAAGAGGATTAGCAGATTACAAGATGACCGAGATTTAAGATTATGGAAATCTATATTTTTTTGAATACAAGAATCTTGTCTATCCTATAATCTTATAAATCGTGTTCAAGTCAAATTAGTGGCAGAACAGGATTAAGAGATAACAAGATGACCAAGATTCATCCCTTAGAAAATCTATAACTTTATGTATACAAGAATCGTGTCTATCCTTAAATCTTACAAATCATGTTCAAGACAAATTAATGGCAGAACAAGATTAAGAGATTATTAAAATGACCAAGATTCATGACTTAGAAAATCTATATCTTTTCTATATACAAAAATCTTGTCTATCCTATAATCTGATAAATCGTGTTTAAGACAAATTAGTGGCAGAACAGGATTGAGAGATTACCAAGATTTCAGATTTAGCAAACCATTATTCTTTGAATACAAGAATCTTATCTATTCTATAATCTTATAAATCGTGTTCAAGACAAATTAGTGTCAAAACAGGATTAAGAGATTATCAAGATGACCAAGATTTAGGATTTAGAAAATTTCCATCCTTTGAATACAGACATCTAATCTATCCTATAATCTTATAAATCATGTTCAAGACAAATTAGAGTCAGAATAGGATTAAGAGATTATTAAAATGACCAAGATTCATGACTTAGAAAATCTATATCTCTTTGAATACAAGAATCTCGTCTATCCTATAACCTTACAAATCATGCTCAAGGCAAATTAGTGGCAGAACAGGATTAAGAGATTATCAAGATGACCAAGATTTATGACTTAGAAAATCTATAACTTTATGTATACAAGATCGTGTCTATCCTATAATCTTACAAATCATGTTCAAGACAAATTAATGGCAGAACAGGATTAAGAGATTATCAAGATGACCAAGATTTCAGATTTAGCAAACCTTTATCCTTTGAATACAAGAATCCTATCTATCCTATAATTTTATAGATCATATTCCAGACAAATTAATGGCAGAACAGGATTAAGAGATTATCAAGATGACCAAGATTCATGACTTAGAAAATCTATATCTCTTTGAATACAAAAATCGTGTCTATCCTATAATCTTATAAATCATGTTCGAGACAAATTAGTGGCAGAACAAGATTAAAGAGATAAACAAGATGAACAAGATTCATGACTTAGAAAACCTATATCCTTATGGATACAAGAATCTTATCTATCCTATAATCTTATAAATCATGTTCAAGACAAATTAGAGGCAGAACAGGATTAAGAGATTATCAAGATGAACAAGATTCATGACTTAGAAAATCTATATCTCTTTGAATACAAAAATCGTGTCTATCCTATAATCTGATAAATCGTGTTCAAGACAAATTAATGGCAGAACAGGATTAAGAGATTATCAAGATGACCAAGATTAATGACTTAGAAAATTTCGATCCTTTGTATACAAACATCTTATCTATCTTATAATCTTATAAATCCTGTTCAAGACAAATTAGAGGCAGAAGAGGATTGAGAGATTATTAAAATGACCAAGATTCATGACTTAGAAAATCTATATCTCTTTGAATACAAGAATCTCGTCTATCCTATAATCTTACAAATCATTTTCAAGACAAATTAGAGGCAGAACAGGATTAAGAGATTATCAAGATGACCAAGATTGATGACTTAGAAAATCTATATCCTTTTGCATACAAGAATCGTGTATATCCTATAATCTTAAAAATCATGTTCAAGACAAATTAGAGGCAGAAGAGTATTAAGAGATTACAAGATGACCAAGATTCATGACTTAGAAAATCTATATCGTTTTATAGTTTTCGTAGTGGTTCATCATTTATTGGTAATGCTCTTGGTAACAAAAATAAAAAAGCCTTGTAAATCAACGATTTACAAGGCTTGTAGTAGCGGGAGCAGGAATAGCCAAAGCGTAATATTACTTCTCTGTCATACTATGTATGCGAATTAATCACCTATTTATCAGTAAGTTATGATATATAGGATTATGGAGGCTCACAGTCTAATATGTATAAGCGACAGCAGGTATTGCGATTTGCTGTCGTTTATGTATCTTTGAGATTCAAAAAATAATATATGATAAAAGATACTAAATCATCAAGAAAGAAGACTCGTATTCCAACACTCGATGATATCAAATTCAATTTAAGACATAATCCTAAGGATAAGCGATCAGCGTTAAGAAGAAAGGCGACTGATATTTTTGCAGTATTCAGATATGACGGGAAAAGGTTAGTATACGCAACCCAACAGAAAATAGCTCCACAAAATTGGCTGCCCAAAGAATACCGACCTAAAAGTGACTATCAATACTACGATGAGTTACAAGGAGAACTAAATAAGATCAAAAAAGCCGTACTTGATACTTATAAAATAGTAGGAGATGTCCAGCTTGCTAAATTTAGAGAATTCTTAGATAGGGAATTAGGGAGGCTTGATAATGATTCAAGTAATGTTGATTACTCATTTATAGACTTCATAGAAGATTTCTCAAACAGAAAATTAAAGCTTGGAGAATTGTCAGCTAACACCGTTAAAAAATACAGGACTGTAAAAAAGAAGCTTGAAACGTATTCAAAGAGTACTGGTAATAGGATCGATTTTGATGATATCACGCTATCATTCAAGGATCACTACCTCAACTGGATGTATGAACACACAACGTCACAGTCAGCAAATACAGCCAATAAGGAATTTGCAACTATTAAGATACTGCTCAAAAAAGCCTATAAAGAAAAGTTACATACTAATTTGATCTTTGAAGATGAGGACTTTGGAGTCAGTAGGGTAAAGACATCTAAAATCTCATGGAGTGAAGAAGAGGTCCAGCAGTTATTTGAATACAAAGTTGTAGGTCACAAGAAGCTTAAGGCAAAAAATATATCTGTACCATTTGCCAAGAAGGTCAAAGATTGGTTCTTGGTTGCGTGTTACTCATCGTTAAGGTGGTCGGACTTTACTAATATTAGTAAGGATAATATCACTAGCATTAATGAAGATCTATACATTCATACATGGACTCAGAAGAATAATGAAGAAGTCTACATCCCTATCAATAAGAACCTATTAGCGATATTAGAGGAGTACAACTATCAAAGTCCGTCAATGAGTTCTCAGCGCTTTAATGAAGCTATTAAGGTGGTGGCTGAGATGGCAGGGATAAAGGCTAAGGTGATCTTGAATACGAGCGTAAAAGGTAAGCCAATGCCAGTATCAAAAAGGAAGTGTGACATAGTAAGCTCACATGATGGGCGGAGAACGTGGGCGTCGATTAACTATTCTGAAGGCTTTTCAATCTTGCTACTTATGCAGGTGACAGGACACCGTAAGGAGTCAACATTTTTATCTTATATAGGGATGAGTAAAAAAGAAATGGCAATTAAATTAATGGAGCAGATGAAAGCTCAAGAATCTAAGTTGATGGTGGTATGATTGAAAAGACTGACTTCGATGTATTAAACGACTTCATAGAAGAATGGATAATAATCCAAGACTTTAGTGAGGCTTTTAAGTCTGATATAGGCCAATACATCAGATCGTTTATTGGAAAAATAAGTTTAGATAAGGATCAGATTTTTCCTGATGGACCAAAAAAAGATGTTGTTCGTGACCTGAAACATAATATGCACCTTTTATTTAACTATTTAAGAATTGAGCAAACACGAGCAAACACTTATCATAAAGATGAAGATTTAAAGAGCATTAACAAGCTTGCAGAGTACGCAATTCATTTTCTTTTAGAGTACCAAAAGAAGTTAGATTTTATCTGGAGAATTAGTACTGATGAAAGAGTGCACATTAAGGATAGTAAAGAAAATACTTCAATAATTTCCATTGTCAAGCAAGAAGAAAAATCAAAAAAAAGCGATCAAGTAAATGAATCTACAGTCTTAAGGGCTTTTACTTTTTTGGTTTTCTCAGAAGGTAGTAATATTAAAGATTCATATATTGAATTGAATGAAGATTTGAAGAACATAAAGGACCTCAATAGTAAACTTAGAAGGCACTACTCAAAATGGAAGACTGATGATGTTTCAGATTTACTTCGAGAGTCAACTCAAGAATACATTGAATCACACATCTACTTAGGAAAAAAAGATCTTAACTGTATTAGGTAGTTCCTATGCATATGCATTAGTCTACGCATTAATGCACGCATTAATGCAAGGTTCTCTGTAGTACTACCAACATATCTTTGGGTTATCAAATACTTAAAGAATGAAAGAATTAATAGTTATTACTCCTGAGGCACTAAAAGAGATTGTGTCTTATGTAGTTTCAAAAGAGATAGACTCTATTAAGGAAATCCTAACTACTCAAAGCAATGGATTGGACAAAGAATGGTTGACCCGAAAGGAGAAAGCCAAAAAAGAAAATATCTCTATCTCTATGGTAGATAAGTTAGTCCGCTTAGGAAAGTTTGAAAAAAAGAAAATTGGTCGTAAAACCTTAATAAAAAGTTAGGATGTACGACTCAATAAATCCCTATTTCAGTAAAGATTATACGGAGTATTCCACTCATGAAAACGGACAAGCTTGTTTTGGTTCTCTGGAGTTGACATTAAGCTATATCATACTATTTGGATGCCATATTTTACCCTTTATAGGTCAAGATGGAATAAACCACTCAGGCCATTTTATAACCAACAATTACAATTAATCTAATGGAAGAAAAATCATATTATTCAGTTATACCTGCGAATGTAAGATACGATAGTTCATTAGTTGCAAATGCAAAATTATTGTTCTCAGAATTAACAGCTTTGTCAAATCAAAAAGGATACTGCTGGGCTTCTAATAGTTACTTTGCAAAGCTATATAAGGTAAGTAATCAATCGGTTTCAAAATGGATAAATCAACTTAAGCGTAAAGGATATATTACTGTAGAAATGGAGATGGAAGGGAAGGTTATTAAAAAGCGTATTATTTCTATCATAGGACATCTACCCGAAGTTGAAGAGGTATCAATAAAAAGTGAAGGGGGTATCAACAAAAGTTTAAGGGGGTATCAACAAAAGTTTAAAGATAATACTACAATAAATATTAAATCTAATATAGATGAACAATTTGTCAATTTCTGGAATCTTTATGGTAAGAAAGTAGACAGGAAAAATACCATAGATCAATTTAATAAATTATCAATTGAGGATAAGAATAGCTTAATTGATAAAACACCTTCATTTGTTAAAGCAAATCCTGACAAAAAATTTAGGCCAAAACCATCGACCTTTATTAAGGATAGAAGGTGGGAAGATGAAATTGAATTAAGCACTCCAATTGATGACGGTACAGATATAGGAAAATACAAAGATTTTTACAAAAGAATCGATGACTATATATCGACACAAACCAACATCAAAAAGGGCTACACGAAAGCTGAGTTTTTAAAACTGATAAGTATAGATTTTTCTCAAGAGGTAAAGTTACATTTTGGTAAAAGAGAAAATCAATATTATAAGGAAATCAAACGGATCATTACAGAACTAAACTCAAATAGCTATAAGGCGAAAGAAGTAGTTTCATTATTCGATTATACAACTACTGAACTAAGTAAAGCAATATGAATTATTTAGAGCAAGCTATACAGTATCATAATGCAGGTTATAGAGTTATTCCAGTAAATAAGAATAAAGCTCCACAATGCAAATGGCGTCAATTCATCGAAGGGCAAACCTTAGAAGATATTAAGAGAATATTCAATAATGACAGTTGGGGTATAGCATTACTTATGGGTAACGGATTGGAAGCTTTAGACATTGATCTTAAGTATGATCTATCAGGTAATTTGATGTTAGAGTTTTTGAATCTATTGGGCCACTCAGGTTTAGGCGAAAAGTTTAAAACCGAATCTTATTTGCAGACAACAATTAATAAAGGTTATCACTATATTTATAAAACTAATTTTAAAGATGGTAGTAAGAAATTAGCAAGTAGATCCGCAACTTCTGAAGAAGCTAAAACAGGAGAAAAAGTCAAAGTATTATTTGAGACAAGGGGCGAAGGTGGTTATGTAGTTATTGCACCTACAGATGGGTATAATGTTCAAATGGGTTCATTGGATTCACTAACAACTATTTCTGATAACATGAGAAACTTTGTGCATGATTGTGCAAGAAGTTTCAATGAGGTACAGGAGACTAAGATTTTAAAGCCTCAAGCAAGAAATAATAATTCAAATATATCAACGGATTCTATTAAATCTTGGGATGACTACAATGAGAAAAACGATGCTTATTCGATGCAGTCTATGTTGGAGGCAAGCGGATGGAAAACAACACATACGACCAATGACAGAATATACTTAAGGAGACCAGGCAAAGACACAGGCATAAGTGGGGACATTCATATTGCCAAGAATCTATTCAAATCATTTTCAACATCTACACAGTTTGAATCTGACAAAGCTTACGCACCATTCGCGACTTACGCGGTTCTATCTCATGGAGGCGACTTCTCACAAGCGTCTAAGGCGGTCTATAGCGATGGCTATGGAAGTAGGCAAGTAAATCAGCCAAAAGTCCAAAAGAAGCCAAATAAGAGCGATTCTAAGGCAAAAATCGACAATATTGTAAGGTTGAAGTTTGACTACGATAAGCCAATAGAGCAAGTAAAAACATGCTTTGATTATGTAGATGAATATAGAAATTATCCCATAGGCTCATTTGGGACAATAGGAGCGATTGTAGGAGAACAAAAGACACGTAAGACTACTTTGATAAAATCTATTGTTACAAGTGCTTTAAAGGGCTCTAAGGAGTTAAATTTTATTTTTGAATTGCAAAATAAAAACATTATCTACTATGATACAGAGCAGCCATATAGTCGTTTCCAAATGCAGAATAGGGATATACTCAATATGTCAGATATCAGAGGGAATGATAAAAGATTTCACGCATACGCATTAAGGTCGCTTAATAGGTATGAGAGGTTAGATTTTATCAAATACACAATACCGAAGTTTGACAATATTGGCTTAATTGTAATAGACGGTGCAGTTGATATTTGTATGGATTACATGGATGCAAAGAGTAGTCAAGATACTTTAGAGTTCTTGATGCAATTGGCAGACGAGACGGGTGCAATGATCTTAACGGTGCTGCATTTAACAAAAGCAGGTTTATTTCCAAGAGGACATCTTGGTACTGAATTAAATAATAAGGCAGATTGGATGATACAGACCTCAAAAACGGATAATTATTCAACGGTAAAATGTAGGGAATCAAGACATAGAGAGTTCCCAACTTTCGACTTCATTAATAATAAGACTACTGGTTATCCTGAATTAATGGCATCAGTACAAGAGAATGTTTTTTAAATGGTAATATACTATTGCACATCTAATACTTTTTTTTACTTAGTTGCAAGCAATTCCGAAAATTCCAATCAAGCCACTCTATGTTCGATTTAAGCAAATCTACAGCTAAAGCATAGTAGATTTCCAAAGAGCACACAAGCTTCAATAGAAGCTACATTAACGTCCGAGGGAGAGGCCTTCAATGAACTACTTTGAATAGAAGAAGAAATAAAGCAGAAAGCATCACATTAAAATTAATGTATCAAAAACTTTTGCGAAGTTATTTCTTTTCCAATACCAACAGTAGTCGCAACATATATCCCTGGTGGGAAATGGGATGTATTCAAGATATGTGTATGGTTACTATTAGGCAAAGTGAACTTTTCAATGATTTGTCCAGACAGTGAATTAATAACAACTTTTACTTCATTGTCGGTACACTGAGAAAAATAAATCCTACTTTGATTTTGAGTAGATGAGATGTTTAAACAATTTTCTTCTTTCGACAATCCATCTATTGTACTGACTGTAGTTGAATCATATATCCCATTACTATCCATCTTGAGAATCAAAGATTGTACCCAAGGCAATGCCGTCGTCGGCGCATCAGAATCCTTAGATCCACCGCAGGCAACATAATGCCCGTCCTCAGATAAGATAACATCTGAAAAATCCTCTACGACAGAAGACTTTACATCTCTGAAACTGTAAGTCCGAGTCCATAGACTATCCCCCTCATAATTTATCTTAGAAATTGTCGCAGTGGGTATATAGGTACTATCAATTTCAAAATTTAATCTATTCTGAGCACCAACAACAATATATCCATCACTTTCCTTAGATTCTATGATGGAATTCCAATGACCATAACCAATAGTATTTCCAGCATTATTTCCTATTATTTTTTTCCATAGAGGTTGACCAGAAGAATCAAATTTTGCAATACATGCATGGTGAACAAATGCATCTAATTGTTCATCAAATAATCTAACATATCCCGTCACAATGATATTATTATATTGATCTATAAGCAGTCCTTTTCCTAAACGCATTTGAATTGATTCAAATCCAATATCAGGATTGAAAACCAAATTTAAATCTTCATCAAAGATTATGATATATGCCTGCGATGCATCATCCTTATCACTAATAGTTACTTTATCAACTCTCATACAAGAGGCTATAAAATTTCCGTTTTCATTTTGTTTAATGGCAATAGCTAAATCATTAAACTCTTCATTAGGAATAGTAAATGTTTTAGTTTCTAATTGCCCTATTCTGAGTAGTTTTATATCTTGATCATTATTAGGTCCTAAATCTAAATTTCTTCCACTAAAGAAAAAATTCTCTTTTTGTTCATCAAATGCAAAACTTGTTGGGGAAAAATCATCTTTTAGTTGATCAAATGATAAAAATGTATTTATAGAAGGGTTGTCTTCTTGATATTGCATCAGTTTCATAGAATTGGCAGGACCAAGTGCTATTGCAAAATAGTTCGTCTCTTTTGAGAGTATGACTGGGGATTCTATGATAAAATTTGTAGTATCGTTAGTTAATGTTAACACTTCAATGAATTCACCTAGTTTTGTGTTACGAGTATACATAGATGTCCATCTTCCGATATCTTGATCAAAATATTGACCAAATCGGAGATACTCATTTTCTGTTTCAATTAATGCTGTGGGTCTGTTTGGTTCGTTTGTTTTAAGTGCTAGTAAATCGTGAAAACCAATCTGAGAATATACATCAAGTTGACA
>Ga0079203_1001002_pt1 | contig 21720 bp, 20 predicted proteins | sample PorBlaMBantryBay_FD_68602 | JGI IMG/M metagenome (GOLD analysis project Ga0079203, IMG submission 68602) | Marine algae microbial communities from Bantry Bay - Bantry Bay, Ireland | ecosystem: Host-associated > Algae > Red algae > Blade | place: Bantry Bay, Ireland
CCTTTAACACCTAAAGTGGATGATAAACAAGTATTATTTTAACAAAAATTAGAAAATGGGATATTTAAAATTTAGCGAAAACATGTTTCTTGAAGTAGCAGAATTCAAGAGACTTCAGAAGTTTTTAGATAAGAATGGAATTAAAAGACATACGCTAATAAATACTGATACATTTGGTTTAGTCAGACAAGCTGTTTTGCCTCAAATTGGTTCTATAGAATTAGCTGATTCATTTTATGTTGCAAAAGCAGGAACGCCATTCGATAATGTAATAGTTAATCCTGGTATTGCAGTTGATTCAGATGCAAATTTAATTATAAATACTAAGTCACAAAATTTACAAGTTCCAAATGACGGTTTATGGTATTGGCTAAAAATTAAACATAAATTTGATGTAAAAGAAAATGGAGTTGTTAGTATAGATACTTTAGGTAATATGACTGGAGTAGGTACTGAATTTACAGAAATTTTAAGAGGGCAACCTAATTATCCAGCCAAAATAAAATTTCTAAATTCTACAACTGGTAATGCTAATATATATGAAGTTGTTAAAGTTGTTAGTGATACTTCAGTTATATTACAAGGTGACTTTACAGCTGAGCAAGATTTAGAGTTTGGGGTGTACGGAACTTTCACACCTGGATATCCTGTTCCTACAGATGATCAAATGATATTTCAATATGACTCTGTAGAAATAGAAATGACATCAGAAACAGTTTTAGGTCAAGCACCTAATTACTTATTAAATAAAGAGTTCTATATAGCAAGAGTTCGTAATAATGGTGTGGATGTAACTCTACAAGATAAGAGAATAAATTGGTGGGAGACTGAAGCAATGGCTTATCTGAAACAAATAGACCGTAGCCTTGAAAATCCTTTAATTGGAGTCGAAGCTGTGAAGTATGATATAGGAACTTCTACAAGAGCAAAAAATTTAGTAGAACTTGCTTGGGGTTTTAGAACTGATAAATACACCATAGACACTAGTTCTAAGAAAATTTCTATACTTATTGGAGAGGGTGGAGTTTACAAAGATACTTCTCATTTTCAAAGTGGGGATTTTAATGACTGGAGATTATATGCTAAGAATGGTAGTTGGAGAACTATAATTGATAGCCAAAAAACAGGAACTCAAATTGTAATAACATTAGATGTATTAGAACCATCTGAATATTCTATGTCTACATTAGTTACTTCAGATACTGTTCAGGATGAAATATTTATTGCCCCACCTTTTGAATCAATAGAATTTAGATTTAGAGAAGATGCTAATCCAAATGTAATATCTGTAGCAACTTTAGATGAAGATATAGATAATGAAAATTGGCCAATACTTGAAAATAAATACATATTTAATATAAATACTCCTTTAGCTAGAGTAAGCGTTCCATCATTAGATGGATGTTATAAATATAATCTTACGTACAGACTAAAAATATTTAATGAATATACAGATTGGCAAGTTATGCCTGATGATATTATTGGATATTACGATGAAACATCTTTTGATAAAAGAGGTAATTTGAATGATAATCAGATAGACCGAGTTAGAGTACCATATGAAGGTCATTTGACTTATGGATTTATAAAAATTTGCGAAAATCCAAATTCATTTAATAATTTTCAAGAATATATAGATACAGGTGATTTATTTGGAGTTAATACTACTGAATTTGCTAATTCTACACCTACTTTGAATTTAGTTGTTGGAGAAAGTAAAAGATATCAACATTTTAAAGGTCAAGAATTAGCTTTAAGTGCAGATATGTATATACATTTAAATAGAAAAAATGTAGATGGAGACGATTTTAGAGAGGGTAATACATTTTATATACATATAGAACAATGGATAAATTTATCTACCTTTAAAATGAGAATTGTTGAAGATTTTGTTGATCCTACAAACTATACTGAATTAGCTGATATAGATGTTAATGATATGATGTATGTTAGAAACAATACTGTAAATAATCCTATTCAAAATTTACGTAGAGGTTTATTTATAGTATGTACTTATAATGAATTTAATCATTGGATAGTTAGTTATGATACTGAAATTTGCCCTAAAGGTATAGTAAGAATGGCTATGAATATTCCAGCTAACACTTTTGATAGTTCTGGTAATGGACAAAAACAAGGATTTTGGGGATGGAAAATAGTTAATGAAATGGATAATGTGTTTCCAGTAGGAACTTTAAATACTGGTGCTTCAGGTTCTGTAGGTGGTGATAATAGTGTCACACTTAATGAAAATAATATGCCAAAACATACTCATACTGTTAATGATCCTGGGCATACTCACGATGTTACAATTAAACAAGGAATTGATGATCACTCATCTGGTCGTCATAGTAATTCAAGAATAGATAGAGATAGAACATATACAACTGCAAGATCATATACAGGAATAACTCTAAATCCATCTGGATCAATAAATCCATCTGCAATAGATAAAAGACCGAAAAGAATGAAATTTTTATTCATAGAAAAAATAGTTTAAGTTATGATATTATTATTATCAGGAGCAACACATAAGGATGCTCAACAATTAGACCTAAATAGAAGTCTTGGTGGATTAGTATCTTCTACTCCAGTACCTAATGGTAGGATGAATGGTTTGTTTTCAGATGTATCAAATTATACTGTTGCTAATAATTCGTCAGAAATAGTAGGTATTTTTCTTGTGAATAATACTTCAAATGATTTAGCGAATTTATCTATTCAAGAAATATATGAGGATGATAACATATGTGAATTTGAATTTGCAGTAGTATCTGTTACGGATAGTGGAGCTATGGAATTAATTGGTAGTAAATTTGAAGAGCCTTATTATGCTAATTGGTTCGAGCCTATTGATAAGACTTTAATTAAAGAAATCTTTAAGTCAGGTGAGATGATTGGTCTATGGATAAAAAGAACTATAATCAAAGAAAGTGAAGAAGTTTCAGAATGTTTACCAGCTGATTCAGTTAATAAAAATATAGATGAGTGCTTGGAAGTTATTTTTAGCCACGATTAACCACATATTTGGTGTGTAATCTTTTTGGTAAGAGCCTTAAACTAAAAATTTAAGGCTTTTATTATTTTAAAGATTTTATCAGCTTAAAACTCATGTAATGAGATTATCGTTTAAAAATTTTTCATAGTTAATTCTAAATGTGTTAAATGCGCTGCATTCTTTTTTGAGGGTTTGGTGAGTGCGCAGCAGCCTCAATTCGATGGGAATATTCCTTTTGATTGTTATAAGGTCATAAACTTCTTAATGTGTTACAATGTTTATTTGTCTCGCATAAGAGGGTTTATGTTTTTATGACCTTAATCTTCTGGGAATAATAATATAATGATGATAGAGATAACAAGAACATCTTTTAATAGAGCCAAATTTACAGGAAAGTCCAAAGAGACAAAGCATATTAAGCGTCTTTTGAAAATTTGGGTAGATGGAGCTCAATATTCACCAAAGTACAATGAGACTGACAAATATGGAAGACGAAGATGGGATGGATATTTTAGATTTTATAATTCAGATAATGAATTCGATTGGGGTATTGTAGATGAAATAATGTATCATTTAAAGTCTAAAAAAATAAATTTTACTGTTCACGATGATTCAGGAATAAAATTCATAAAAAAGATAAAAACAAGAGATACCTTACGTCCACACCAGAACAGAGCAGTAAAAAAATTCTTCAAAAATAACTTAGGTATAACAATAGTACCAACCAGAGGTGGTAAAACTTATATAGCATCTGAAAAAATAAGATTAGCTATGAAAAATGATGAAAATTTAGTGTCATTGTTTCTTGTAGATACAATAGATTTATTTAATCAGACCTTAGAAGAGTTTTCAGGTTATTTTGGAATAGAACAATCTGAAATAGGAACTATAAATGATAAAGGTGTGAATATAAAACAAATTAATGTTTGTATGATACAGTCATTAGTTTCTAAGATGTATCCTGCTAAACGTAAAACAGATACAAGAGAAAAAATACGTGAAAGGAATAGAACTACAAGACAGATGAGAAAATTTCTTCATTCTGTTAATTTTCTAATCGTAGATGAGATACAAGAATATTCATCATCTAAACGTATGAATTGTTTAAAAGCATGTAAAAATGTCACTTTCTTATCAGGACTTTCTGCTACACCATTTAAAGATGAGGATGAAGACACTACCAAAAATGTAATACAAAATCTAAAAATAAAAGCGTTTTTTGGAGGAATTGTATATTCAGTACCTATATCAGAATTGCAAGAACAAGGCTATCTTGCTTTAGATAAGGCTATATTATTTAGCTATAATCATGAATATTATAAAATTGATAATAGAGTTAATGAAGATGATGGATATCATTCGTTATTAACTCAACTCATACATGAAAACAAAGAGCGTAATAAAATATTGATAGATTTTATAAGGTTATGTAGAAAAAATAAGTGGAAGACACTTGTATTATTTAATTCTAAGAAACATGGTAGAATTATATCAAGAAAAACAGCTCAACCATTTATATGTGGAGATGATAAGTCAGATGTTCGTAAGGCTGCTAAAGACAAATTTTTATCTGGTAAAGGTAAGATACTATTAGCGTCAAATATATACAAAAAAGGGATAACTTTACCAGAGGCAGAAATACTTGTATTTGGAGATGGTGGTTTAGAGGGTAGTAATGTTACTCAGAAAAAAGGTCGTGTGCTTGGAGCTGTAGATGGTAAGACTAGAGCAATTATAGCTGATATAATGGATATTGAAGATAAATATTTTTCCAACCATAGTTATAATAGATTGAGAGTTTATGATGAGGAAATTGGTCAGGATAGAATTGAAATTCACGAGCCGACTGATATGAAAGATGTAGAAGATAGTATCAAAGAATGGTTAGATGAGAAAAAAGGAATTTAAACTTGTTGTAGAATTATACAAGACTTACTATAAACAGATAACTAAAAATGAAGGCTTCAGATTATATATGTCTGATAGTCGAGCCAAGATGGTTGATAGGTTTTTAGATAATTTTCTTGAATTAACTCAATCTACATTTATTCAAGAAGATGCTCTCAAGAAATTTATGGAATTTCAATTTAATTATTGGTATAAACGTAATGCTAAATACGGTGCAGGAACTTCTATACAGTTAGAGTGGATAATTGGTAAGAAAGCTATTGTAAGGTGGGAGAAAGCCAATAAGAAGTATATTAGCTGGATAATACGTAAGAATTTAAAAACAGACCATAAAATTGTGGTTAAAAATACTGATAATTCTTATGCTAATTTAGTAGTTAGATTAAATGATGTTGAAGAAAAAGAAAAAGAACGTGCTCACAATACTGTAAAAGGATTTTGGAACTGTTTAATAAATACCACATTATACAACCACAAAAGCAGTCTATGTGTAAGTTGTGATAAGTCTATGGGTTGTAAAGAAAATTTAAAAATTAAGTTTCCAAAGATATATAAAAAAAGAGGATATTAATGGATAGTTTGTTTAAAAATTTCGGTAAAAGATATAATAGAAATATGTCTGGATTAGAAGTAGCTAAATTGATAGGTACATCCAGAACCATATTATACAAATTCCTTAGAGAACAAAACATATTCTGTAAAACAAATGGGCGTAATTTACCTACAGATATTTATATGCGCAAGAAGTGGTTTTTTATAAAAGAAACTAATGTAGATAATGAAAATTTTAAAGGTATAGTTACTACTACAATGTTCACACCTTTAGGATATGAAAGCATAAGAGATATCATATACAAAGACCATGATAATATAATACATACTTTAAATAATGATAGTTTTTGGGTAGTCCTTGCTAATAAAATTAGGTCAAAGTTATCTTATTTAGGTCGAGATTTTAAGACCGATAATGAGCTTGAAGAACATATGAAAAAACACTCATATTTATTCACTCATGGAGAAACTAATAATAAAAGCGTATTCTACTTTGCTAATGATAGAAAGTATGAATTGATAAAATTTAATGTAGATAATCTACGAATATTTGAAACATGTTAATTAATGGCTAAAAAAGAACAATTAACCAGCGAGTTCATACTTGAGCTATTTAAGGCTGCTTTTGAAAAAGATTATATATTTGAGATATTAGTTCAGTATCTCAAATATTCATATTTAACATATGATTATGAAAAGAAGTTTTGGAAAAAAGCATTGCAAATATATAAGCTAAAAAATAAAATACCTACTCTTGGGCTTATACAAGTAGAACTGCGAAAGGATGAAGCTGTAAAAGATTTTATAATTGATATAAAAGAAGCAAGACTACGAGATGTAAAGAGTGTTGTTGATTCATTTCAAGAATTCATAAAAGAAAGCAAATTTGTAGAAATATTTGAAAAAGCTGGAGAACTTTATAACAGAGGTGATGAGTCTGAAGCATTTAAAGAATTTCAAAAAGGTGCTGAAGAGATGTCTCTATTTTCTATACAGGATAAGGTATTCAAAAAGGTTTTTAAAGGATTTGAAGAACGTCATGCAGGTCGTAAGATAGATGAGCAGAGAACCAAATTACCATTCTTTATAGATAGATTAGACGAGATAACCTACGGTGGGTCAGAAACTGGCGAAATTACGCTTGTAACAGCTGAGTCTGGTATAGGTAAGTCTCAATATTTAATACATAGAGCAATACAGACTGCTAGGTCTGGATATGATGTTTTGTTATTTCAAATAGAGGGTACTGAGAGACAAGTTATGGATAGATTAGATGCAGCTTGGACAGGAGCATTATATCATGACATGAAAAAAGGTAATATAGATGATAAGAGATACAAAAAGTTATTACCTATAATAAAGAAGATGTCTGGCGAAATACATGTGGAAGCATTTGAAAAGTTTGGTGGAGCAACTGATACTGATATAAAAAATTCAGTATTGGAAGCAAAAAAGATGTATCCAAACCTTAAATTAGTCTTAATTGATTACATGGAATTAATGACTCTAAATGATGGTACTAATTATGGACCAAGGGATGAACGTTTTAGGCAACAAAAGATAGGTAGATTTATGAAAGAACTAGCTATGGAACAAGATGTAGGTGTAGATACTGTAACTCAAGCATCTAATTTACCGTCAGATTTAAAGGCTGATCCATCTTTTGTAATGACCAGAGAATACTTGTCTGAAGATAAAGGTAAAATAAGACCTTTTGATTATCATTTCACTCTTAACCAGACTTTTGACGAAATGAAGTTTATAGATACTGATGGTGTAAGAGCGTCAATTATACGTATGTATGCTGATAAAATTCGTGAATATAGTTCAGGACAAACTGTACCTATAATAACTAATTTTAAAAGTTCAAGATTTTATGATAGACGTAGAACACTTGAGCACTTTATAGATGACGAGGATGAGTAAGGACACTACTATACCTGATGAAGATTTAAAAGGATTATTTGGAAGAATGCGTAAAGCTGGTAGAAATCAATATATAACTGATTGTGTATATTGTGGAAAACAAGCACACTTCTATATGAATAGAACTACCCAACAATGGGACTGTAAAAAATGTGGAGAAGAGGGTAATATTGTAAAATTACTACATTTTCTTGGAAAGTTATTCCTATTAGGTGATTTCAAATCAATAGATAGAACTAAAATAAAAATGTTAGGTGAAGATGAAGAAGATCAGATAACTGATTTAGTTGTTCCTAACAGACGTTTACCATTAGGATTTAAGCGAGTTTATGAAGATGAGTATTTATTTGGTAGAAGATTTACAAAAGAAAATTTACAAAAATTAAGAGTTGGCTATACTAATCTCAGACCATTCTTAAAAGACTACATAATATTTGCAGTAGATGAAGAAGATGGGTGTAAAGGTTATGTTGCTAGATACTCAAAAACAATTCCTAAAGGTGATAAAAAGACTTTAAGGTACAGAAATGATAAAGGTGCTAAATTTTCTCATCTTCTATTTGGCTATAACGAAATTATTGAAGGCAAAACCGACACTGTAATATTAGTCGAGGGTTTACCAGACAAAGTCACTACTGATAATGTATTACAGCTTGATAATCAAGATGAAATAAAATGTTGTTGCACATTCGGCAAGAAAATTTCCAAATTTCAGATATTAAAACTTTTGAAAAAAGGAGTCAAGAATATTATACTCATTTTCGATTATGATGCTATTTCTGAAATGAAAAAGTATGGAGTAATTCTTGAAGAATTTTTTAATGTACAAATTGGTTTCACTTTCCAAAAAGATATAAACGACTCAACTGAAGAAGAGATTTTTGATATTTTTCAGAATTTAAAAGATGTTGTTTCTTTTAATAGGAAAACTGTAAAAACATTATAAAAATGGCAAAGTCACATATTTCAATATTGGAGTACTACGAGCGACTTCAGATTGAATATATAATCTACGAACTAAGACTGAAAATATACCCATCTTCTAAAGATAAGGCTAAATTCAGAGAAATTTTAGAATTTAAACAACAAAAGATATTTGATATATCAGATAAGAATGATCTTATTAATATGTTTGAGTCTAAACAGAAAAGACAAGAAATTGAATCTAAAGTCTATAATGAATTTGGAAATCCAACTGACATAACTAAAAAAGATAAGTATTTTTATTATTTCTTAAATACTGACTTTTCATATAAAGGTGAGGGAGTTAAATTATCCAGCTATAATTTAGATGATGGAACTGCAGTAATTCAATATAAGGATGATACTACAGAAATGGTGGATATTAACTTTATACGTAGAATTTTATAAATTTTTCAACATTTGTTATCTGTATTATTTGTACAGAAACTAAAAATAAATGAAAAATATTTTGTAAAAAATTTTGCGGTTAAGAATAAAGTTACGAATTTAGCCTCAGATTTATTTAACAACGGAAATTTTTTATTATGGACTTACAAAATGCAGCAAATAGATTAAAGCAATTATTCACTGATCATAGATACGCTATGCAAGAGGATAATGAAACAAAAGCTAATTCAATAGGTAATGAGTATAGAATACTAAGAGCCTTTTGTATAGAATTTAACATCTTCACTTTTACAGAGATGGAAAGATTAGAATACGAATGTATCCAAAGAATGGATAAGATACATAAACAAAATCAACTTACTAACTAATAACTTATATTCTAAAATGACAAAAGTAGAACAAATTTATCACAGACACGAAAGTCTTGTTAACTATTACGCTAATAAAATCTGGAATGAGAATAATATAGCGATGGAAAAAGAAGACTTAAAACAGGAACTTAGAATCAAATTATTTTTAGCTATTAAGAGTTATGCTAAAAGATGGAAACAATACCGAGAAACCAATTCAAATAAGCCTGTACCAATAGAGTTCTTTTTAAAGACAGTAATGGCTAATAAAGTAAAAGACTTTATAAAATTGATAAATAGAATGCCTACTGATTCAATAGATGATTTGAATTTCGATTATGGTAGAGAAGATATGACTGAGATAGCTTATGACTCTACAGACATAAAGATAGGTGAGAAGAGCCTTATAAGTTTATTTGAAGGTCAAGAAAGACAAATTATGAGTCTTTTATTTCTAAAAGATTTTGATCAACGTAAGGTTAAAAAGATTTACAAGAAGATTGAAAAATCTGAAGTAGAAAATATAATGGAAAACGGACTTAATAAATTAAGAGATTATTTAGAGTCAAATTGTAATCCTGTACAAGAATTTAGAATTATGTATTCTGAAAATTTACAAAGTTAATAATATCAATTACAAACAATAATAATTTAAAATCCAAGTAAAATGGCAAAGAAAGCTAAAAAAGTTGAAAAACTTACAAAAGAACAAGTAAAAGACCTTAAAACAATAGGTATTAAGGCTAAGAGCGTAGAAGATGCTAGAAATCAAATGATCGAATTTCTTGCAGAAAATGACATCGAAGATGTTAATGATGATCCGTTTGATGAGTTATTTGATATGTGCTCTGTAATGTATGAAGACTCTGAAGAAGAGATGGATGAAATGGTTGAAGAAGAGGACGCAGCTGAAGATGAAGACGAGGACGAGGACGATGAAGATGAAGATGAAGATGAAGACGAAGATGAAGACGAAGATGAAGACGAAGATGAAGATGAAGACGAAGACGAAGATGAAGATGAGGACGATGAAGATGAGGACGATGAAGATGAAGATGATGAGGATGAAGATGATGAGGATGAGCCTGCTCCAAAGAAAAAATCTTCTAAGTCAAAAGCAAAGCCTGTTAAAAAATCAGACAAAAAAGCTGACAAGAAAGCTGCTAAAAAGAAAACACGTACTAAGCGTTTGAATCCTAAAGAGAACAAGGATGATGCTGCAAGATACGATGTGGTTCGTGAAGCATTAGAAAATTTAGGTGAATTTATTTTCAACTTCATTGCTAATGGTGGAGTGTCTGTAAAATATAAAGGTAAAAATAGCAACAAAGTATTCTTTAGCTATGATTCACCTAAATTAGATGCTGACGGTAATATTACTGGTAGAGTTTATTTATCTTCAGTAAAAGATGAAGAATTACTTTATGAGTTATTCGGTGATGAAATAGAAATCAAGAAATCTTGGTCTGGAAATCTTCTTGTAGTAGATACTCCACTTGAAGACTTAGCTTCTGCACTAACTAATAATGCAGAAGCATTTGAGAAAGTGCTTGTAGGATTAGGTAAAAAAGATGAGAAGTTAGGCAAAAACCGTGATAAGATGGAAAAAGACCTAAAAGCTACAAAAAAGGCTAAAGCTACTGCAAAAAAGTCTAGCAAGAAAGCTAAAACTGAAGAAGTTGTAGAAGAGCCTAAAAAAGCTTCAAAAAAGTCTAGCAAAAAGACTTCTAATAAAAAGAAGTCAAAGAAGTCTAAAAAGTAATTTTAAGACCTTAATATTAATAAAGCCTCATTAACATTGAGGCTTTTTTTTTATTTTATCATAGTTATATCTAAAAATTAATAATAAACGAATTTCAAAAATTATGAAAGAACAAATAATTAACAACTCTATTATGACTGAAACATTTTCAAAGTCATATCCTGTTATTAATAAATATCTTGTAGAAAATGGAGATCATGTAGAAAGTCGAAATGGAGATACAAAAGAAATTCTAAATTTTAAAACAGAAATACATAATCCTTATAGAAGATGTGTTGGTAATAATGGACGTGATATAAATGTGTTCTTTTTATTAGCTGAAGCATTATGGATTTTTAGAGGTCGAAAAGATGTTGAGTTTTTAGCTAAGTTTAATAATCAGATGAAAGCGTATTCGGATGACGGAGTTAATTTTCATGCTCCTTATGGTTTTCGTATGCGTAGATATGGAGTAAGTAGTTTTGATAATACTAAACCTACTTCACCAGAAAATAATGGTCATAACCACCAACAAATGACTGATGGGATAGATCAAATATTATTAGCAATGCAAATGTTAGTAGATAATTCAGAAAGTAGAAGAGTTGTATTGTCTATCTGGAATCCAGAATTAGATTTAGCTACTATATCAAAAGATTTACCTTGTAATGATATGCTTATGTTAAAAGTTAGAAATGAGAAACTTCATTCTACAATAGCTAATAGAAGCAATGATTTGCATTGGGGATTGCCTACTAATGTTTTCCAATTCAGTTTTGTTACAGAAATTATGTCTAATATTATGAGCATTAGTTTGGGCACTCAAACTCATAATTCTCAAAGTCTTCATTTTTATATAGATAATGATATTGCTATGAGAATGTATGAAAATATGAGCTTTACAAATTCTAAATTTGATGACTTATATGATTATACAGAAGAGATGAGAATGGATATGAATTTTTCAAAATCTGATAATATAGAAAAAAGACTTTCCATAGTAGATGATTTTATAGACAGAATTATATATAGTCTTAATAAAGGTGAGAAATTGCCTAATTCAGATTTAAAATCATTAAAAAACTTTTCAGAATATTTATATTTAACATATGAATTATTATGGAATTATCTAAGGTATAAATTTGGTTCTAAAAAGACTGATGATGATAAATTAAAAGCCTTAGATAAATTAAATGATTTATCTGAGCACTATGGAAATCCAGACATAATTGCTATGTCTAAGAATTTTTATGTTTCTAAAATGAAAGATAATTCTAAATTTGAAGATACTATTTTAGGTACGCTATAATATGACAAAAGATTTTAAAAATTGGTGTGAGTCAAATTCTATTAGTTATTCTAAGTCTAAAGAGGGATTTTGGGAGATTAATGATTTTGGATCATTCATATTTGTAGATGATAAGGAGGGCAAATTATTAGATGACGTATTCCTCATAATCCTTACAGAAAAAGAGCAAGAGATTGTAGAAGATCAAAAAGTTGATTTTATAGTTTATAAATGGGGCACTAGATTTTTCTATACTTCTACTAAAGAAACTGATAAAAATGAATACAATGAGATAGGTGTTAAGTTGAAATTAAATGACTTTAAGAATATTGGAAAATATGAACCTATTGTAGATGTAGATTTTGTTAATTTAGGAGTACATACAGGATACGAATTATTGAATGGGAGTTGTGAAGCATTTCAATATGCTGATAAAGCAAAATACTTAGGTCATGATAGTTTAGGATTAGCTGAAAAAAATACATTAGCTGGAACAATTGCATTTCAAAGTGCTTGTCTAAAAAACGATATCAAGCCAGTATTAGGATACACCGTATCAGTTGCTTACAATTATGACCCTGAAGCAGAAAATCAAGAATTATTTGATTTAAAGTTCTACGTAAAAAATGAACAAGGTTGGAAAAATGTTCTACGTATGAATAAGGCTGTCAATGTAGATAATGAAGGGTTTTTAATAAAAGAAGATATTAAGTCATTTTCGGATGGTTTAATATGTGTATTTCCAATGGAAAGTTACTTTCATAAGTTTATATATCAAAAGAAAAATTCAGTCAAAGAAATCAAGGAATTTAAGTCTATATTTAAAAAAGACCTTTATTTCCAGATTGATCTTTCAGAATTTATAGATGATGGCATAGACATAGATAGATTGAAAATTATACGAAAGTATATGAAATCTTATTCTAAAATGATAAAACCTGTATATATTTCAGATGCTTATTATGTGGATGAAATAGATAGTGAGGTTAAAGGTATATTAAACAGCATAGACAGGAAAGCTAATCCAAAATCTTCTGATCAATACTTAAAAACTATAGATCAAATATTCGATAAAAATATTAGCCTTTTTGAATCAAATGATAGGAGTCTGTCTATATTTCTGGAATCAATAGATAATACTAGAATTATATCAGATGCTTGTAATTATCAGATTGATACAGGAAATCATAAATTACCTAAATTTGAAGTAAAAGACCCAATAGAACTTTACAATGATTTACTAGCAGAAGCATTTGAGAAAAAAGTTATAAATAAAGGATTAGATGTAGAAAAATATTGGTCAAGACTTGAAGAAGAGAATGAGGTGATTGTAGGTGCAGGTTTTGTAGATTATTTTTTAATTTTATGGGATGTTATAGAATATTCTAAAGCTAATGATATATTAGTTGGAGTAGGTCGAGGATCAGCTGGAGGATCACTTGTAGCATATCTATTAGGTATTATAGAGATAGACCCAATTGAATATAATTTATTATTTGAGCGTTTCTTGAATAAGACACGTGTATCTGGAGAACGTGCTAAAGCTGCAGATGCTTTGCCAGATATTGACTTAGATTTTGAAGGTAAAAAAAGAGATGAAATAAAGCGTTATATAGAACATAAATATGGTTCAGATCATGTGTGTTCTATTGGTACTTTTAATAGGATGAAAGTGAAATCAATTATTAAAGATTTTGCTAGAGTTTTAGGAGTTTCTTTTCAGGAAGCAAATTCAATCACAAAAAAGATTGATCCATTCGATAAAAAGGTTGCTAAAGGTTTACCATATGAAGATATTTTCGATTGGGCTATGAAAAATAAGACCTTAAAGGCTTTTGTTCAAAAACACATAGATTTATTCGAGTTAATAAAAGCTCCAATGAATCAACAACGCTCATCTTCTATACACGCATCTGCCGTAATTATAACACCAAAAGAAGATAAACAAGGAAATCCAATGACTATATATGAATGGATGCCTGTTCGTAAAATAGATGGAGTACTTGTATCAGAATGGGAAGGCAAATATATAGATAAGGCTGGATTTTTGAAAGAGGATATTCTTGGAATAGCTCAATTAGACAAGTTCAGAATGACTTTAGAACTTATAAAAGAAAATATTGGAGAAACAATAGATTTGAATGAAGTAGATACTAAACATAAAAAAACTTTTAAGACTTTCCAAAAAGGAATGAATGAAGATGTTTTTCAGTTTGGTACTGGAGGTTTGAAAAAGTATTCTATAGAGGTTAAACCTACTGAAGTAGAAGATTTAATATCAATGAATGCTTTGTATAGACCTGGACCAATGAAGTCTGATGCTCATAATGATTTTGTTAGAATTAGACGTGGTAGAAAAAAGGCTAAATTTGATATAGGTATGGAAGTCGTAACAGAGAAGACTTTTGGATTATATGTATATCAAGAACAGGTTATGCAAGCTATGGTGGTTGGAGGTATGACTCTATCAGAGGCAGATCAAGTTAGAACTTATATGAAAAAATTTGATGATAAAAGCCTACAAAAATTCAAAAAGAAGTTCGTGAAAGGATATTCAAAAGTAGTAGATGGTAAAGTCAAAAAACCTAAATCATATGCTACGGAAGTTTGGGATAAATTATACCAGTTCTCAAGTTATGGTTTCAACAGGTCTCATGCTGCAGCTTATAGTGTTATGGGATATTGGAGTCAATGGTTAAAAGTAAATTACCCATTAGAGTTCTGGACAGCTTCATTAAATTTCGTAAAACATCTTGAAGATTTTCCAAATAGAATTTCTGAGATGAGGAAGTTAACAAAAATTAAAGTTGCTCCACCAGACATAAATAAGTCCGATATATATTTTACATCAGATACAGAAACTAATAATATATATTGGTCATTTGAACAAATAAAACAGGTTGGTCCAGCATCTGCAGCAGCAATATTGAATGAGCGTAAGGAAAATGGTCAGTTTTATGATATGGAAGAGTTCTTACAAAGAATACCTAAAAGACAAGTCAATAAAAGAGTTGTTACTCATCTGATTTTAGCTGGAGCATTTGACGAACTCTGCATAGGTAGTAATAATGACGTCCGTAGAAGATTAGACATATTAAAGGAATATTATGAGCTAATTAAGACTGATTTACCAGAAGAGTTCAGTGATGAAAAATGTACTAAGGCTTTTTATTGGAAGATGAGACAAAGAGAATTAACTGGATTTGCAGATTTGTCTTTTGATAGCTTATTAGCTAGAAATAAAAAGACAAAAAGGTATTTAGATATTTATAAAACACCTCAAGAAATAGTCTTAATGGATTTGAAGCCTAAAGAAAAGAAACCTGTATTAGTAGCTGGATTAGTATTAAATGTTAAGATAAAAAATACTAGCAAAGGAGATAGAATGGCTAATATTACTATGGACAACAACAATAATACATTTATGGTAACATTTTGGTCTCAAATGTTTGAAAAGAACGGATTTGAAGAATACTTAGCAGAGTTAGGTAAAAGAGAAGTAGTTATAGCAATTAAAGCTCAAATTTCAAATTGGAAAGAGATGGTTCAAATAACAAATACTTACGATACTTCTCATACTAAAATTATAGAACTTACTTAAAAATGGAAAACATATTTGATAGATTTTTACACGACAACGATTTTGACCAATTAAATAATATGGTTAGATGGAACGGAATGAACAGAATAAAAGATGAGACAGTGGCTCATCATTCATTTATAGTTTCTGTATTTTCAAGAGTTTTAGCTCAAGAAATTTTTACTGGGATTTTATTCTCAGATATGAAGATAAAACTTGACGTAGTTACTTATGCACTTTTTCACGATTATGATGAAATGTTTACTGGAGATGTGTTGCATGGATTGAAATATAATCCTTACAATGGTCCAGAAATTAGAAATAGTATAGATGATTATTTAAAGTATAAAATAAAAGATAAATTCAAAAATGGTTCTAAGACAGATGTAATGTTTCAAGATACTATGCTAAAGAATTTTGCTACTTTTATTTCAGAGTTAGTAAAGGTCGCAGATTGGTTATCTATGTATTTTTATCTATATAAAGAGATGGAATTAGGTAATAAAGGCTTGGATAAAACTAGACAATATTGTATTAAAGGCATAAAAAATTCTGTAGATACAGTAGTAAGTTCATTAAATAAACAAACTGTATATGAAGTAAATTTAGAAATCCTTAATCAAATTAAAAATATATCATATGAGTAAAGATTTAGTAAACAAATTAGAGCAATCTAATAGATCAAAATATGGAGATAAAAGTCATGATCAAATATCTCAAAATTATAGAGTTTCTAAGCAAAAAGGAGATGTTTGGTGTTCTGAAAATGTTAAGAGATATTTAGATAGATTTACTAGACCTGGATCAAGCAAAGCTAATAATTTAACAGACCTCTATAAAGCTAAAGATTATTTACAAAGAATGATCGATGCTAATGAAGAGATAGGTATTGATACCGAAACAAATGAGGTTATAGAAGATTTTAAAGATGGCGAAAAAAAGTAAATTAGTTTTCAATCTTGGAGACAAAGTAGTAAAGTTTACAGTTCAAAATTTCGATAAGAATGTAGAGATTGATAAACTTTTAAAGATAGATTATGGTAATTTAGTAGCTGAATTAGTCACATTTCCAGTAGTAGTAAACAAATTAGGTTTATTGGCAGCAGAGATGGATAATGAAGTACAAATGGCTAAATTAAATTTATCTGTTACAGAAGCAAAATTAAAGGATAAGATACGTAAGCAATTAACATTTTCTGATGATAAAGGTAAACGTAAAACACCTACTATATCAGAAGTGGATGATGCTTTGACCAGAAATAAGTTATGGATAAAAAAGAAGTCTGCTTACATAACTACTATGAAAGAGAAAGAGTACATGTACTCTATATATGAATCAGCTAAAGATAAGTCAAGAAAATTAGACAAACTTAGCCTTACTTTAAGAGCTGGAGATATTGATACTGATTTAATACAAAAGCAGTTGAATAATGTATATTTTAAAATCAAAGATGGTTTTATAAAAGATTAAAAACATAGTTAATATTACTAATAATTCAATACCGATAAACATGTCAAATTTACGTAAGAAATACGCAAAAAAGGTCACTAAGCTAAAAGACCTTGAAGAAAAAAATAGTCAAGACGATGCTAACATAGGTTATTCTGGAGGTAGCGACTACCTTGAAATAACAGATGGTAAGACTAACAAATTTAGATTATTTCCAGCTCACGATGGTCCAGACTTCTTTAAATTAAGAAAAAGATATTGGGTTACCATTAATGGGGATGATGGAGATGCTAAAAGAACTGTATTAGATGCTAGAGTTCATGGTGGAGCAAAAAGAGACATAATCGATGAGTATGTTAAATTTGCTAAAAAGAATGTTAAGGATAATGATATATTATCTAAAATAACTCATTGGAAAGATGGCTTAACTGCAGAACATTCTTGGATAGCTTATGCTGTTAAATTAACTAAAAAAGAACGTGAATTTGGTTTACTATCTTTTAAAAAGACAGTAAGAGATGCTATAAATAAAGCCATATTTATAGAGTCAGATGATGAGCCGATAGAAGTTGATCCATTTACTCATCCAGACGATGGTTTACCTTTACTTGTAAAATATAATAGTAAACCTAACAAGAAAAAAGGTGAAGACTATTATGATGTTCAAATAGGTCGTAGAGCTGTAGAATTAACAGATGAAGAACTTGAGAAGCACGATGCAGCTAAGTCTTTAGATGAATTGTTCGACAATGTATATACTGTAAAAGATTTTGAGCTTGCATTAGATGCGCTTGAGAAATTTGATATAGATAATGAAGTTGATATCTTTGAAGACGATAGATGGTTAGAGTTAGTTCAAGAAATTAGAGATTTGTTAGGTGACGATGAAGACGATGAAGATGAAGAGCCTAAGAAAAAATCTAAAAAGAAGTCTAAAAAAGTCCAAGAAGATGAAGATGAAGATGAAGACGAGGACGATGAGGATGAGGACGAGGACGATGAGGATGAGGACGATGAGGATGAGGATGAGGATGAGGATGAGGATGAGGATGAGGATGAGGATGAGGATGAGGATGATGAAGATGAAGACGATGAAGACGATGAAGACGATGAAGACGATGAGCCTGCTTCAAAAAAGAAGTCTAAGAAATCTAAAGACAAAAAGAAGTCTAAAGATAAGAAATCTAAAGACAAAAAGAAGTCTAAGATGTCTGTTGATGACATAAGAACAAGACTACGTAAAAAGAAATAGGATTTTCTATTGTTTGTAGTTAATATAAAGGGTATGTGATTAATTTTGCATACCCTTTCAGAGTTAAATATAAAAATATAAACTGATGAGCATAATTGATAAAATTGTAAAGAAATTTAATAATGAAGATATAATTAAATTTTCTGATAAAGACAACTTCAAAGAAATGAAGTCTTGGTGTGGAACCAATATACCACAGCTTGAGTATAATTTAGGAACTTTAGGTTTGCCGACTGGTATAATAGAGATAGCAGGAGTTTCTAAGTCTGGAAAAACCACTCTTGGTCTTGAGTCTATGGCTAACTTTCTAAGACAAGACGAAAATGGTATAGCAGTCATTCTTTCATCTGAGAATAGAGATAATAAAGAATATGCTGCCAAATTAGGAATAGATACTGACAAAGTGATCATATTGAAGATACGTTATGTGGAAGATATGTTCATGAAAGTAAAGAAGATTATACAGGACGTTGAGGATATTTTTGAGATTGAAAAACTTGGTGAACCTAAATTCTTTTTCATGTGGGATAGTTTAGGAGCAACGCTATCTAAAGCCGAGTTAGACACTATGGAACACAATACAGCTGAGATGGGGAAAGCTGCCATAAAAGGTAATGATATACCAAAATCTAAATACAAACATGCTCAGATGGGTGCTTTTGCTAAACAAGCTAAAATGTTTAGTAAATTTCTATTAGGTGAAATGTATGATAAAACTATACATTTTATAATACTTAATCACGTCTATAATAAAATGGACGGACGTGGTGGTAAAAAATCTGGAGGTGGAGAATGGGTTGAATATATGCCTACTATTAGATTAAGAATGGCAGTTGTAGGTCATGAAAAGATAGATGATGTAGAAGTCCTACAATATTCTGAAGTTAAGGTAGTTAAAAACGATTTTGGCTCAAGACGTAAGACAAAAGTAGAAATACTATTAGGTAAGGGATTTGTATTAAATGCTGATGATATAGCATTCGCTGTAGAAGAGGGTATAATCACAAAGCCATCTGCATCTAAATGGTCATTTATGAAAGGTAAGCTCACTTGGAACTCAAAAAGAACCTTTTACCAGTTGTACTACGATAATAATAAATACTTAATTTTATTACATAAAAAAGTAGCTAAGGCTAGACATGAACAAGTTTTAAGTGAAAGAGAGTCATAATATGAGTAAGATAAAACCAATAGCAGTATTCTTAACAGATACGCACCTAAAAAAAGATAATCTTGATCTTGTATATAATATATTTAAGCAAGCAATAGAATTAGCTGAAAATTTAGGTGTAGATAAGGTATATCATGGTGGAGACTTCTTTACTAATCGTATTGCTCAGAATTTGCAAACACTTCTTACGTTTTCAAAAATACTGAAATTGTTTAAAAAGCGAGGTATTGAACTCATTGGTATTCCAGGCAATCATGATAAAACAAATCAGAATAGTGAAGATAGTTATCTTGATATATTTTATAACTACTCTAATTTTACAATAGTTAGAGATGTTCATGTAGAAGTTGAAAAAGATGTTTCTATTGGTTTTTTACCTTATTTTACTGGTTCTTATTTAGAACGCTTAAAAAAACTTAAAAGTCAGACTAAGCGACTAAAAACTGGTAAAAACATATTGATAACTCATAAGGCTTTTAATGGAGTTCGTAATAATGATGGTTCATTAGTAGAAGATGGAGTAAGAGTTAAAGATGTATCATTTTGGGATACTGTAATGGTAGGTCATTATCACGATGCGTCTGAATTAGGTAAAAACATAATTTATACAGGTTCAGCATATCAAAGTAATTATGGAGAAAATATAGAAGACAAAGGATTTACTGTTATAATGTCTGATGGATCACTTGAATTTGAACAATCTGTTTTTCCAAAATATGTAAAAGTTAAACTTGATATATCAGACGATATAGAAAGTGAAATAGAAATGCATGATGTAGAAACAAATAATGTAAGGTTTGTATTTACAGGTGATAAGTCTGATATATCAAAAGTAGATAGGTCAAAGTTAGATGAATTAGGAATAGATTGTAAGTTTGAACTCAACGATGTAAATGAAGAGATACTAAAAGTTGAACAAGGAGATTTTTCTGTAATGTCAAGAAAAACAATAGTAAAACATTTCAGTGATTATTGTAATATACAAGAAATTCCTAAAAAGATGAAATCTAAAGGACTTAAAGTATTGATGAGATGATTGTAAAAGCGTTTGGTAAATATATATTAAAAAACAATAGCTATTTTATAAGAATAAACAGTAAGCGTAAATTCAGATTCAAAAAAATATTCGGTAAGAAGTTAAGAATTGAAGAAAATTTAGACTTATTTATGCACAAAGTCACCTTAAAAGGTAAGACTTTCTATACAGTAAGTGAAGCTACTTCAGGTTGTAGAGTTGCAAAACTACATAAAAATCCTAAGAAAGCGATAGACAAAGCTAAGTCTATAATTGAAAAATATGGTGAGTCTTCTATCATGAATAGAGCGAATAGGCAAATAAAATCTTCTAGCCTTTCACCCAGATACGGTTTTATAGTTAATCCAACAAGACAAAAAAGATGTGGCAACCTAAGAAAATAATACTACATAATTTAATGACACATATAGAAACTGAATATGAGTTTCAACAAAATAGATGTGTTATGATATTTGGTAGAAATCTATCAGATGCTGGTACAGATAGTAATGGTACTGGAAAATCTACTATACTTGAAGCTATATCTATAGCAGTAACAGGACAAACAAATAGAGATGTAAATAAAGATGAATTTATTAATGATGATTCAGATGATTGTTATGTTCAATTCGATTTAGAAAATAATCTTGGAAATGTAAACAAATTATCTTTAAGAAGATGGTTCCATCGTAAAAAATCTTCTAAAATAGAAATTTGGGAAAATGACGTACTGAATGAAGAGATGACTTCTGTTAATGAAGCTAATAAGCGAATATATGAATTGATAGGATTGACAAAAGAAGATTTGCTACATTTCTTCATAATAGGTCAAGACACTAATTATTCATTCTTGACTGCTGGAGATACTGAGAAAAAAGACATTATATCCAGATTTTCAAACATAGATTTTATCAATGATAAAATAGATGAATTAAAGTCTAATAAAAAAGATTTAGAAAGCGAAATAGATGAATTGGATAAGGATATACAGAAATTGGATAATAAAAATGAATTTCTGTTAGAGCAAAAAGAAGACCTTGAAGAAAATTTCGAGAATGAAAAATTACAACGCATAAAAAAACTAAAAACTAAATTATCTAAGCAAAAGAAATTAAAGA
>Ga0079203_1001003_pt1 | contig 21707 bp, 9 predicted proteins | sample PorBlaMBantryBay_FD_68602 | JGI IMG/M metagenome (GOLD analysis project Ga0079203, IMG submission 68602) | Marine algae microbial communities from Bantry Bay - Bantry Bay, Ireland | ecosystem: Host-associated > Algae > Red algae > Blade | place: Bantry Bay, Ireland
ACGTCTACCAATTCCGTCACTCGGGCCTATTCATCTAGGCTGAAAGCCTAGATGAATATAAACCTATTTATTTACCACCATTCGGCGAACCAAGCTGCGGAACACCCGACTTGTCTTTCTTCTGTGGCTTATTACGTTTATTGTTTCCTTCCAACTGCGCACCATTCTTTTGCATCGGTGCAGTCCCTTTTTTCATCTTTTTCTGCTGCTTCGTATTGACTCCTCCTGCTCGCGGATGAACCAATTTCATCTCCTCAATCAAATGTCCTGCTCCCGCGTATTTGTCTACAATAAAAAGAATGTATCGAGCATCGACCATGATATTTCGACAAATGGAGGCATCGTAATTGATATCGCTCATCGTACCTTCCCATACGCGGTCAAAATTTAGACCGACCAAATTACCATGGGCATCGATGGCGGGGCTACCGGAATTACCTCCCGTGGTATGGTTGGAACCAAGAAAGCAAACGGGCATTTTTCCGTCGGCAGTAGCGTAGTTGCCATAGTCTCTTTTCGCATGTAGATCAACTAATTTTTTAGGTACATCAAATTCATAATCACCCGGCTTGTACTTCGCCATTACACCATCCAGCGTCGTCAAAGGATTGTAAGTAACCCCATCGCGAGGCTGATAGCCGTTGACTTTTCCGTAGGTGACACGCATGGTCGAATTCGCGTCAGGCCAGAAGCGGCGGTCCGGGAATACTTCCATCAAGCCTTCCATATAGGTGCGTTGCAGCGTTTGTATTTGACCATCAATTTTTTTATAATTATTAGCAATTTTAGCATCATAATCCGCACTCAGTTTTTCAGACAACTGATATAACGGATCTGCTTTAATTGCTTTAACAGCTTCTTCCGGTGTCTGATTGATTGTTTGCAACAACTTATCTTTATCAAGCACCATTGTCTTGTCGAATGTCTTTGCAGCCAGGCCGTCATAGTCGCGAATACCATTTCCCATCAGATAGTTTTGCATAGAAGCAGAAATTTCTTTTGCACCATTCGCATTCCCATACATCTTCGTCAAGGCGACAAATACTTGTTGGTCAATTTTAGGATTATAATTTTTATAAAAACTTTCCAACGGGCCATTTAATCGTGCCTTGAATTTATCATATCCATCTGTCCCATTATTTTCCTGCGCTTTCACCAGTCTACGCAGATACCCGATAATCCGCATCGCCTCGATGTTCCGACCAAATACTTCGTTATAGTAATTACGAGACAACACCAATGGTTCCAACTCCCGATACATTCGATCAAAGTCAGAGAGCACAGTACCGTATTTATTTTTCCATTCAGGCTTACTGTTTACTTTGTCTTGAAATTCCTTTTCCAGTTTCGCTTTTTTATCCAAGGCATTTGTAGCCTCCAATCCCTGATTTTCTCCAATCCATTTTTTCCAATAGTTCGCTACTCGCGCAAACTTACTAGCATACTGAATTTTCGTCTTGGGATCTTTTCGCATTTCTTTATCCAAAATCTTTAACGCCGCATCCCGAATAGCGATCCGTGCAGGATTCACTGTCTCCATCAACTGCTTGACCGCTACACCTGGCAGGTACTGATTCGTACGTCCCGGAAAACCAAAGATCATCGTAAAATCTCCTTCCTCTACCCCATCCAGTGAGATTGGTAAAAAGTGTTTAGGTTGATAAGGTTTGTTATCTGCGCTATAGTCCGCCGGCTCATTGTTCGGTCCTGCATAAATTCTAAATAAAGAAAAATCACCTGTATGTCTCGGCCATTCCCAGTTATCCGTATCCGCCCCAAATTTCCCAATCATCTCGGGCGGTGCACCTACCAGTCGTACATCATTAAAGGTAACGGTCGTAAAAGAAAAGTATTGATTGCCATGATAAAAGGGACGTACCATCAACTCTTCAAAAGGGCCCAATTCCATTTTATCTTTCAATCCTGCAATATTTTTATCAATCATCGACTGCCGTGCCTCGTTACTAATCCCGTCTTTCACTCCCGCCAATACCTGCTCCGTCACATCATCAATCCGTACAATAAATCGCGCAAATAATCCAGGATTCGTCAACTCCTCCCCATAGTTTTTCGCCCAAAATCCATCTCGCAAATAATTTTTTTCCATCGTCGTATGCGACTGAATCTGCCCGTATCCACAATGATGGTTCGTCAACATCAACCCATTCGGCGAGATCACTTCCGAGGTACAAAAGCCTCCAAAATGTACAATCGCATCCTTTAAACTCCCTTGATTGACACTATAAATTTGCTCCGCCGTCAGCTTCATCCCCATCGTCTGCATCTCCCCCTCATTGAGTGCCTTGAGCAACTGAGGCAGCCACATCCCTTCTCCAGCTCGCCCCATCGTCAACGTACAGATTAAAAGACCTAATACAATACTGATCTTATTTTTCATGATTTTTGATTTTTGATTAAAAAAAAACGCTAGGCAATTCCTAAGGAATGGCGATTAAATAGATTGAGATAAAAGGCAAACTATTTTTTCATCAATCAAGGCGCTGAAATGGGCGTTATGCACCGCATAATAACCATTTTAGTAACGAAGCGTGATGAAAAAAGAGGAAGCATAGTGTCTTAATTTATTTTATCAATATTCCTAAATATACCGCCTATCGACTGAATGTAAAAATAGTAAAATTTGGTAACTAGTTGAATAACACAAAAAGACTTGAAGAAGATGATAGCTTAGGAATGGTTACCTTACAAGAACCTTAGTGTCTTGGCGCCTTTGTGGCAAAAAAAATCTTAGTATCTTCACAAAAAAAATGCTCTTCGAAAACCCTAGCATCCCAATAACCTCCCTCCCCGACCTATCGGAACACTCCCTCGAATCCCTCTCTCCCGCGTACCTAAAAGTAAGCCAAATCAGCACGATTCTTTTTTTCTCAATACTTATCGCCATCCTCAGCGGAATCTATTATTTTGCCGAGTTCAGTATCCCCTACCTCGTCCAATGGGCCGTACCAGCCGCATGGCTATTCCTTTTCCTCTTTTCCCTCTGGCATACCTGGCGAAATTTCAAAGTACAGGGATTCCTCGTTCGTGAGCACGACCTCACTTATCGTACTGGCGTATTTTTCCGCAAAACCATCGTCATTCCATACAACCGCGTCCAACACTGCGAAGTGCGACAAGGGCCCATCGAACGACAATTTAACCTCCGCCGACTCGAAGTATTTACCGCCGGAGGCGAAAGCAGCGACCTCTCCATTCCAGGACTAGGAGGTGAACGTGCAGAACAACTAAAAACATTCGTGATCGAAAAGACGGGACAGCATGAAAACAACTGATCTAACCCCACTCACAGAAGAACAACGACAATCACCAGTCGCCATTTTAATTATCGTACAAACCTTGTTTATCACAATAATTAAAAGCGCATGGCCTGTCTTTGTTTTTTATTTTATAAATCCTCAAAGCAAATTTGAATACTTCTTAACCATCATCGCTATTGGAGCCGTCGCTATTTCTACTATCGGCTCCCTCATCGCTTATTTTAATTTTTATTTTCACCTGAAGGAAAATGAGATGGTGATACGCGCCGGACTATTTAACAAAACCAACCGTAACATCCCCTTCGACCGCATCCAAACCATCAACTTCACCCAAACCATCGTCCACCGCTTTTTCAATGTCGTACAGCTCGACCTCGACACCGCAGGTTCCGCCGGAAACGAACTCGCCATCAAAGCCCTCAGCAAAACCAAAGCCAACGAAATCCGAAATTTCATTCTCCAACGCAAAGCATCGCAGGAAACAACTACTTCTTCCCCCCACCCTGCTGATCCCGAAATCGTTGTTGCTCCCCCTCAGCCAGACAAAGAATTACTGCGGTTATCTATTGTTGATTTATTAAAAATTGGGGTATCCCAGAATCACATTCGTACGGCGGGTATTATACTCTTGTTCCTGATTGGATTATCAGAATATGCAGAAGTCTTATTCGGAAAAGAAAAGGAGAGAGAAGTATGGTCTGTAATTTTTGGATCCATTCTGGTGATTACCGGATTGATGATAATTGTACTATTGGCCGCATTTTTATTAACTTTGGTAAAAACCGTATTCCGCTACTACGACCTTCGCGTCACCCAAACCGACAGCGGCTTCAACATCATCGCCGGACTTTTCACCCGAACAGAACAAGCTGCTCCCACAAAAAAAATTCAATTAGTTGAATGGCGCAGTAATCCGGTAAAACGACTATTCGGCTTATACACGCTCTACCTCAAGCAAGCTTCCAGTAAAGTATTGGCTGGTAAAAAAACGTTTATGATTCCCGGATGTTATCAACCACAGATAGACACAGTTCGTCAAACCTATTTTCCGGATTTTAACAAAGATGATTTTATGGAACATACGATTAGTTCCCTGATCGTTGGACGGTACACCCTTTATTTTGGCGTAGTCCCTGCGTTGATATTGATAGGTATTTATATTTGGAAAACGTGGTTCATCTTGCTAGTGCTTCTTTGGATTCCTCTCGTATATTTTTATGCCCGCACCTGGCACCAGCGCTGGCGGTACGCGCTCAGCTTTCGAGGTCTTTATTATTCAAAAGGATTTCTAGGACAACGGGCTGCCATCCTTTGCTGGGAAAAAGTACAAGCCATCACCCTCCATCAAAGCCCCTTCCAACAACGCCGCCAACTGGCCAGCGTCACCTTCTCCACCGCAGGCGGAACCCTCGATCTTCCCTATCTTCCACTGGAGCAAGCAACGAAACTACAAGATTTTGTTTTATGGAAAATAGAAACGGACCACGAAGAATGGATGTAAGCTTTTCTAGTTTTGAATAATAGAATGATGGAATTTTGAATGATCGATCTACTCCGAAGCAGTGCTTCCCAAGTCCGCCTATTCAAAATTCAATCATTTTTTTATCTACAAAAAATAATTCTCCCAAATATTCATCAACTTATCCCGCTTTAGTGGTTTTTCAATAAACCCTTTAACAAGTTTACCATTAGCACGATCTTTATCTATAGTAGAATCTGAGGTTGTTAAAAACATAATGACCACTTCCGCGTGCAAGCTGGGATCCAGTTTAGAATATTTTTCCAAAAATTCAAAACCATCCATGAGTGGCATATTAATATCCAACAATACTAAATTGGGACGAATAAAATTTTTACCTTCAATATTATTAAAGTAATCTAGCGCCTCTTCCCCATTTGTGGAAATAACAACATGATTGGCCATATCGAGATCCTCGATCAGTTCCTCGTTTAGCCAGTTCGTAGCCGCATCATCGTCTACCAACATAATACAATTTAACTTTTTCAATTATTTTCTGATTTTGATATTAATATTAACTTTATATTTGCAAGATATTTGGACAAGTTCTAACGCAATCAAGCAATTTTATCCAAATAGTTTAGAACAGAACTACTTATAATAAAGTCTCGCGCTATGAATTCAACCTTGTTTCAACGTATATTATTGATGCCCCCTTCGGGTCAATCTGTTGTTCTTTTAGACGAAAAAGGAGTAATAAAGATACATAATACTAAAAATTTAGATATTCCTCTTTCTGAAGGCATAGATTTTATTAATTTTTTAGTAGAACGTGGGGTTGATTTGACAAAAATGATTGATAATGAGCACAAAAATGACCTAAACACTCACTCACTAGAAGGACTTATCAAGCACCCCAATGGCATCAAACAATGGATGTTGATCAATGTTTTTCCCTTCCTTAATGAAACAGGCGATAAAAATTATTTTATACAATTAATAAACATTGACCATTATAAAAATAGCCAACTTCAACTGGATCGCCAACGGGACAACTTCCGCAATGAACTCATGATTCGCTCCCAATCTATGGCTACGAATGACGAACGGATGACTGGACAACCAGACTTTATGACCAACTTTTTCCGGGGACTACGTCACGACATCAAATCTCCCCTCTCTCAACTCATAGGCTTACTTGAATATGCTAAAACAGTTGAAAAAGAAAGCAAAAAAAAGCAGATCACCACTCATATCAATGCCTGTCTCGCCAAACTACAAAACACTGCCAAGAGTCTTTCTGACTTCGTTGACGTCACCTTTCTGGCTACCGAAAAACACGAAATCATTAACTTAGAGCAACTCACACAGGATACCCTCGAACTCCTCAAAGAAGACCTCGATATCATCCAACAGCCAACCATTCATACCGATTTCTCAACAGTACCAACCATCTTCTACAACAGAAAAATGCTAAAAAGTATTTTTTATAACCTTATCGAAAATGCCATCAAATTCCGAAAAGAAGACCAGCAATTAAACATACAGCTAGCCTCAAGTAGCACCCCGAGTGGCACTCAATTTCAAATAACTGACAATGGAATAGGAATAGACCTGACGCGTTATGGTTCCAAACTCTTCCAACCTGCCACCCGACTCACCACCGACAGACCCGGCGCTGGCAATGGCCTCAGCTTGGTAAAAAGTATGCTCGTAAAAACAGGGGATGAAATTTCTGCTAATAGTCAGGCTGGAGAAGGAATGACCTTTACAATCTTATTCAAAAATCAACAAGAAGATCAAACAAATACAACCAACTAGGAATGGCGATTAAATAAATGCAGATGCTAGGCGAACTATTTTTTTGCCAATCAAGGACGTAAAATGGGCGGTATGCACAGCATAATAACCATTTTAGTAACGAAGCGTGATGGAAAAAGAGGAAGCATAGTGTCTTAATTTATTTTATCAACATTACTTAAACACTTTTACACTTTCTTCACCTCCATGATCTCCCTCACAAGATTTTCAAAAAGGAGCATTACTTGCTCTCCTGTTTTGGCAGAGATAAGCTGGCTAATTTCCTCAAATTCGGACGCATCAACAATCTCAGCTAATTCTTCTGCATCAAGCATATCCTTTTTGTTCCCAACCAGCTTGATCTGACTATTTGGAGCCACCTTCCGTAAATACTGCAAATCCTCTTCTATATTCTCAAACAAATAAGGTCGCGTCAAATCAACTACGTAAATTATAATTTCTTTGTTGGAAAAATAGGTCACAGGTACCTTGGACTGTGTACGTTCTCCTGCAATATCCCACAGTATCACTTCTGCAGTATGTCCATCTACCTCCAGGTCTCTTTGATTGACCCGAACACCGATAGTACCTGTATACGCCTCCTCAAAGCGATCATACAAAAAACGATCAAACAGGGAGCTTTTTCCCACACCAAAATTTCCAGTTAGAATAATTTCAATTTCCATTTAAATATGTATAGTCAGATAGTCTAAAATACGCTTCTAAGTAGTCAGAAGATAGCGTTCTTTATCAAAAGAAGCCAATAGAACTCCTTTAATAGTATCAATTAAATTGTTGTGCTATTTGTTGGGTTGTAAGAATGGGTTTCAATTACAGTAGTCTCAAATTTACTGTTTTTTTTTATAAAAAAAAGCATTAATAAGAAAATTACTTTTTCAAATAGAATATTTGACGTCTACCTGATACTGCCTAAGCGTAGAACTACTTTCTCTGATCATAATTCTGGATCAACCCTCCCAATCTAGAAAGACCAATATGGCCAATGTCCTTCCTTCTTTAAACTCCCGCCCCGCACGCCAAATTATACTCGGCACCATATTTGAATTATTCCTCTTGAAAATACACATCACCAACACGTTAATATCCCCCCTCCACAAGTTTCTCAAATTATATATCCATAAACATATTACGTTCCTAACCCACGAACATGAACATATTAAGAATTACTCTTATCACAGTGTGGCTGTTGATAGGTTCTACTGTTATGGCACAACCCATTGCTGATTTTTCAGCCAATGTTACGGCTGGTTGTGGGTCATTACAAGTATCTTTTCAGGATGAATCTATTGGTAATATTACCAGCTATTCCTGGGACTTAGGGGGAGTAGCATCTACTACTCAGCATCCCGGTAGAATATTTGGCACACCTGGTTCCTACGAAATATGCCTCACTGTCACCGACAATGCTGGTTTAACCGATACTGCATGTAAAACTGATTTCATCACCGTTTTCCAACTACCAGTACCCGACTTTACCGTCCCCAACCCTAATGGCTGTGTCCCTTTTCACGTTACTTTTGAAGATCTTTCTACTTCTGCCGATGGCAACATCACAGAATGGATATGGGGCTTAGGCGGAGAAGCAGGCGTCATTACCGATGATGGTAGTTTGCCCGCTATTGAAAATAGATATGACGTCATAGATGAGTACACCATCAGCCTCACCGTCATGGATGATAATGGCTGCACCAATACTATCACCAAAGACAATTTCATTACCGTAAACGAAAATCCAGTAGTAAGCTTTATCGCCGATGAGCCTTTTAGCTGCACTTCTCCTCACGCTGTTAGCTTTCTAAATACCAGCCCCAGTTCAGATATGACCTTCCGATGGGATTTTGGCAATGGACAATCCTTCAACGGAGCAGCTCCTCCAGCCATCACTTATAACAACCAAGGGGTTTATACCGTAACTTTATTTGGAACGGACAATCTAACCGGATGCCAGGATACGATGATACGCACCGATTATATTCGCATCAGCTACCCTACTGCATTCTCTGCTTCCGCAGATACGATATGTATGGGAAGCAGCGTTAGTTTTATCGATGAATCACCTGATCCAGCTAATAGTGTTTTTTGGGATTTTGGAGATGGAAACACTAGTACTGCAACCAACCCAACTCATCAGTACGATAGTATCGGTTGCTTCTTCGTAATTCTCACGCGTACCGTAAATGGCTGTCCGGGTGTTGCCGTAAGCCAAAACTGTATCACCGTCAATCCCGCCAATCCAGTTACTATTTTTAATGATAATCCATTCGGTTGTACCGCTCCACACGAGGTAAATTTCACCTCCAACGCCAGCAATGGTACTACCTATGAATGGAATTTTGGTGACGGACAATCCAGCATAGCAGCAAGTCCCACTACAACATTTGATAGTACAGGTCAATACACCATACAACTCCAGACCACCAACGAACAGGGTTGTATACAAACCACCACCGACACCATAAAAATTGTTAAAGCGCAAGCTATTATCACAGAAGAAAAAAGAGAAGGATGTGTCCCGCTGACTATTACGATCAATGAAGCGAGCGAAACCTTCAGTCCAATCACTAGTTGGGAATGGACAATCTATAACAATTCTTTTGCTCCACCGATAACTTTTAGTTCTACAGATACCATTCCTGAATTCACCCTGGTAGATACTGGACGTTATGATATTCGACTCGTCATTACCGATCAGTCAGGTTGTCGGGATACCACCATTACAAAAAAAGGAGTATCCGCTGGAATGCCTCCATCAGTAAATTTCTCTGCCGAGCCACTGGTTTCGTGCATCAATTCAGTGGTCACGTTTACCGATGAATCCAGTAATTTTGCGAATGGCTGGGAATGGGATTTTGGAGATGGAGGAACTTCACAAGATCAAAACCCAGTTTATGAATATAGAGATACCGGAGTGATGGATATAAGCCTTACCGCCCTCCATCATAGCTGCCCTGCGGAACATACTTTGTTTCAATATATTGAAGTGGTACCTCCTAAAGCGGCATACCAAATCAACCGAATTTGTGATCATTTGTATAAAATAGATTTTGTAGACAGAAGTATCGGAGCCGATTCTATTATTTATGATTTCGGTGTTCCTAATATAGATACAGATACCAGTTCTCAACGCAATCCTTCCTGGACTTATGTAACCACGGGAGATTATTTAGTCAGTCAGATAGCCTTTAATTTTACAACGGGTTGTTCTGACACCTTACTACAACTGGTACAAATAACAGAGCCTAAAGCCAGCTTTTTGTTATCAGATACAGAAGGCTGTCTACCCTTGACAATAAATCTTTCAGATAGTTCTTCCTTTGCAGAAAGCTGGATCTGGACCCACAACGGAAGTGGTATCATCAGCGATACTTCAGCGGCTGAACCTACCATTACTTTTGATACACCAGGACCACATACGAGTATCCAATTATTGGTAACCGATGTGAATGGATGCCAGGATTCTTTGTTCTTTAATGATACCATTTTTGTCAATGAAGTCACCACTAATTTTACCGCTGATCCTTTGGTAGGATGCGCACCGTTCTCCACCAACTTTACAGATGCGTCTTCCAGCCTCTACGGTACAGTCAATCAATGGGACTGGAATTTCGGTGATCAAAACACCAATACTTCACAACAAAACCCTGCTCATACTTATGAGGCAGAAGGATACTACAATGTCAGCCTCACGGCAACAGATGACAAAGGCTGTAGCAATATACTTACATTGGACAGCTTAATTGAAGTTACTCAACCAGTGGCTGCTTTTAGCACCATTGATACGCTCAGTTGTAGCGCTCACGCAGTGCGTTTTGCGAATACTTCTAATGGTAAAAATCCAACTTATCGCTGGGATTTTGGAGACGGAACGGAATCCACCGAAGAAGCTCCTACTCACAATTATATCGTGGAAGGAACCTACACCGTTTGTCTAACCATTACCGATAGCAACGGCTGCACCAATACTGTTTGCAGAGATGATTATGTCGTCATTGCAAATCCATTAGCCGCATTCACACAGGATACGACCTTTGGTATTTGCCCACCATTAGTAGTTAATTTTGAAAATACTTCTTCCAACGCCACGGCCTGGGAATGGGATTTTGGTGATCAAAGTGGTACCTCAAATCAGGAAAATCCACCTCACGTATATACCGTTCCGGGCAAATACAATGTGTCGTTAATTGCCATTGCAACCGAGGCTTGTCGTGATACCCTGATCGTTTCTGAATTGATTGAATTAAATGGCCCAGTTGGTAGCTTTCATTTCGATATAGATACCGCCTGTGCACCTGCAATCGTCACTTTTGTGGGAAATTCACCGGCACCTTATACTTATATTTGGGATTATGGAAACGGAATGTTAGACACGACAGAAAATGTTATGTATGACAGTCTTTCCTTTATTTATCGCGAAGGCGGTGATTTTATTCCAAAGCTTATCTTGATAGATGATGTCAATTGCCAAACAACGATAGTAGCAGATCACCCCATCGTGATCTCTTCAATGATAATAGATTTTCAAGCCGACCGTACGCTCTTTTGCGACGACGCAGGAAGTACTAAATTTACAAATCTAACTACTTCAACGCATCTTATTTCCGAGTTACGATGGAACTTCGAAGGTATTAATCCTGAAATAAATAACGCAGCAGAACCGCTAATACAATATTTACAACCAGGTAGTTACAATGTACAATTACTAGTTGACAATGGTATTTGTAGAGACACTTTGATGAAAGAAGGATATATTGGTGTGGGAGCAATTCCAGAGGTAGGCTTTTTAATGAGTGATAGTATTGGATGTGCTCCGTTAAGTGTTAATTTTATTGATACTTCTTCCGTTGTCAATAGCACCATCGACCAATGGCAGTGGAGATTTAATGAGGAGCAGGAAGCTACGCTGGAAAGTCCGGTTTATATTTTTAATGAAATCGGTATACATACTATTCAATTGATCGCTACCTCAGCTGTTGGTTGCAGTGATTCTATATCGCGGACACTAGAAGTACTGGAAGTTCCCGAATTTTCAATAACGACTCCTGAATCTATCTGCAAGGGTCAGTCCGCATTATTGGTACCTGTTTTTGAAGAGGACACCACAGGCTATACTTATCAATGGGTAAGTCACCCTGATTTAAGTTGCACAAATTGTTTGACACCAATGGCCAATCCACTGGACACAACCACGTATCAACTGTCCGTTACCAATCCGCTGGGATGTTCTTCGACAGAAAGCGTAACCGTAGACGTGCGTCCATTCGCTGCGCCTATCATAACGCTTACACCAGATACGTCTATCTGCCTGAATGATTTTGTACAATTGCGCGTAAGCGGTGGAGCCGACCTGCAGGAATATCAGTGGGATACTGCTCAAGAAGGACTAAGCTGCTACGATGCCTGTATCAACCCAGTTGCCAAACCAATCACAGATACCCGATATACCGTTACCGTTACTAACGAGTTTGGTTGTGCCACCACAGATTCAGTATTGGTCACCATCAAAAATCAACAGCAACCTGTAACAGGAGCAGATGAAATTATTTGCAAAGGAGATCAAATACAATTGACTACGCTGATCGGAAGATCGCCGACTTGGTTGGTAACAGATAATTTAACTTGTACCTATTGCCCCGATCCCGTGGCACAACCAGATAGCACAACAAACTACCGCGTACAAGTCATCACTGATGATGGATGTACTTTAGAAGATACCGTTCAAATAACCGTAATACAACCAGAAGACATCAGTGCAGGAATGGATCAACAAGCTTGTAGCAGCGCAGCCGTCACGCTGACTGGTCAAGGAACAGGAATTGTTCAATGGTCACCTGCCGCTGAACTGGACAACCCAGATCAACTCATCACAACTACCCGACCTACGGAAACAACAACTTACGTGATGACCATCACTAATGGTAATTGTACCATGCAGGACTCAGTAGAAGTATTAGTTACCAATAAAACAGCATTAATAACAGCAGACATAACCATTTGTGAAGGCGACTCCGTTGCGCTGGTTTATGAAGGATTAGTAGATCAGGCGACTTGGTATCAGCCTAACAACGATATATTATCTGCTGATCCACCCCTGATTAATCCAGTCACTACGACGACCTATTCACTTATTGGAAATTATTCTACCTGTGAAGCGGATACCGCCTCACTCACCGTCAATGTAATTCCGGAACCTGAAAGGCAACTGATTGAAGTATTAACTTTTTTACCCGGAAACACCCTTCGACTGCCATTGAACGTACCAGATAGTGTCGAGTACGATTATGCCTGGACACCAGCGCCGACTGGATTTTGCACCGATTGTCAGCAACCCGAAGTTACGCCCGACAGTACCATCAGTTATCAAGTAGCCATTGCTGATATGTCCACAGGATGTATGGTGAATGACACAATTCTGTTACAGGAACTCATTACCTGTCCGTCAGATTTAATTTTTGTACCCAATGCTTTTTCTCCTAATGATGATGGTCAAAATGACCGCTTGAGATTATTCCCTAATCCAACGGTAAATAATATAAAGAACTTTAGAATCTTTGATCGCTGGGGTGGATTACTCTACGAGACGAGTAAGCTGGATGATCTGGGTTGGGATGGAAAATCAAAAGGAAAACGCAATCCAATGGGTGTTTATATTTATATGCTAGAATTTGAATGCGAACTAACAGGAAAAACGATTATTGCTTCAGGAGACATAACGCTCATACGTTAATTATTCAGCCTATAGAAAAGAAGAAAAAAGTTAAAAATTAAATATTTAAAAAAAAGTTAATTTAAAAGAAAAATTTAAGGGGAATTTCTATAAAAAGAGGAAAAAAATATTAACTTTGTAGTCTAATACACCAAATAGGATTAAGTTGGTGTTTTTAAACCTTTTAAACCGATTATTTGAAAGATCTGTTTCGTCTGTGTTTTGGAATGCACAGAACAGCGGTTTTTCTGTTTTTACTATTTATCAGATGTAATTGGTACAATCCAACCTTTATACCTATTTTATCAACTGCCTAACATACTGCTGGGATGATATTTTATGCAGACAACATACCTGAGGTATGCTGCTGTATTTGTAGATACACTTTACACTTAGTAGGTCCGACAATGAAGTAATTGATTATTCATTTGACTATTTTTATTTATTACTTCACTGGTAGGTCACTAGATTTTTAACCGGGACAACTAAAGACTGAAATGCACCACACACGCATATTTTGGTCGCTATTCTTACTGATGATGACGACCAGCTTTGGATTGGCACAGATAACTGTCGATTTCAGCTCTAATCTCACCACGGGGTGCGGCTCCTTACAAGTTTCTTTTTCAGATGAATCCACATCAAGCGCAGGGCCTATTACGAACTGGGCCTGGGACTTAGGTGGTGTTAACTCACAAAGTCAGCATCCAGGTAGAGTTTTTGGTACTCCTGGCAGTTATACTATTTGCCTCACTGTCACAGATAGCGAAAGCAATACAGAGACAAAATGCGAAACGGCTTTCATTACCATATTCCCTTTACCTGAACCAGATTTTTCTATCTCCAATAATAATGGCTGTCCACCACTAGAAGTATTCTTCACCGACGAGTCTGTCAGCGATGGAGGAGCGATCACCGAGTGGATTTGGGGAGTAGGTGGCTCCACTGGCGTAGTTGTAACCAATGACCCTACCGAAATAGTTAGCAGTACTTATATGACGGCGGATGACTATACCGTTAGTTTAACTATAAAAGACGAAAATGATTGTTCCAATACCATTACCAGTCCTGATCTGATAACCATTCATCCGGAACCGGAAATAGATATTTCTATAACAGACGCTTTTAGCTGTGATATTCCATTTACAGCTGACATTATTAATAACAATATATCTCCTGAATTGACCTATCTCTGGGCTTTTGGAAATGGTCAGATATTCAGTGGATCAATTCCTCCTCCTGTCATCTATACCGCACCTGGCACCTATGATGTAACCGTAACGGTGCGCAATCAAAATACCAATTGCCGGATAACTGAAGTATTCGATAGCTTTATTCAGGTTGGCTATCCAGTAGAAATTTCTTACGAAGCACCAAACAACTGTCAGGGTAGTGAGGTTAGTTTTACAGATAATTCAGTCGAACCAGCAGATAGTGTACGCTGGGATTTTGGTGATGGTAATTTTTCTACAGAAACGAATCCACAACATAGTTTTTCACAAGGAGGTTGTTTTACCGTCTCTCTGATTCGATTTACACAGGGCTGTCCTTCAGAAGGCGAGGTATCAGATTGTATCTTGATCCAGTCTGCCCCACAAGCGACCATTAATGCTGACAATCCAGCGGGATGTACGCTCCCACACACTGTAAATTTCAGTACGGCTTCCAACACGGCAACTAGCTGGGCATGGAACTTTGCAGATGGTAACACTAGTAGTGCGGCTCAACCCCAACACACGTTTACCAACTTTGGTATCTATCCAGTCACAGCGACTATCACAGATGATAATGGTTGTACAAATATTTTTACAGACACTATTCGGGTAGTCGAAACCTCTGCACAGATGCCAGAAGATTTATTTTGGGGCTGTACACCATATAACGTTACGCTGACCGATGCTACTATCACCTCCTCTCCAATTGTTGGCTGGGATTGGGAAGTGTACGATCCAGAAGGCAATCTTGTATTTACCTCTAATCTGGAAAATCCTGAACTCTCTCTGGTTGATACCGGTGCCTATAATATTGTGTTGACCGTTATTAATCAGCAGGGCTGTAGTAGCAGCAATACGATTGAAGGAGGTATTGCGATAGGGATGGAATTATTTCCGGACTTTTCAGCTACACCGATTGAAACCTGTATAGATGCGATTGTAGATTTTACTGACTTAACGGTAGGTGGACCAAATTTTTGGATTTGGAATTTTGGTGACGGTACATTAATCGAAGATGTTCAAAATCCTTCCCACGAATATATTGATACAGGATATTTTGATGTTCAATTATTTGCTTTTCAATATGGTTGTTTTTCAGAAATAACCTATGAAGATCTTATTCACGTGAACGCGCCCATCGGACGAGCAGTCATCGAGCGTAATTGTGAAAACCCTTTTGCAATTAGTTTTTTGGATCGATCCTTTGGCGTAGATTCCGTGCATTGGGATTTCGGAGAACCTAGTATTTTTACAGATACTTCAACCATATTAAGTCCTACACACGTTTTTAGTGATACAGGATGTTTTGAAGTAATTCATAATGTATTTAACTTTACGACGGGTTGTTTTGACAGCGATACCATACCCATCTGTATTACAGATCCTATTGCTTCCTTTACCCTCACCAATACAGATGGCTGTATTCCGTTAGAAGTTATTGTTGCCAATAATTCCGTCCATGCGGATACGTATCAATGGATCGCACCCGGTGCCACCATTACGGGAGGCAATACCGCCAATCCTACTTTTACTTATGATACACCAGGAACTTTTGGTGAAGTGATGCTCGTAATCTCAGATGTACAAACCTGTCAGGATACCCTTGTATCCAACCAACCCATAATCGCCAGGGGACTCATCGTAGACTATAGTGTTGACGTGGAAGGTGGTTGTCGACCGTTGACTGTAAATTTTTCAGATAATTCCACAAGTGCATTTAGTACGCCTCTATCTTGGTCTTGGGATATTGGCAATGGCTTAGTTACCAGTGATGAAGAAAGTTTCAGTTATACCTTTGATACCATCGGTAACTTCCGCGTAGAACTTGTCGTCTCAGATGGAAACGGATGCACAGGACGTAGGGTTTTTAACGATGCAATTGAGGTCACTCAACCCGTTGCTGAATTTCGATCAGACACCACAACTTGTACGTCCGATACGGTCAGATTTGTTAGCTTGTCCACAGGAGGAATGCTTACCTATCTTTGGGACTTTGGAGATGGCACTACAGGTGCTGGGGAAAGACCCATGCACCATTACGCCACAGAAGGCATCTACGATGTTTGTCTGACCATTACGAATCAATATGGTTGTACTAATATGACCTGTAAGACTGACTATGTCGTCGTTGCAGATCCTATTGCAGACTTTACGGTAGATTCTACTTTTGCTTTTTGTCCACCATTGTTGGCCCAATTTGAAAATAATTCTACAAATGCTAGCTATTACTCCTGGAACTTCGGAGATAATTCCGGAGAATCAGACCTAGAAAGTCCGCCACACGTTTATACCATTCCGGGCTCTTACAGTGTCCAATTAATTGCGGGTAGTACTGAAAACTGTCGAGACACTTTGACGATTAATAATTTAATCAACCTTGAAGGCCCCGTTGGTGCGTTCGACTTCGTGGTCGATACTTCTTGTGCGCCCATGCAAGTTCACTTTAGTGGGACATCAGATGATTTTTACGATTATATCTGGGACTATGGGAATGGGGAGCTTGACACTGTTTTAAATGCAATGACAAGCGATATAACCTATACTTATCAGGTCATTGATACTTACGTTCCAAAACTATTCCTCATTGACGATTCCAATTGTGCCAGAGCCATCGAATCTCCCGATAGTATCACGGTATCAGGTATAAATGTAAATTTTATCGCAACAGATTCTGTATTATGCGGATCAAATGCTACAACTACTTTTGTCAATCTTTCTCAATCAACAACCCCTATCACCAGTGTAGAATGGCTACTGAATGGTACAACAGAAATATCTTCTGATGAACTGGAGCCTTCCGTTACTTATCTCAATCCTGGAATTTATGATGCTACTCTTTTTGTAAATACTGAGTTTTGTCAGGATACCTTAACGAAATCCAATTATATCCGAGTAGGCAGTGTTCCTACCGTTGAACTCATCGCATCTGACACCTTAGGTTGTACGCCTCTTGTAGTAAATTTTGATAATACTGCGTCTTCTGACATTGGTGAGATTGCAAATTGGATCTGGACTTTTGGTGATGGAGATACCGTCCAACTTTCTAACCCAACCCATACTTTTTCGGAAGCAGGTATTTTTAATACAGAGTTGACCACCGTAACAGAATACGGATGTACCGCCAGTGACAATATTACCATCAACGTAATGGAGTCCCCTGGCATACGGATTTCTGAAGACCGAATAATTTGTAATGGTGAAGCAACTACTTTAGTAGCCAGATTGCTCGGAGATCCCAATCAACTGACTTATCAATGGACCGCTGGACAAGGCTTGAGCTGTACCAACTGTCTCGAAACAACCGTTACGCCAGCGACCACTACAACTTATGAGTTTACTGCTACTTCGTCCAATGGATGTAGTACAACCGCAACCACCACTGTTGAAGTTTTAGCCACCGCAGTTCCCATCATTACGCTCACCGCAGATACCACCATTTGTGTAAGCGACGCCATCCAGCTTAACGTCGGTGGTGGAGAAGATGTATTCTCTTATCAATGGGATGAAAGTCGGCCAGGTTTGAGTTGTTATGATTATTGCTTCAATCCAGTCGCCAACCCTGTAGATGCAACGACTTATGTTGTTACTGTTACCAACGGAAATGGTTGTTCAGCAATGGACTCCGTTATCATCAACTTGGTAGATCAGTTTCAGCCACTAAGCGGGGAAGATCGTACCATTTGTCAAGGAGACTCTGTAATACTGACAACAGGCGTTCCTAATTTAACATGGACCAACCCCATTGATTTGAGTTGTGCTTATTGTCCCGATCCTATTGCTTTTCCAGACTCCAGTTTTGTATATAAAATGGAAACCAATACCGACGAGGGTTGTCTAATTCAGGATTCAATCCTGATAACCGTTTTGACAACAACTGATATAGATGCTGGAGCAGATGTAAATCTTTGTTTAGGAAGTAGTATTACCTTAAATGGTCAAGGAATAGGAGCAATCAGTTGGATTCCAGAATCCAGTCTTTCTGAACCAACTAATCTTCAAGCCTTAGCAACCCCTTCCGCTACCACCGTTTATCGACTACGTGCAACGCAAGATCTTTGCACCCTGGAAGATTCTGTAACCGTAAATGTGGTTGAGCAAACCGATATTTTTGTCGAAGAAGCTACTATTTGCATAGGGGATACTATTCAACTTTCGACTACAGGAAATGCAGATTTCTTCATCTGGTCACCAGACGAAACCTTGTCTGATAATGAGGTACCCAACCCAATAGCCTTTCCACTTGAAACAACTACCTACACTGTGGTTGGCAACCTAACGGGCTGCCCCGCTGACACCACTGAAGTTACGGTTACGGTAGATCAAGGGCCTCAAGTTCGAGTGAGTGAAACTTATTTTGCATTACCAGATTTGCCAGTTGTACTGCAGGCCAGCATTGATACGACAGGGGACTATTTGTATAGTTGGTTCCCTTCTGAAGGATTGAGTTGTACAGACTGCCCGTTTCCAGTAGTAGATAGCGCATTTATTGGACAGTCTTATGAATTACTGGTAACAGATTTGATGACGGGGTGCGAATTAGAATTCACGACCAATACGCAGTTTTTGCAGGCATGTGGAGATGATTTACTCTGGGTTCCTTCTGGCTTTTCGCCAAATGATGACGGTCGTAATGAAGAACTTTTAGTTTACTCTGGCACGCTACAAGACATCAAATCCTTCCAAATTTTTGATCGATGGGGTGCACTCGTATTCCGAAGCAATGACATGAATCGAGGTTGGGATGGAACGATGAAAGGAGAACGAATGCCAATGGGGGTATATGTTTATTTTGTAGAAGCAATTTGTCCTGTTAATAATCAACCTATTCTGGTAAAAGGAGATGTAACATTGGTTCGGTAATCTTATAATTATTTGAACAAGTCTTTGTAGTCACCAAGTCGCTACTCACAAAAAAGAAAAGATATGGATCTCGCCAAACGCTATGCTAAAAAAGATACTAAAACCTTAATTCAAGTGCTGGAAAATGAACAAGATTTCAGCTCGGAAGCTCTTGCTGCCGCTGAAGCTGAATTAGGCTATCGAAATATTGAACCAACAGCATTTGATACCCTCGTCTTGGACGTCAATCGGGAACGAATTATCAACCTACTCAATCGCCTCAATCCAGTCAATGATGAATTAGTGGTTCCTAAAAGTCGATGGCTGACAGACGAAGAAATGCGTAATCTTACGAAGGAAGAATTCCAGCTACTCTTGAAGCGTAAAGATGGGTTTAGATTTAATGTGTGGAATTATGCGGTGGGAGGACTTTAAGGAATGCTGACAAAAAAATAGCGGGAATGAAGTTATCATAAACTACGTTCCCGCTATTTTTATCAACATTCCTTACTCCCCTCCTCCTTCTTTCTTTTTCTTAAATGGATTCCACTTATCTTTCACCTCTTTAAGTTTGTCCTTGGCTTCCTCTCCTAGTTTATCTTCTACCGCTTTTTGAGCAGCTGTGGCAATACTATCCTGAACGTGTTTCTTTAGTTTGTCAGCAGCTATTTTGGCCTGTTTCTTAGCTTCTTCTTCTGCTTTCTTTTTGACTTTGTCCAGTTCTTCTTCTGCTTTTTCTTTCGCTGCGGCTTTGGCTTTATCTACTTCTTCATTCACCTTTTCTTTGGCCTCATTAATCGCCTGATCCTTTATTTCATTGATCTGATCTTTTGCCGTTTCCTTAAACGATTTTCCACCTGATCCAGTCGGTTTGATTTTAATCTGTGGAGAAGTAATAGACCCTAGCAGGTTAATGTCCAAATCAATAAAATCACCTTGAGCAATATTGACACCGAATTTAGAAGCTTCTTTGCTAAGGAAACCAATGCCCTTATCTGCCGCCTGACCAACACCGGACTGACGCAATAGCTCGCGTGGGACTTTAGCTTTTATCAGATAGTTCATTTCCTGAGTAAACCCATGTTGTCCACTAATTTTCATGGCAATGTCTTTAAAATCATAATCAAACTCTGAAATATTTACTTTACCATCTTCAACCGTAAACCAGTTTTTGGTATTCTTAATATTGATATTTTTAAAAGCACTTACATTTAGTTTTTCGCCTACTTTTTCTAATGGTTTAAAGGATTTTAAAACAGCATCCAGTGTCTGAATAAATCCTTTGGCCGTAAGGGTCGACAAGTCCGGTATCATATCTTTTCCCATCAACCCACTAATTTTAAGATTAGTATCAAACTTCCCTTCCATAAATTTAGCAATAGGTGCCAGCGACTTGACCGTGTTCAGCTTATCAAATGCTTCCTGAAAAGAAAACTCAGATATTTTAAAATCCATATCAAAGCCCGGCTTCTCCGCATTTTTAGAATCGTATTTACCATCCATGTTCAGCTTTCCACCCAACGTACGAGCCGTAGCATTTTTTATATCAATCGCCTGATCAGCAATAACTATTTTTCCATCTACATTATTCAACTCCATATTGGTATAGCTCACCTTATCTGCTTTGGCATTGATATTAACCGCAATGCCTTCAGGAATCACGAGGGGTTCAAGTTCCTCATTGGCAATCGTTTTTGCTTCAGGTGCACCAGTCTCCATGTCCGCCATGAGTTGATTGAGGTCGAGGTAATCAGAATTAATATTTATGTCCCCTTCCAATGTTTTATTTTCAAAAACATACGCAAAGATATTGCGAAGATTACCAGATCCAGTGATTGTACTCTTACTGACCGTCAGCCCAAAATTTTTAAGGTCAAGACGTACCGGAGTGAATTTACCATTAGCGGATACCTTTGACAATTTATACACATCATAATCTATCTTATCCATTACCGCATCAATATTAAAGGCAAAGCGATCAAACACTTCCGCACTTTCTACAGGAGCAGGCTCGTCTTCCACCGGAGCCTCCTCTTCGGGAATCCACTCATTGAGATCGAAATAGTTAGAACGAATCATTAAATCACCCGTCATCGTTTTTTCAGGTGCCAGATAAGCCAGAATATTATCTAGGGTACCACGTGCTTCGATATCACTTTTACCTAGAGTAGCCCGAAAATTCTGAATGGTTGCTTTTTGTGGCGTAAACGATACATCCGTCGTTTTAATGTTTACGGCAGGCATACCTTCCGCAGCGTAGTTGAGGTCTTCTACTTTTAAGGTACCATCCATTTTTACGCGGTCGTATTGTTGCTTGTCCACATAGCTCATACGGGTATTGGCCGTTAAGTCAGCAGTAATCGTCCCGTTCAGGGTTTCGACACCTTCCATTG
>Ga0079203_1001013_pt1 | contig 21515 bp, 29 predicted proteins | sample PorBlaMBantryBay_FD_68602 | JGI IMG/M metagenome (GOLD analysis project Ga0079203, IMG submission 68602) | Marine algae microbial communities from Bantry Bay - Bantry Bay, Ireland | ecosystem: Host-associated > Algae > Red algae > Blade | place: Bantry Bay, Ireland
AGCTGCGGCTGTATCCACTCTATTTATTTTTACTGCATTACTCATTAGCTTTCTTTCCTCCGAATCCTGTTCCTAAATTAAAAACATAACTGGCTGCAACACCACCAAGTGAGCCGTCACTAAAAACTTGTAACGCCCAATCGTTTACAGTACTTCCAACTTTTTTATACTGGTCTCCTGTAAGTGAGTTTATATAAATAGAGCCCAACTTAACCCCCGAACCAAAACCAATAGGAGAGCCAGCTCCTGAATAAAGACCGGCCCCCTTTTTTACAGTAAATCCGTTTTCTGCTTCTAAAGATTTTGATTCATCGAAACTCATTATTTAAGATCAGTCCTTCTTGCTGTTACGTTAATACCACTTGCTTCTGTTGTGTTAAAGTTAAGATAGGCTTGTTGAGCCGCACCAGTTCCACCAAGTGCAATTGTATAAGAATAGTTAAACTCATTACCTAAAGATAAAAAAGCGAACTCAGTATAATCAACAGTTGTTGCATCTACAGTTTGAGTCGCATTGTGACCTAGGAATAATTTAAAATAAACTCGTGAACTTTCTTCGCCAACTTTCTCAACTGAAATTTCCCACTCAACTCCCTTAACATTTCTTACAAAAACATCATCAAGAGGAGAGTTTGAAGTAATACCAGTTATTTTTGAGCTTTGGTCAGCACCAATTACGGCCCAATCACTTGAGTCATTTCCTGATGTTGATTGCTTCTTATAAAGATCACCTGTCGCTGTGTCGACATAAACCATTCCAAGGCCTGAATCATCTTGTTCTCCTGAATCACCGCCCGGCGCTCCCGAACCTTTTATCAATCCAACCCCATTGTCGTTATCGAATTGGTCACCAATAATTAAACCATTTTTAACGTGAAAACTTTTTAACATTATAGCTCCTTTAAATGTTAGTTATTAACCGCTCAAAAGTTACTGCGAGACCTTCAGCTTCATTGTTAACTAGATTTAAATCGGCCCTTCCTAGGACGCTTATAAAGTCTAAGTTAATATTTATTTTTCCAATCACAGAGTAAATTTGCCAGCTTAACTCGCTATCGGAATTTATAAGTAAAACATTAAAGCTTAAAATTTTATTATTTCTTTTTACTGTAATTTTATAGTCAATCTTTGAAAAGTTGCTTATTAAAACGGAGTCAATAACACCAGCATTTAAAGCTAGGACGCTCGCCTTCTTTTGAATCCAAACCTTTTTAAAGTTATGGGCCATTATTTATCCAGTAATGTTTCGTTATAAACGTGTAAAAGTCTATTTATCCAACCCTTGCCAAATACAGGAAAGGTTTTAAGCCTAAAATAATGGCTCTTTCTTTTATCCATGTAAGTGATAAACTTTTTTTCATCACCTCTTATTCCACTTATTATAATTGCGTCCCAGAATTTCAAGGCCCTAGAAACTCCCTGATTTACAGCGCAATCAAATACAGCAAGCCTCATTATTTCAGGCAAAGTATCGCAAGAGCATTTATCCCAATAGTCCTTTTTATAAATCTCCCTAGCTTGTTTCTTGGTAAGTTTTTTTATATCTAAGTCAGGATAAGACCTTTTGCTGATTCCATATTTAGTTTCAAGGCCGGGGTCTTTTGGATGATCAACGAAACCACCCTCTAGTTTTAAAACTATATCAACGGCTTTTTTAAATTCCATTTATTATTCCCCTTTCTTTAGACCAAAAACTTTATTTTCAATCTCTTTTAGCACCAAGCTTTGCTTTTCTAACTCTTTCTTGTGCCCTTCAAAGACCTTTTTGAAAGCCTCTTTCGCCTTTATAGACTCTTCATCCTTGTCTTTAAACTCTCTTGCTATTCTCTTCGTAAATAATTTTAACTGGCTCGTAAAAACGCCCTGTTTTTCATCCAGCTTCTTAACTTTCTTTTCTAAAGAAAAAACACTGTCTCTCATATCATTATCAGACTTAATTCTATCCCTGTTTGAATCAAGCTCCATCTTCTGAACTCGCTTCAAAACATCATCTTGATAGTTTACTAGGTCTGATTTAAGCTCATAAAATTCATCTCTAATTTTATCACTGGCTTTAGAAATTGACTGACTAAAGACCTTAAATGCCTTGTCTAATTCACCTATTGAAGAGTCTATCTTGCTCTCAAAATCAGCTATTTTTTCAACTTTGCTTTCTATTAAGTCGCTGTACTTTTTAAAGTAGCGCCCCGCAATAACCAACGAAAATAGTACGACAATTTTACTTAAGGGGTCGTGAACAAATGACTCAATTATCTTGTCCACTCATTAACCTTAGAGTGTTGAGCTTTGTAATATCTTCTTTTTTTAAACAAGCCCTTCTCTCACCATCTTCAAAGTCGTGAAACCTAATATTAAGATCAAGTTTAGGGGGTGCTATAGATTTTTTCTTTGGTGAAAACATTGAGCAACTAGTGAATAAAAACAGGAGGACTACTCTCATAGTCCCCCCTTGAAAACATCAACGACTATGTTCTCATTTTTTTCTTTAAAGGCTTTGTTTATTAATTCCATATCTCTTTTTGCTGCATTAAGTCTTACTTTTTTCTCTCTTCTTTTTTGAGCAGCTTCAATCTCACGCTCCTGTGCGCTTTTAACAAATTCCCAAATTTCGGGAATAATAATTAGAAATGACCAAATTATTTTAAGAGTACTCAAGAAAACCTAAGCCTCTTTTTTACCAAAGATACTTTTAAAATCTAGCTCTTTCTTTGTAACTAATCTTATAAGTACAATTAAGACACCTATAATTACCGAAGCAAATTGAGGGTGATTCGTCCACCAAACCATAGCTTTTGGAAAGAATGGTAAAACCGAAGTTGCAACACCAAGCCAAATAGATTTTGAAAGTAATGGGTTACTGCTTTCGCTCCCAATAAATTCTTTAACGATATTGTTTTTTTCTTCCTTAACTTCTTCTTTAATTTCTTCAGTCATATTAAACTCCTAAATGGTTGTTGATAATTGCTAAAATACTGTCAATGTCTTCTTGTAGAATTAGGTTTTCAACTGGTTCGATTTTTTCAATCTCTTCTTTTGCCATCTCAATATCACCATCCAAAAGAAGGTTTCTGATTTCTGCAAAGTTACTTCTAATCTGTTTCTTTTGGTTTTTCGTAAAACCTCTTCTATTATGAAGAACTTTTATTCTTGCATAAAGCTCTTGTCCAAATTTTTGGTTTTGAAGCTCAATCTCAATCTCTTCTTCTAAGTCACGCTTTTCTTTTTCAACGCCTTCAATGGCTGCTTTTTTTTCTTCGTTTAACTTTAAGTACTTAACAACCTTTGAATTTTTTTCGTAAGAATCAATTATTGCACAAACAACCATGCTTTCTTTTTGCTTTGGAAAGTAACCTTCGCCAGCTTCAGAACAAGTGTTATTGCCTCTGTATTCCATTAAAATTTTATAGCAATTTCCTTCAGCACACTCTTTTGCTAATTTGTTTTGGCCGTAAATTGGTTTTCCATAATCACTTTCTTCAACTGTTTTTTGAGCTACATCGTAATAGCGATAATCCTTTCCAGTTATGTTGAAACAAGGTGCGCTTTCTTGTTTTTCACAGAGCTCTTTTTGTCCGTAAGTTGTCTTTGCTCCGTCCTTCCCAACTGGAAAGAAGTTGGCGTAAGCATTAAATGTTAAAAAAATCAGTAAGTATTTCATGTTATTTCCCCGTACATTTTAAGATTAAAGCTGCGTTTGCTGATGAAAATATCTCAATTTCATTTGGTGTTCCTATTTGTCTTTGAATACAGCTTGTTTGGATAAAAGAACCCTGAGACATTGAACAAGTACAGGTTGGTAACTCGTTAAAATAACCTGTTTGAAAATCAATTTTAACTCCATTCGTTCCAATATCCGTAGCCGACAAGACGCAATTGCTTGGTATTATTCGCCCAAGACCCGTTGATGATTCAATATCGCCAAGAAACAAGTGACACTCCTTAACCCCCTCTTCACCAATATCAAGCTTATTTGCTAAACTATTTCTCAAGTCAGTAAAAACTGGTGTTGGAAAGCTTTCAGAAAGTGAGAACATTGAAAAACCAAACGTCCTGTCTTGAGTAGGGTTTGAAACAGGGTCTAGCCCCTCCATTAAAATATTGTTATTAGAAATAGTTCCTGCCACGAAAGTATTTCTTGAAATCAAGTTAACAGAGTTTTTACCTGCATTTAGATAAAAGTTTTCACATACGCTTAAAACCCTCGAACCAGACACGTTATTAGGGAATCCAAAGTGATTACTTATAATCTTACCACCCTCTTCAAGTATCGTAGCACCGTCACCACTCATTCTTGCTAGCTTGAAATTATTAACCGTTGTTCCATTATTGAGAACAACGTAATGATTAAACGTCATACAAGTTCTATAAACCCCTGACTTTGGAATATTAACTTCAATCCCTAGTGTTTCATTAGCCCCTGAGCAAGTTGTTCCAGACGAGTTTTGATTCTTACACGTTATATTAACAGGAGAAGAACCACTAGAAACCTCAGCGATTAAAGAAGTTGATTCTGGAAGTATATAGTTAGCTTGTAAAGTTGTTCCCAATGCTGGATTACCTGTTAAACCGCCTGTTATTTTACCATTAACTACAAAGCCAGTTGTTTCTAAGGTGACCGCATCTAACGGCTGTGAAGGGTATTCGTAAACACTTGCTGTCATTAATAATTGATCTCTGTTACTAATAATACAGCCGTTATTTCCACCACCCTTGGCAACACCAAGAACAATTGTTTCACTAGTATCATCTGGCCCAGAAGTAAACTCTCCGATTAATAAAGAAGAAGTTTTTGACTGAGTAGCACCACCAACTAAATCAGCAATATCTAAATGACCAATTATGTTAGCCGTATCAATAGAGCCTTTATAGAGATTAAATTCACATCGAATAGCTTCAGACTGACCAATGAATAAAGCATTCATTTTTATCTTATAGCGTGTACTTGGCTTTATTTTATCAAGTGTAAAAACTGGTTGATTTATATTTGGAAAGCTAATATTTCCATCAATTGAAGCTGTACAGTTTGAGTCGGTTGGAGTAATTGGAGATGTACTTGTAGAAGTCCAATCACAATCATTGGCCCATGTTACGCCGCCGTAAAAAGCATTCTGAGCAACACTAAAAGAATTTTTCCCAGTTCCTAAAAATACATCGTCAATTCTAATAATCTCTGCATCAGTGACAGTTGACTCTATTTGAATTTTCAAAGAGTCACCAAGTTCTAAACAGTCAAAGCTTATCCCAGCTTTCCCAACCTTATCACCAATTGTTTCATCAATTGCAGTTGTCGCTATAAGCTCATCTGATTGATTTAAAACATTTAAAACTAAGTCGCCTTTTGTTAAAGCAACTGATCTATAAGTAATTTCGGCTTGGCATTTTCTTCCAACCGCACCCCTAAAATTATTCATTTCAACTAAGGCTGAACTTAAAGTTTGTCCACTTGCGTTTGAATCCCAAAGCCCTGACTGTAAGCCAAAAAGAGGTGTTGTTGTATCAGCTTGAAAAGTTCCACCGCTTGCTGTCCAAGAATCAGTTCCGGCTTCAAAGTCTGCATTTAATTCAGCTAAGAAGTTGACACCTGAACCGCCCCCGCTTCCTGAGCCAATAGTCTTTTCATTTGTCCCATCGTTAGAGAAGACCCATTTACCACTTGAAGAGTCGTATTTATGATAAGGGTCGTTCTGGCCAGGTTGATCTGATACAATCACAGTATCTTCTAAAATTCCTTTACCAAGTCTTAAAATGCTTTCGCTAATATTGTAAGCAAAACCACTTAGACCAATAGCAAGTAGAACACCAATTATAATTCCTTTACTAAATTTCATATTTATATCCTTACTTCTTTTTTGTTAGTTAACGTAAGTTCTCCAAAATAGCTCGTTCCTGTTATGTCGTCCGAGTCAATTTGAAGTTTAACTTTATCTGGTGTTGAACCAGTTGCTAATTTAAAAACAACTCCTGAACTATCAAAGGCTGAGCTTACAGAGATATCCCAAGCACTATTTTTTGGCTCATAAATAACTCTTAAAATACCATGTGATTTTACTGCGCTTGAATCCGTGTTTCTAATAATTACAAAATCAAAAGATACGGCCTTAACTATTGTTCTATCAAACTCAAGATCAACACCGCTTTCCTGAACGTCTTGGTTTAAAGTGTCGTTAGCAATTGTAAAAACATTTGGTGAGACCGAACCACCATTTTGAATTAATGTCTTGATAGCTTCTTTTAACTGGTCGTAAGTATCATCTGATTCGCTTAACAAAGTTATTCCAGCCTCTTCAACAACCCCTGCGATTTCTTCTTGCCAACTATTTGCGGCCTGACTTGATACGGCCGTTGCAGCTATACTTAAAGAAGCGTTCCCCTCCGTATACCTGTTATCAATGGTTGCTCCATCTGCTTCAGTTCTGTGCATATTCTACTCCTTGAATTCTATTATATTTAATCATAAGTTCGTTCCGTATGAAAATAAAACATTCATGTGCGCTGGTTTAAATTTAGTAACAACGCATTCTAATTCCTGATTCTCAACTAACACCAATCTCTCACCAACTGAAGACTGTCCAACCCTAAAAAACCTTGAAGGGGGCGCTGGTGCTTCGATAGCAAAGGTGTAAGCCCATCCAGTTGCGGGGTTGCTTCCGTTCGTTAATCTATCACCGATTACAGAGACACCTACCCTGAAATCCTTGAAGTCTTTGACATCAACAACTTCAGCGTCATACCCAAGCTGAGATAATATTTTTTTATAGAAAGCAGCGTTTTGACCGCCCCCTGTAGTCAGTTTCTGTAAAATTCTTAGTCTTCTTTCAGCAATCGAAGGTTCATAATTATCAGGAGTACACTCATCAGGAATGCCCAAGAATAACTCCCAATCTTCAATCATTTCAAAAGTACTCAGTGGATTAGCTTCTCTTAAAAGTCTAGTTATCCTTGTATCAATATTTTGAATCTCAGTCGCAATAACACAATTAATTTTATCAATCTCTGAGTCATTACTTCTGACACCATCCCAAGCAAATCCTTGTGGCCATAAGTCTTTGACTATTTTTTTATAGCGTTCAAAAATTATGCTAAGGGTAGCCATGTTATCTCACCTAAAGTTACAAGATTGTTTGTTGGAGGGGTTACGTCTGAAGGAGCATTGCCATTTATAAAAGTTATTTTATGGTCTTCCTCACCAACCGCTAAACTAATAGCTTCGTTTATTTTTGAAATTAAAATCTTTCCTGTGAAATTCTCAGAAGCACTTTTATAAGCACCTTCTAAGGCCGCATCTCTTAGAAGCAAATCTTTAAGTTCTTCTGTAATTGCATTTTGAACTTCAGTCGTATTTGGTTTTAACTCTATGGTTAAATCTATAGGAAAAAGTATTGGTGCAAAAACACTTACATTTGCTCCAACTGGTCTAAGATCATCTATGTAAGCCCTAACTTCTTCAACCTTTGCAGCACTTGGAGTTATGGGGTCTTCACCATCTTCAACAAAAGTAACGCCGACTGTTCCAGCGCCTAAGTTTTCAGGCAAGACCCATGATCTTGTCACCGAGCTAACTTCTTGTGCCCATTGAATATAATCGGTTGCAGTTCCCCCAGAAATTTGGCCCTGTATTCTTGCAATAATTCTTGCCCTATATAAGTCTAAAGTTTCAATGTCTTCTGGTTCAGTGTCAATTGAAGAAACCAAAGCTTCAGAGTCAACGCTTGCAATAGGGTTTAATATTGAAACTTCAGCACCAACTTCCAACTCAGAATCAACCCCAACATTTTCAGAAACAATTTTTAACAAAACAGAGCCACTTACTATTGAACCGGCTTCTTGTGTAAAATATTCTAAATTGTCACTTCTTTTAAAAACAGTATTTGCTGGAATTGTAGTTCCATCAACTCCGGTAACTGTTATGTTGTAAATTCCGGCAACCGCTTCTTTTCTTGGTATATTCCATATTCCACCAAATTCAATAAGATTTTCTTCATCCATTGTTGTTGGTAAAAACTGCTTTGAATTATAGTCTAAGTGTCCATGCCATAAATGAGAGATACCTGATAAAACCTTAGAAAGTATCTTAATAAAAGCTCTTCTTAATAAATTCGTAACCCCTAGAGTTCCAGAAATTTCTGCTTCAACTCTTTCGTTTATTTCACTTAATGTTGGTCTGTTAAATGCCATTAGTTGTCCCTTCGTTTAAAATTCTAGCCTCTTGATTATCCCATAAAACATTGAACTTTGTTTTATCTCGGTTAGGTCTCTCAATAATAATATCCAATAATAAGATAAAATCATCATTGTAATTGGCCGAAACTGTTATGCTTCTTGCAACTCCATCTTCTATTAAGTGCTGAAGAGCTTCTCTTGAATAATCTTCATAAAGCCTTAGTGTTTCGTTTGAAACCTTTGACCTCTTTAAAGTCCAAATCCTCGAGCCTATTTGATCTTGATTGACTTCGGAAATCATATCACCCCACCAACCTTTTTTATCGGTTTCTAGCTCCGGTAGCTGCTCATCCGTAACTCTCTTGTCAGTAAAAAGAGAAACCGCAACCGCTGTTTCTAAACCATCATCACCGACTAAATCTCCATCGGCTAACCTAATATCCCAGCAATTGTTCTCTAAAATTAAAGCAATATCTTTTCCTGTGCTCATCCTGTAATTGTCCCTGTTTGAGGGCCGCTTGAAGAACCGCCGCTTACAACAACTGTAACTTCAGCCGCTGCAAGAATATGACTTATAATTCCATCACAGAAAGCCTCTAATTCAGCCTGAATTTCCGGTGTCGCTGCGGCCGTGTCTGAATTTATTGCACCGACTTTTGAAAGTATTAATGCGGCCATTGCGCTCTTATCCATTGCCATAATAGAAACTCCTATATTTTAAAACTGTCTATTTTTTCTTTTATTTCATCAAGCTTAACACCATCTGCTTCAAAGATCGGTTGCGGCCCTATCGCTGTATTCCATTTACTTTTTCTTAACTGGTCAACAAGATCTGACAAGACAGATATTAACTCGTTGTCATCATTTTCTATCTTTATTTTATCTAAACTTATTTCAATGTTTTTCTTTTTAAAGTGAAGATATTTTTTTTCTTTAGTGTAAATTATAGTGTCACCCTCTTCAAGAACAGGTAACTCTTTTAGAGTTTCTCGGTGCTCACTCCCAATTGCTATCAAGTGCTCTGAATTGCCAGCAACTGAAAACATTAAGCATTCAGAGCCGGTTGGTGCGTGAGACTTAAAACCAAAGTTGTGAAATTTTTCAACCTCGTCACGAATATCATCTTCAAAGCTTTCAACTTGTATCTGTTGAATCTTTGCAGCCTCTTTTGTTAGCTTTATAATTCCTCTAAGGATAGAAGTTGAAACCTGTCTCTTTATTGGTGCGATTGCTTTTCTAAAAAAACTAACTAAGTCGTTACTTTTCATCAACGCCCCCAACTATTTTTGAAACGTCTTTTGCTTTTGATACAGTTGGCTCAAATAAGTAAGCGTCTGGCCTAATTAACTCCATTGAGCATATCGTTCCACTTGAGCTTTTTGAATAAGTAACAGAGTTTATTAATAAATCTCCTTGGTAACCTAGAAAAGAAGATTTCAAAGCAGTTGTTTTGTTTATATCCCATAGGTCACCATTTTCTTGAAACCAGCCCTGAACGGAGACAGAGTAAGAACTACCTTTTGCAGCTCTATAGCTTGACTCGTAATTGGCTCTATTTAAAGCCCCTGCTTGGTTAACAGAGTTTTCTGCGATTATAACCATTGGTCTATATCTCTCAATACCTTCATCAGTCGAGCTTGCTGTATTCTTAGTTGCATTTTCAGCCGTCCCAACAGTTCCAGAGGTCTGACCCTTAACTTTGTAAGTTGAAAATCTATTTGTTATGTCGTGCGAAACTGAGCCTGAAAGAAGATTAACCCCTTGAATTATCTCATTTGAAGATCTTTCAGTTCCTTTTTTTGAAAATATTATCCCTCCATCTTCAGAAGCATAAACAAGTAATCCTTTCTGTCTGGCCATGCGATCTATAACTTCAGCAATTGACTCACCCTGTTTAATGTCTATCTTCGGAAAACTACCACCATCAGAGATAAATGAAGCTGCTATTCCAAATGGTGATATTATCTTTTCGGTTATTGATTGCATCGTTGAGTTTTTAAACTCTGTTTTGCCATCGTAAGAGCAATCAACCAAATCTCCTGACTTAGACCTACCTGACACCTGTATAGTTCTTGAGTTAGCTGAAATTGATCTTGAGAGCGTATCTATGTAACCAGACAAAACGGACTTTTTGCCAATATATATTTCACAGGTGTCGCCAACTTTAAAGCTCATCGGTTCTTGGTCAACCCTCCATCTATCTGTTAGGTTTAGTGAAAAGCTACTAGCAAGTGAATTTATTTCTTTGCTTATGCTTACGTCTTCCCATCCCGCATATATCTTTCCATCGACAAGAAGCGTTACTGCATCAGGAACTAACTCACCTTTAATTTGGACAGAGCTACTTCTTTCTAACATCAATTACCTCAAGACTAACGCCTTGTTCAATAAAAGCTGGATTTTTAATGGAGTTTCTATCAATTAAATCCTGCTCACTTTCTAAGTTTTCAAACAAATCATAAGTTACAAGCAGCGAGTTTGTTGTTCTTCGTGGAACAACTGTTTCTATATTTGGCAGTTCGTTGTCAATATCAGGGATTGTTTTAACTATAATTGCATTTAGTGCCTGCATCTCTTGAAAAATATCATCACTACTTGTTGATTCTTTTTGCTCTTCAATTAAGGCTGAAATCTCTTCTCTTTTTTCATTGGCTTCAGCCAGTGAACTAAATTCAGTGTTTGCTGAGTACTCAGCATTCTTAGCAATTGAAACTTGCTTGATAAAGTTGTTGAAGGTTTCTTGGTTTTCTCTTTGCTTTACTCTTGTTGGCGTATCACCACTTATGACTTCTCCTGATGAACCAAAGGCACTAAAGTTTGATATTGATTTGGCTTTTGATTTAAAATCAGGAATTGAGTCTTCTAATAATCCAAATGAACTTATTATTCTCGAGCTTAGAACAGATGGTGACTGTAACAAAGTATCTGTTTCAGCTATTAAGTTTCTGTTACCAAAAGCTAACTTACTTGCGCTTTCACTAATCGTAACGAGTCCACTTGTCGAGCTTGTAAATTTCTCTGTTAAGCTTGTAATTTGATCTCGTGAAGTTTGAACAGCGTGGCCAGGTAAACCATCAATTGAGAACTTAGAGTCAAACTCACTTTTTGCTGCTTCTATAGTTGAAGCTGATCTTGATTCAATTATTGATTTCTTATCTTCGACATTTGAAGGGAAAGCATTATTTCCAGCTTCATAAAACTGCATACTAATTGCTGCAATTCTTCCTTGACCAGTATCTTCATTAACAGTAAAAGCGCCTGCTTGAACAATTAGAGTTCCAAAATAAGGGTGAACTAACTCACCAATTCCTTTTTGCTCAAACGCTGCGATTAATGCCGTCTTTGTATCAAAGTAATCGTCACCAAGTATATGCGCTTCGACTGTAAAAGATCTCGAAACTTTTCCTAAGTCCTCGGGAAAGGGGTTATCTCTATCAGGGTATTCATGAACTGCAACTCTTCTTCCTGTCGTTATGCTTGAGGTATCTACAAAAAAAGATATCCCTCTAAAGCTTGATGGTCTTAAGTTATCTTTCCAGCTCATTAGAAAGCCCCCATCATGCCGTTATTAAATTTAAAAAAGTCATTATTATCTGATTGAGACTTAAGAGAAACTCCGTCTGGAATATTTTTTCCTTCAATCGTGACCATTGCATTATTTGTTCTAGTCATGAACTCTCTATTGTCAGCCTGTTTTTTAACTTGCTTTGCTCCAACCGAAACAGAACTTCCTGAACTTTCTTTTTTGTCGCCACTAAAAAGATTTGTAAAAAAACCATTTTTACCAAAACCTGTGAATTTCTTTATCTTATCGAAGTGCTTAACCGCTGCAACGATAGCGAGGGTCATTCCAGCAACGGCTGCAACAACTAACCCAATTGGTGAAAGAAGTGCTGATATAACTGTTCCAATAACTGCGAACCCGAGTTTTAATAAAGGTAGTATCTTCAACAAAACACCCCCTATTTTCATAAACATTCCAAAGCCTATTAATAAAGGCCCTATGGCAGCCGCTATTCCAGCGATTGCAAGAGTGAAAGAAGCGAGCCCCTCATTGTTTTCAAAGAAACTTATAACTCCCTCTAATTTATTTGCTAGTATTTCAAACGCTGGTTTTAATCTTATACCAATAACAGTGGCCAGCCTTGTAAATGCATTTGAAATTCTTGAAAAGGTTGCATTTAAAGTTTTTGTTTGAGCATTGAATTCTGCGTTTAAAGCAGTATTGTCTTTCCATGCCTTAGAACTTCTTTTTAAGTTTTTATCTAAAACATCATTTTTCTTAATTAAAGTTCCCAAAATATCATTAGTTCTTAAACCACTTAAGCCCATATTTGAAAGCGCTTGAGTTGTGTTACCACCGCTTTTTTCTATTCGAGACAATCCATCAATCATGGATTTAAAAACACCTGTCGCATCTTCCTTAAAGGCTTTCTTTAGCTCTGCGCCACTCATTCGAGTAACTTCTTGCAATTGAGTTAATTCTTTTCCACCATTTCTAATTGCTTGGTCAATGGCATTAAAGGATTTTCCCATTACTGAGCCGGAACTTTCAGCCTCTTTTCCTAATGACTTTAATGCTGTTGAAATCCCTAAAACATTAACTGCGCCAAGATCAAAACGAGCTGTCGCACCGGCAACCCTGTTTGCAACACCTAATATTTCAGACTCACTAGCCTCTGCATTATTACCAAGATCAACAAGCGTACTTGAAAACCTATCAACGTCTTTAATTGCTGTTCCTGTTACTGATAAAATTCTAGCGATTGATTTCGCACCACCTTCACCCGCAACATTTGAAGCAACCTCTAATTTTGCAAAAGCTTCTGTAAAAGACTTTATATTGTCACGACCCTTGACCCCTAGTTGTCCAGCCGCTCCTGATATTTCTAAAAGCTTCTCAATTGGAACTGGTAAAGCTTTGGATAATTCAAATGTATCTTTCTTAATATCCTTGAAGGCAAGTCCGGTTGTTTTCTGAACGTCAATGATTCCCTGTTCAACGCCAGCAAATTTTCTAACTGCAAGTGCTCCGAAACCAACAATAGGTAATGTTAATTTAGTGCTTAAACTTTTACCAAGCTTTATGCTTCTCTTCGAGAGGCTCTCTTGGACTTTGTTCATGTTCTGGCCAACTTTCTTGATAACATTAGAAGCGTTATCTATTGCACTAATCGAAAGTTTTAAATTTTTAGCCATTATTGTTCCTCTTTAAGTTGTTCTTTGGCTCTTTCCATCCAGAAAAATAAATCTTCTGAATCAAAGTCCATTAACTCTTGTGCGCTAAAATGGAAAGTCCTAGCGAGTAAGCCTAAAGCTAGCTTCCAGTCTTTTGGGAATCTGCGAATAAGTTTCCCACTATTTCTACCAGTCTAATAATATCAACCGCATCCATCTCATCAAAAAATGATGTCGTTTGATTTGTTAATTTTTCAGCTAATTCTAAAATTTTATCTTGGTTTAAATCTCCAAATTCAAGACCCCTAATGTCTTTGCCTTTGATTCTTCGGAAGTTTAAAACCTTAACTTCTTCGAGCGTTCCAATTTTTATTGGATATCTTAAGTTCATTGCCATTTGTTCTTTCATTACTTTCTCCCAAAAAATGAAAGGGAGCGACTTGCGCCCCCTCTAAAAACTAAAGTACTTCTTCAGCATTAAGGCCTTCAAACCTTACTGCGATTTCACCCTCTTCAGTTGAAGCCGTTCCTTCGCCTGCAAAAAAAGCTTGTTCTAAAACAACAATTTTTCCGTTAGAAAGTTCCAGTTGAACTGTAGCGTCTGAAATATTTAAAAGTGTTTTTAAATTAAGATCAGCATCGTCAGTCGCAGTTCCTGAAATAAAAGGAACTTGAGGAAGTTCTTTATAACCATGAACTCCATCACTCCCAACAACCGCTTCACGCATACCTTGACCAATATTGTATTCCCAAGAACCCTTTGCCTTGAGTTGAACTCCATTGTATTTAACAAAAATTATTCCACCGACTCTCATAATATTATCTCCTTATAGTAAAAATTGAATTTGCATACCAACAATTCTAAGTTGATTTACTAGGTTAGGCGGCAAGACAACATCAAGTCTATTTCTATTGGCCGTATTTCTTTCAACAATTAAACCTTCTTTAAAAGCGTCAATGTCTTCAATTAATCCTCTTCTAACCCAATCAATTGCAAGTGTTACAAGTTCAGATTTAAAAACACGAGGCGTGACGATTTTCTGGCCAGCTCCGAAATTCTGTCCGTCATTTCCAAGCTTATGCCTTTCGTACTTGCTTTCAATCTTCGATTTAACCTCTTGTCTTAAAAGAGAAAGAGTTAATGGAGAGTTTAAATCCATGTAACTATTATCAGGAGAGCCAAAAGAATTTTCTTTAAAAGTTGTAACCAAACGACCAATTAAAACATCGTTATTTGGTGAAACATTAAAAGTTGCAATCCCATCTAAAAGTAAAAGATTTTTTTCACTAATATTAAAAAGATCAACTGTTTTTGGTGCTGTAATACCTGTAAGTGTTAATGTTTGAAAAGGTTGAGCGGGGTCATTTTGAGCCGCTGCAGTTACTTTTCCAACAATAGCAGCACTCCATTCAGCTTCATCATTAAGACCACCTTGGTAGCCCATGATTGTAGTGAACTGAGAGTTCTTACTGTCTCCTAGAGTTGAAAGATTACTTAGAGTGTCTTTCTTAGCAAAAATTGCATAACCATCATTTTGCCTAATAGGGCCAAATCTACTTGCAAGCTCAGCTTCTAAAGAAACTAAGTTAGTAGTATCTAGGTAAGGACAAGAAATTAAAGTATATTGATCTTCACCAATAACTGTAAAAACATCGTCAATTGCTGGATTAGCAGCACCTGAATTTAAAGCAACGATAGTTCCTGAAATTCCGTCTGGATAAACTTCGCCATCATTGTAGTTTGCTTCAAGAGCAATTGAATTTGAAACCTCACCCTTGTTTCTTGCTGTAAAATTAAGCTTCTCGGATACCGAACCATCAACAACAGAATCGACTGTTCTATACTCGTCAGCATTTATTTTTGTATTTAAAGCGGCTGCAATATCAGAAGCTGAGTCACTTGAAGAAACCGCAACTTGATATTTTCTATCACCAATGTAAAAATTTACAACGCCTGCCTTTGTGGCCGTTCCAGCAAGGGTAAAAGAACCAGTCGCTGCAACCCCTGCATCATTATCATCAAGGGCAACGCAAACAAGTTTATTAAAGCTATTATTGTCTAAATACTTCTCAGCCATTCTAGCAAGCATTGAGCCCGCTCCAAAAGCAGAAATAGCTGTTTCTTTGTTTGTAACAATTGTTGGAACAAGTTTTTCAACTGTTCCAGCCGAAAGTTTTTGTCCAATCATTAAAACTTCTAAGGCACTAGAGCCCGCAGTTGACGCTTTAGAGTTATCAAACTCAGCATAAAACAACGGCTCTTGAATATTTGAAGGCACTTCGTTAAATGAAATTGTCATTTTCTAGACTCCTTTTTTTTAGTCTTTGGCTTTATTGCCTTAGTTTCTTTTTTTACTTCTTTCTTTTTAACTTCTTTTTTAGGCTCTTTTTTCGGAGCGGCTTTGATAAGTTTATTTTCTTTTTTTTCTTCACAGATTTCCACCTCACCAAATCTAATTCTTCTCCCCCAAAAAGTACTTGGAACAACAAACTCACCTTCTTTTGCAAGCTTTGAACCATCGGGCTTTTTAGGGCTAAATCCTTTACAGGGCTTAACCTTAATTTTTACACTCATTTCTTATTCCCCTTATTTATTTAAGTTATCAACAATGTCAGTTGCGTCTATTTCGTCTTCAGTTGTATTATCTTTTATTTTCCAATCGGAGTTAACACTAATCAAGGCATCATAAGCAACCTTATCAAAGTCTTGTGCTGATTCTATAAACTCACAGTTGTAAGTAAGAACGGCCGCTGCAATTGGTGATTGACCTTCGCTTGAAAAGTCGTAATCAATGTCATTTAAGATTGTAGTTCTTTCTAGTCCGTTTAAGTACTCGTTGGACTCAATTATCTGCTCAGTTGTTTTTACCATTGATTCTAAAATAGCATCTGACTCTTTGAAGTTTGAGCCTGTGGTTATGCATTCAACATTTAAAATCAAAAGTCTTCTGTATGTCCTAGGGCTTTCGTTGAAAACAGAAGTGTTTTCAGAAACTGAATTAATATTAACTACAGGAAGCTCTTCAATTTCTGCTTGAGCACCCCTGTTAACAAAAATGTATTCCTTAGCTACAACCTTATCGGTCAAAGCTTCTTGGATATTTTCTAATATTAATTTTCTCATCTTCCCTAATTTTCTGGATTAAAACAGTCGTTCCACCTTGACCATCTTCTTGAGAGTCTATCGTTCTATAGAGAGAATCTCTTACTTTAAATTGATCACCCTTTAATATTTCATTATTAGGTATGTCGTTTAAATTAACTCCAATCGTTGCTTGATTGGAGCTAATAACTTCTTGTGTTTCAGGGTCAACCGCTTGATAAGCGTTATCAAAAATTCCTTTGATGTTGTAGACACCACCCGAGGAAGGATAAAAAGTAACTTCTTCTCCAAACACTCGAGTGCTCATCTTTAAAATATCATCAGTTCTTTTTCTGAAATCGACCATAGTTTTTTAAAAAACAGAGGGTGTTAACCCTCTATTAAATTCCTAGTAACCTGAAGCTTCTCCACCACCGATTAAAAGAACGTGAGCAATTCCACCAGTTGTAACCTTAGTAACGTGGCCAACATTGAAGTCGCCAGCGCCCGAAGCAACTAACTTATTATTAGCTGAATCATATCCAACTAAAAGACCTTGAGTTGCCGCAACGGAATCTTCGTCATTAAACTTATAAACCCCACCAAGAGCTAGTCCGTATTCATTTTCTCCCGATGCAACTTGTTCAGCTGAAAGAGCCCCTGTGGCCACTCCAATAAACTCTCCAACCTTGTAAGCTTTCCCGCTTTCAATGGCAGTTGTAGCTGTAATGTCAATAACCTGGCCTGGGTGTACAAAATTTTTCATAATTTAATCTCCTTATTTATTTGGTTTTTAGTTACCTTCGTTTTTGTAAAATTGTCTATGGTCAGTAATTCTCATACCAAAGTCATATCTAATTTTAACCTCCATTCCGTCAATGTCCCAGTTCTCTCTTGTGAAGATTTCTGGCCCTTGTCCATTAAGAGTTGCTTTTTCAGCCATTGGCCCTTGATCTTGTGAACCAGTTGCATAGAATGCAGTTGTGCTGTACTCGCTTAGGATAGGCTCAACTAAAACTTTATTTAAAGACTCACTGAAAACATTAACATTCCCAACACTATCAGGAGTGATTGTTTTAAGAAATTTAAGAGCTTCAACTTCTCTTTCAGGAGAAACAACTAAAGTTTTAAGAAGAATGTTTAAATACTTATCACCCTCTTTTTGCTTACGAGCAAGAAGTAAAAAGTCTTTTAAAGTAGCTTCTGTAATTCCACCTGTAACAGTGCTTAAGTTACCATGAGTTGCATGATAAAGAGCAACGCCATCACTCATAACTTGAGGAGTAGCAAAAAGATCCCAAAAAACTCTGTTTTCAGTTCTAGCAACTTGTGAACCTAACATTTGAGGAATAGCAGTAAAAGCATCAAGATCATCGTTGATTAAAAGTCTTCTTGTTGCACCAATTACTTTTCCGTAAGTTTCTAATTTATACTTCTCAGCATCTTCATCAATAGTGTCTCTTTTGTACTCGCCATGCTCATTAACTTTTTCAAGTAATCCACCATTAACTAACCTTGAAGAGTTAATGTCTTTAAAATCAGAAACGCTTCTGTTTCTTACGAACTCTTGGTAAGTTGCGTTTGCTTCGTTATAACCCATCATTAAAGACTTGTTGCAAGAATCCTTAAGGATATCAGCAAAGTCACTTGTATGATGTAAAGCTCTTGTAGCAAGATCACTTTTGCTCATTCCTAAAACTCGCTCAGCACCAATTTCTAGGGCCAAGTATTTTCTAGCTGCTTCAAGTGGTGAAAGAACAAACTCGTTGTCTCCTTCTTGAATCTTGTTAATTGAAGGATTTGATCTGTGAAGCATCCCTCTTACAAAAGCTTCTTTTCTTGCTTGCTTGTTTTCCATAACTTTAATCTCCATCACGTTATTAGTTTTTGTTTCATTATCTCTTTTCTCTAAACCCGCTAAAATAGTTTCATTAACTTCTGAAATGCTTTTACCATCGTTAATAAATCTAGTAGCTTCGTCTTCGCTTAGATTATGCTTTTTCTTAAGAGTTAGAATTTCACTTACTCGTGACCTTTCAGCAACAACTAAATCTTCCCCTCTGTCTTCTTCCTTGGCTTCAGCCTCAACTTCTTCAGTTGCAACTTCTTCCTCTTCTTTTACTTCCTCTTCGCTAGGAGCTTCTTCAGTTCTTTCAACCTCTTCAACAATTTCTTGCTCTTCGTTTGACTCAACTTCTTCGCTTCTAACTTCAAGGTTTTCTTTTTTCTTCATTGAAACCTCTCCTTTGTTAGACGTTATTACTTCACAGTCAAACGACTGCATTTTATCTTTTTCACTTCTTACCTGTGCTTTTGGGTCTGCTGGAACTGCAACGAAAGAAACCTCGAGCGGCTCCCAGTCTACAACTCTATAAGTCATAAGGTCGTCACCTTTCTTTTTAATTTCTTCAACTTTATGGATTTTATAACCAACTGAAATATTTCTTAGAATTCCATCTTTAATATCTCTTACTATTCCAGCAACTTCGCTTCTTGATGAAAGCCTAAGAGTTGCTATTCCCTCGTCTCCTTTTAAAGATGCTTTTTCAACAACACCAATAACTTTATTCAAGCCTTCTTGGTCATGTGAATTTAAAACAGGAGCACCGGCTTCAAGCCTTTCCATTCTTACGTTACTTTTAGCCATTGCTAATTCTTCAAAGTAGTATTCACCTGAAAACCAATCAAATCTTTTAACGGCCGCACCTGTAGTCCATACAACGTCAACTGTATTAGATTCCTCATTGTAAGTTTTCGGCATCATTCGAGCGCCAATCATACTTTTTGGTAATTTAATTGTCTTCATTACTCACCTCGTTTTCTGCTTGAAGTATCCCTGCAAAAGTTACGTTTCTCGGGTCACTATCAAGAATTATTTTCTTGTCATCTAAAATCTTATTATCTTTCTCAATCTGAGCTAAAATCTTATCAGGGTCTCTTCCCATTGCTGTTATTTCTTCACTCAAAGAAGTAAATCCAGCTCTAACTGATTTTAAAATTCCGTTTATTTCTTTACTTGGGTCAATCATTTCTCTTCTTGGTGAGATATGTCTCCAACTGATATTTCTTAAGTTTGCATTATTTGTTAGCTCGTAAGTTTTGATAAAATCTTTTACGACTCGCTCAATAAACATATTAATCATAACGTGTTGTCGCCAAGAATCTATATTTCTACCCATTTCAATCCAGCCCATACGGCCAGAGGAAAAATTAACTTCAGAAAGATCACCTGTTATTGATTCGTAAGTTATCCCAAGACCCGAGGCGATTGAGTGAACCATTACTGAATTAAATTCTTTGAAATCCTCCATGCTCGGTGGATTTGCAAACTTAATATCTTTTCCAGCGGGAAGACTTTCGATAACCCCCGGCTCAATTCGTTCCATAACATCAGTATCATCAAAATCATTAAGGTCATCGACTTCGACATTTTGATTTACAACGAAACCAGCGAAACAAGCTGCAACTTTTTGCTTCATAATTGTAGCATCAAGAAATTCGTCAACATCACGAAGTCGAATAATTGAAGGAGCTAACCATGTGATTCCCCTTACTTGGCCAGGCCTATCTGGTCTAAAGGTGTGATAAATCTCGTCTTTAGAGATTGAATTAGTTGAAATACCTTTCATTAATCCATTTTTACCAAAGCCAATTGTTGACCAGTCGCCAGGGTGAGTTTCATAAATATGGTAAGATTGAACTCTACCATCTTTATCAAATTCAATCCCATTGTTTATAAAATTTCCCTCTCTGTCGGGAGCTGCAACTTCTTGTGCGATGAAATCGGACTCTAATAATTGAACCTGCATTGGAAAATCGAAGTCTCGACTAACTCTTTTTCGTGCTAAGATCTCACCACTCTCAACAACACCCTCCATTACAGTTTTTTGAAGTCCGTAAAAGTTTAGTTGTTCGTTAAAGTCGCAATCAGTTGACTCGGCCCATTTATTCCAAGCTTCTTGAATTTTCTCAGCACCCGCACCATCAAACTTTGTTTTTATTCCACCACCAACTACATTTGAAGAGATTACCATTATGCCTTTTGCAGCCAATGGGTTATTTCTTCTTAAGTCTCTTGCTCTGTTTCTTAAAATTTCAAGTGAGCTAAAAATTTCAGTGTTTGCGCTCGTACTTGGTGCGAACCATGAGCTCAGTCTTCTTGATTTTGAGGCGGCTTGATACTTTCTCTCTATTTTCTTTTTAGAAAAAAGTTTTCCGAAAAATGTTTTTTCTTTTTTAGCCAATTAATTAATCCTCGTTCCTATCAAACTTACTTTCTCCATGCTCTTTTGAGCCCCTAGACTTGTCAAGCCCTTTACTTGGTCTCATTGTTAGCCTTTTTCCTCCAAACATTCCAGAGTTAAGGCCCTTGCTCTTCTTTAATCCAAGTCTATTTTGCATGTATTCGACTGCTTTAAGCATATCGTTCATTGATCGGTATACAACTTTCTTGTCGTTGTATTGAACTTCTCTAACACCTTCGGCAATAGCAAGTTCTAATCTGCGAAGATCTTCAAAAGTGTATGGGCTTTCATAGGTTTTTTTACTCAAAATTCATCCTTAAATTACCAGTAGCTAGAATCTCTTTTCTTTTTCTTTTTTAATTCTTTGTTTTTAGTTTTGGCTTTGATTTCTGGTGGTTTCGCAATCCCTTGGCTCAACCTATTTCTTTTTTCTAAGTCTGCATCAGTTAGTTTGTTAATTCCCATTATAATCGCTGCAGCTTTGTTGTAAACCTTTAAATCCAAAGCCTCATTCCTGTCTCTAATTTTTTGCCACTCGTACACGAAGAAGCCTTTGTTGTTTTTCTTTTTTACCAACTGCTCAGCCGTTAACATTTTAAAATATTCTTCATCGTATTCGGGAAAGTGATACCATCCGACAGGCAATGGTGAAGCTGCATCGAGAGGTTCTTCTTGGTTTAAAGCCCCATAAATTTCAGACTTTAAAATATCAATTCCAATAGTCCAAACACGCATTCCGAGACGCTTTGTTTTGCCACTTTTTCTTATATCAACGGCCTTTGGAATCTGCACGGCAACGCTTGCCTTTGAGCGTCCTTTTACAGGAATCACTCTCGATCTTGGATATTTCC
>Ga0079203_1001039_pt1 | contig 21176 bp, 19 predicted proteins | sample PorBlaMBantryBay_FD_68602 | JGI IMG/M metagenome (GOLD analysis project Ga0079203, IMG submission 68602) | Marine algae microbial communities from Bantry Bay - Bantry Bay, Ireland | ecosystem: Host-associated > Algae > Red algae > Blade | place: Bantry Bay, Ireland
CGCATAGGAGATGTCGATGATTGCGATGAAAAACTGGATTAAAACCCACAACGTAGAACTGCAATTCTGGGGCTATGAGATTGGTAACCTATTGGCAGCTGTCGCTGGTGTCGGCGGCTTTATCGCCTTCGCTAACTCATTCGGCTCTGTTGACACAAGCGCCGAGTTAACCGGTGATAGTTTTTTTTCATGGTTGTATTCGTTTTGGGATGCTTTTGCAAGTGGGCTTGCGGTTGTTTTCAATCAAAAACCCGATTTTGCTGTCTCGGTTTGTATTGCTTTGATAGTTATCGTCTCACCTGTGGTCAGAATGGGTTTAGAGAAAATCAGCGAAGGGCTAATCGTCGAACTTTACGATTACTCAGTTGCTGTGTTGGCAGTATTGGTACTAGGCTTTGCGCTGAGTGCGGATGCTAGCTGGATTACGGTTTCCGGCTCTTCATTTGTCGTAGCAAGTTCATTTCTGCGGCACGGTTTGCGTAATCCCTTGTTTCTCAAACTGGGCGGCATGCTTTTACAGACTGGCGGTATTGCATTGGGCATATTCGGTTTTCATCTGACCGTTAATAACAACGCACAATTGGATGTGCTACTGGGTTGCTTGACGATTGCCACAGGTTTTTACGTCACAATGGCCGGCATACTCACCTATATTGGTGGAAAAATAAAAACTGATAACTATCAGCAAACCGGTGTGACGCAGGGTACCTCAGGCGCGGCAGCCAGATCTGCAAAGTTATTTCATCCTGTAAACGGGCTTGTATCAATGTTGTTAACAACATTGTTAGATACGCCGTATAGCATGCTTAGACGATATATTGTAAATCCTTCGATTTTTTGGGTAAGTCACCAAACCAAAACAACTAAGCCATTTATAACCAGTATGGCTGCTCGGCTACCGTGGCGACTTTTTACCGGAGTGGCCGCGCTCGCCACAGGCACAGATGCCGGGGTGGCCTTTGCACTGGCAAATTTTTTCTGGGCTCTGGGTGATGTAGCGATCGGTTCAATTGACTGGCATAAGCAGCATCAGCAGCCTGTTGTGCAGTCTGACTTGCATCGAGTCAACAGTGTACTAACCTCTGGCTCTGCTGTATTACTGTTACCAGGCTCAGTCTATCCAAATGGATCAAAGTCGATAATGGTGTCTAAGCTGGAGCTTGCAGGCTTTGATACGCATCAGTTTCTTGATAACCATGAAAACAATACCAGTATCTGCTTTGTAGACAGGCACGCAAAAGCAGACCAGCAATTTGGCGAAGATTTAAAAGCACATTTGTTTCGATAAATCGTATTAGGTGCTACAGTTTGTCTCATGAGCCACGCAGACAGACCTGACCCAGAGTCCATTACCCTGAATAATGGCAATCCTGCCGCAACAACAGAGCAATTGCTTGCTGCTATTGAAGCGCTGGATATTGAGCATCAAACCATAACTCACGAAGCGCTTTACACTGTAGAGCAATCCAGACAAGTACAATTTGAACTGCCGGGTGCCCACACAAAGAACCTCTTTCTTCGCAACAAAAAAGGCCGCATGTTTTTATTTGTTGTCGAACAAGACCAAATGATTGACCTAAAGGGTTTGCGTGAGCAACTGCAGTTGCCAGGGGGACAGTTTGCATTTGCAAGCACCGAGCGGTTAGGTAAATATCTGGGTGTGGTTCCAGGTTCGGTTTCGCCACTGGCACTTTTCAATGATCACGACCAGCAGGTCAGTGTCTATATTCAAGATAATCTGCTTGAACACAACCACATTTATATACACCCATGCCGTAATACGCACAGCACAAGAATTAAAACCGCAGACTTGGTTCGCTTACTTGAAGCTTGGGATCACCCAGTTACCGTCCTGTCGTTCTAAAACCTAATGACGTTTAGCGATATAAATTGGAGACTCATCAAAGGAGTTTGCCATGCTTCAACTTAAATCATTCGGTCCAGCTTTTGGTCAGCCTGACGCCAGCCCGTTTGTCGTTAAAGTCATGTGTTTGCTAACCATGGCAAAGGCCGACTGGAAAAACGACTCAGGTTCAGATTCGCGCAAAGCACCCTATAAAAAATTTCCGGCGCTGCAGCACAAAAATAACTTGATTGCTGACAGCGAAGTCATTCGGCGTTTTCTTGAAAATGAATACTCTGTTGATTTTGATGAGCCACTCAATACACAGCAACGGGCACAGTCATTAGCTTTAATCCGCATGGTTGAAGAGCATCTGTACTTTTGCGGTTTACGAGACCGCTGGATGAACGAGCGCACCTGGGCTCAAATGAAAACCATTTTCTTTGATGATCTGCCACCCGTGTTGGGGCCTTTGATTGCCTCGACGGTACGCAAACAAATTATCAGAGACGTGATGGGCCAAGGGCTGGGACGGCTTGAATACGATAAATTGGTAGATCGAGCAGGACAAGATATTGAAGCCATTGCACAAACGCTGGGTGAGCAAGCGTTTTTATTTGGTGATACTCCTACAGCGGCAGATGCATCCGTGGGGGCAATACTGGCGGCTATTGCCGCCAGCCCTACCGATACGGCGCTTGAACAATTGGTAACGTCGCGACCTGAACTTGTGGATTATCTAACACGCGTAGAAAAAACGATTTATCCAGCTGATAATCTTGAAAGCAACTAAGGCTCTTCAAAATATTGGGAAATTTTGGGCGGCTTTAGGCTGTTTCGTTAAGCCGCTATATGCAAGCCATTAGCTAAACGCTTTCTGCGTGCCTTTCCGGTATTTGTTTTGAGGCACAAAACCGCTCCTGTCGGCATCGCGTGGTTCTGGCACCCAGAGTGCTCTGTCCGGATGCATACCTGCGCCGTATACAGCCGATACAGCCGACAGGCGCATGCGATTCAATAATCGCGTATCAACTTCGCCACACAAAGGATGTACGCCGTTGTTATCGGCTACCTCTTTGTCCCAGGCAGCCTTTCGATTCGCCATTTCTTTTTCATCTTGCAGTTGTGTGCAATTGAGTTCATTGGCGTCCAGATCAGCGATGACTTCATCACCGTCTTTTAACAAGGCTATAGGACCGCCGAGTGCAGCTTCAGGACCAACGTGCCCTATAACCAAGCCAACCGAGCCGCCAGAAAAACGCGCGTCAGTCATCATACCGACAACAATGCTGCGTTCTCGGCACAATGTAGTAATGCGTGAAGTTGAATCGAGCATTTCAGGCATACCCGGTGCACCACTGGGTCCTTCGTACCGTACAATCACCATGTCATTATTTTCAAATTTATCCGGCGCTGATTCCAGCGCGTCAAGCAAGCTTTGCTCACCATCAAAAATACGCGCACGGCCCACAAAGCGATTATTCTCCAAACCACCTTCAACGCCCGCCAGCTTTAATACAGCACTGTACTCAGGCGACAAATTGCCACCTAACACGCGCAAGCCACCAGTTTCTTTGTAAGGTTTTTCCACTGGATAGATAACGGTGCCATCGACATCAACTGTGTTGAGTCGTTTAACCTGCTCAGCCAGGGTTTCGCCAGTACACGTTAGTGTGTCGCCGTTTAACAAGCCTGCATCCATTAGTTCTTTAACGATAACCTGAACACCACCTTTGTTATCAATATCTACCATTGAATAAGTGCCGTAGGGACGTGCATCGGTAAGTACGGGAACAACATGTTGAGATAAGTGATTAAATTCTTCTGGTGACATAATGTCGTCGGCGAAACTGCAAAAGCCTGCAGCTCTGGCAATCTCTGGTGCGTGCAGCAATACATTGGTAGACCCACCAACAGCCATAGAAACAATAACTGCATTACGAATCGCATCCCGACCGACAATATCGCGCGGCATATGTCCGCGTTCGATTAACCCTTTGAGGTACGCTACCAGCTGTTCAGGAAATTCATTCAGGCGACGCGGGTCATCGGACGGCGGAGCCACCATATGCAATGGTTGCATACCAACAACACCGATAAACGTTTGCATGGTGTTGTAAGTAAACATACCGCCACAACTACCGTAACCCGGGCAGGCCTCGCGAGCAATGCGTTTTTTAAATTCGGCATCGGAGTGCCCAGCTGCCTGAAACCCAGTAATAATATCGATGGGTTTTTCTGTTGCTGAATCAACGCCAGGTCGAATGGGTCCATCAGACATAATGATGGCAGGTCTGTTGTGTTCGAGTAGCCCTGCCAAAGTACCAACAGGTGGCTTATCACACGCAACCACAGCAATGGTACCTTCCAAACCACTAGCACTAAGATGCTCACACACAGTGTCGTGCGTCACCTCGCGCCCGATCAGTGAATAGCGCATTTCGCGAGTACCGTTACGCATGCCATCGGATGTCGCCACTGTGTATTCGGGTTGAACCAACCGCATCGGCATTTTGCCGTCTTCACGACCTAATCGACTGCGCAAGTGCTCGTGAACAGCTTCAACTTTTCGCTGCACACCCAGATAACATTGACTGTCACCTTTGGTACCGATAACACCCACTGAAGGCTCATGAATAAGCTCTAAATCTGTATTGAGCTCACGGGCAATACCGTAGGTCTGTGCATTACGGCCCGGATTGTGGTCAAAAACAACGGATTTAGACTTCTTCGCCATTAGAGATTTCCTGAAAAATGCATTAATTGATTGCAGCCGCCTGCGCATTGCAACCGACAATTGCCCCATTGTAGCGCGAGTGCGCCACAGGTTGAAGCCATTCTGATAGTAAGATGTCATCACTGAGACAAAAAAACCAGGGTATACACGAATATGAGCAAAACCTGCCATGCGGATGCGCATTGGAGCAACCAAGTATTAGACTTTTGGTTTAAGGAGCTTACTGCCAAAGACTGGTTTAAGTCATCAGTCGAACTTGACAGGACCATCGCTAATCGATTCAACAATGTTCACCAGCAACAGGCCAAAATAAGTGAGTTAGCAGATGATGCAACACCCGAGCAAGCCTTGGCATCGGTGATTGTTCTGGACCAATTCTCAAGAAATATGTATCGGGGTAACGCCACCGCTTTTGCCTTTGATAAACAGGCCCTGCAAATCACCAAACAAGCGATGCAGCGCGATATGCATAGCAATTTTAACAAAGAGCAGAAGCAGTTTTTGTTCATGCCTTTTATGCATGCTGAAAATGCATCAGATCAAGCAACGAGCTTAATACTGTTCACAGAACTTGGTTTGGGCGAACACGCAGCGGACCACAAAGATATCATTGATAGATTTGGCCGCTTCCCGCATCGCAACGAGGTACTTGGCAGGAAAAACACACCAGAAGAAAATGAATACTTAAAAGATGCCAAAAGATTTGGGCAATAAGTCTGACAACTCATTCAGTCAGAAAAATCCGGGCACTGATACTATCGCACAACTTCAATGACACAACATAGGCACGTTGCGATTAATCATTCCAGACACACCAGGCATTTCACCAACAGTTTCAATCAATGGTGACTTGGCCGTTTGAAACGCCATCTTAGCAACCGTGCTGCCCTCATGCTGCTCAACCCCCAGGATACCTTCGTGCAGGTTGGCCATGCTTTGAAGAGCCGCAAAGTCGGTATGAAATATTAGATAAGTTGTCGGGCCACGCTGCCCTGACATCTCTTCAAATTTAGCCAAGCTGGATTCGTATATAAGTGTGTTGGCTGTTTCCCAATTCACTATAAGCAGGGTTGCCAGATACGACAAGCCAAAAAAACAAACGCCTACAAGGCTGTAATTAACCCACTTTGTCATAAGCTAAGCGGTGCGTGTAATTGCGTTTGTTCGGTGACAATACCACCACGGCGCCCTATCTCGATAGAGCCATAGCGTTCCTTAAAGCACTCGGGCAGCGGCCTGTCCCCTTCTGGTGACAACCATAGCCTCATCATATGCCGTCGCTCGTCGGGCTCTGGCCAATCTTCAAAGCCGGTACGATCGTGTAGCTGGGAATGGTTATAAACAAACTGCATATCACCTGAGCGCAGGCGCATACGTAAATGTAATTGACTATCGTTTGCCAGCGAATCGAACAAATCCAACGCTTCAATATGCTGGGCTGTCAACTTTGGCGCATTGTCGAAGCGCTGGGCACTTTCTATGTATTGGCGCTGATAAAAAACAGACAAATAACCTTCGTGCCAATTAAACACGGGAATTTCCATAAACGGCTTTGCACCCGGTGGTATTTCACCACGCCGATCAGTTGCTATGGGTTCAAACAGCAGAGCCAATAAGTCGGGGCGCTGTACCTGCATCTTGTTGTATATAGACAAGGCACTCACTAATAAGGAGTCACCACCGCTCTTGGCTTCGTTCAGGCACATTAAACCAACTACATCAGCGCTATCGGTATGAAAACTTTGCCGCTCACTTGTTTGATAAATTCGCGTGTTAGGGTCCTTTGAACTAAGACCAACATCTCGCACATGACCCAGAATATGGCCCTGCGCATTTTGTGATCGAGCGCTGCCCAAATGAGCACCGACGCCACAGAAAATACAGGCAGCGGTTTCAAGAGAGTAATTCTCTGTGTTTAAACCACGTATCACCTCCACGCCATTTCCATGCAAGAGCTTATCGGTCAATACCTCTAGATAGGCATTCATTGTTGGTAATGGAAAATCAGCAGCGCTTATTTCACCAATATCGCGACCAGTGGCTAAATAGTTTTTTGCTGCACTCTCTAGATCAACAACTTGGGCACAGCAGAGCTCCGTTAGCCAATGGTACGTGCGCATGTCGCTTGCAACCCATGCAGCACTGTTACTAAATTGATCTGGTAACGGGATAGCACTTGTTGAGGTGGAGTTCATTTTAATTTACTCATTGGGAACCAGGCCTTTGCCGCAATTATACAATACGCGACTTTTTATATACAATCAGTTCTCACCGTGGCAAATACACTTTTTCCGCTAAGCATCTAACCCATATTGCTCAACCATGACCAACTACCTCTTTGATTCGCTTTTTGGAGCGCACGCAGGCAAACAATCCAGTTTTATTAGTAACCCTTTAACCGGGGAAACTGTGAGCTACGATGCATTTTTGGCCTCAGCAGCTCGTTGCGCCAACGCTTTAAGTACCAGTCATATTAAAAAAGGTGACCGGATTGTTGCGCAGGTAAATAAGTCAGTGTCAGCGCTATCGCTCTACGCTGCTTGTGTTCAAGCTGGCGTCGTCTACCTGCCACTTAACACAGCCTATACAAGCAATGAGGTCGAGTACTTTCTAGAAGATTCGGGTGCAAAACTATTGGTGTGCGACTCGGATAACGAGCAATCTTTGTCTGGCATGGTTAACAAGCACAATGCAAACTTGCTTACACTCTCAGCCAATGGCAGTGAAGGATCACTCATAGACTTGGCTAACACATTAGCTGATCAGTTTGAAACAGTACACTGCGAACCTGATGATCTAGCCGCCTTCTTGTATACATCTGGTACCACAGGTCGATCAAAAGGCGCCATGCTGACACAAGATAATTTACTGTCCAATGCACAAACTCTGGTAAAGCTATGGAAATTCACTGACAAAGATGTTCTGCTGCACGCTCTGCCTATTTTTCATACACACGGCTTGTTTGTCGCGACGAATGTTTGCCTAGTAGCAGGGTCAACAATAATATTTGAAGCAGCTTTTGACAAAGATCGCATTATCGACCTGTTACCTCATGCCACCAGTATGATGGGTGTACCTACTTTCTATACCCGCCTACTGGCCGATGAACGTTTGGATAACACGTTGACTAAGAACATGCGCTTGTTTATCTCCGGCTCGGCACCGCTATTGGCAGATACCCACAAAGAGTTCACCCAACGCACCGGGCATCATATTCTGGAACGTTATGGGATGACTGAAACCAATATGACCACATCAAACCCATATGATGGCGAAAGACGGGCCGGCACTGTGGGGTTCGCACTGCCTGGTGTTGAAGTGAAAATTACTGACCCCGTCACCGGTACCACACTAGCAGCTGGTGAAATAGGTCAATTAGAAGTCAGAGGTCCTAACGTCTTTAAAGGCTATTGGAATATGCCTGAGAAAACCGCAGAAGAATTACGGGCAGACGGCTTTTTTATAACGGGTGATTTGTGTCAGATGGATAGCGATGGATACATCAGCATTGTTGGCAGAGACAAAGACCTGATAATTTCTGGTGGATATAATATTTATCCAAAAGAAATTGAACTGGTGTTGGATGAATTGACCAATGTAACCGAAAGTGCTGTTGTCGGCGTTCCCCATCCTGACTTTGGCGAATCAGTTGTTGCCGTTTTAGTGCCGCAGCGAAAGGATGTTGCAATTAATGCATCCGAAAAAGCTCAACTTATCCAGGCTGCAGAAAAAGCGGTTGCGGATTCGCTTGCGCGTTTCAAACACCCTCGTCACTTTGCCCTTGTCGAAAGCCTGCCGCGAAACGCGATGGGCAAAGTCCAGAAAAACTTGCTGCGCGAAGAGTACGCCAAGCTCTTCAGCTGACTAACTCTATAACTGGCGCTACAACTGGCTAGTGCGGAAGACTAAGCTGGCTGGTACGACCACCGTCTACGGTGAACACCTGACCCATGCACTGAGTTAAAGATGCCAACGCTGCTTTGGTCATACAGTAAATCGCATTACAATTCTTTGCCTGCTCTGAATTCACCCCACCGCAATACAGCATTAGCGCCAATGGCGGCAATGGGTTTAGGCGGCAACTTGTTCGGGTAATCTTCGGCTAATTGATCAGCAAGCAACAACGACGGTTCACCACTGGCCAGTTCGGCAATCAACTTTCCAGTCACAGTTCCTTTGGCTGTACCTAATCCGTTCTGGCAACACGCAGAAAACAAATTGTCATCGATCTGACCGAAAACACTGACGTTATTGCGACTTAAACACAAACGCCCGCCCCAGCGATACTCCATAGGGACATGCTTTAAATCAGGAAACCGGAATTGATAAGAGCGGTTATGGGTTTTCGCAACTTTAGTGATGCGAGATTCTGCGACGTGCAACGAGGGATCGAATGTGACGGTATTACGGACAATGATGCGATCACCACCAGTCCCGCTTATTCTGCGTACAGTTGTACCCATCGCATCCGCGGGGGTTAAGGCCCAGCTCGGCTCTCCACCGAGTTGTTGCACTTCGCTTTTAGTTAAGGCTCGCGTCATGGACGCATAGGTATACACGTGCATTAGTTTATCGATGGCGTAACCAAAGCTCTCCAAGTGCCCGTTCACAGTCAGGAAAACTTTCGGCGCTCTGACTTTGGCTTTTTTTGTTGTGGCTATCCAGCTAGTGCCTTGTTTTTCCAACCTTATAACCGGCGAATTCTCAAAAATACTTAATTGCTTTGAGCAAATACCATCGGCCAAGGCCCGGATATACATAGCAGGTTGCAGCATTGCCGTACCTGGACTGAACAAACCGTTTTGGTAAACTGCAGAACCTGTTATGTCCTGCATTTGTTGAGCGTTAAGTATCTCGTATGGCTCTGACAGGTTATCGAGATACCGTGCGTAGTTCTTATTGTGTTCCACACCTCGTCCAGTCACGGCGCTATTGACTTTGCCACAAAGAGATATGGCTTCGTCGCTCATTCCGTAAGCTTCTTTCGCATTAAGCGCGTAGTCAATGCCCGCACGATTTAATCGTATATCAGCGGTGTCTTTATCAGTATCGCCTGTGTAGTCTTTTGCGGTTAGCACGTGTGGCAGATCAATCATAAAGCCGCTGTTTCTGCCTGCTGGACCTGACGCTATTTGCCTGGCTTCTAAAACAACGATTCGATCGCCTGGGTGTAATTCTGATAGGCGTCGTGCTGCCGACAATCCTGCAAAGCCTGCACCGATGATTAACCAGTCTGACGATTCATGATCGTCAAGTGGTTCTCGCGGTGTTGCCGCTGGTAGCAATTCGTCCCACGCTGCTGGACCCGGATCACTAGGGAAACTTGTGACGTTCATACAACGTTATCCAGCACGCTTATACTAATACTTAGTGTTGAGCGCATCTTCTGCCGGTATTTCTCTTTCGCGCCGGTTAATATAATCCCACAAAGCCTCATCGACCGCTTCATCGAGCTTAGGCTCTTCGTAAGCATCAAGCAGCGTCCTGGCTTCTATCAGCGCGCGTTCGGTAATCTCTTTACTGCCATCGGCAGCCCACTGCTCGATGGAATTATTGTCGAACATGCGCGGCATAAAAAACGCACTCTGAAAGTTAGCCAGAGTATGAGGATGGCCCAAGTAATGGCCACCTGGCCCAATATCACGAACCGCAGCTAAGGCCTCATCAAAGTCATCCCACTGTATGCCCTGCATCATGCGATAGCCCATGGCGCATTGCTCAGCATCGACGATAAATTTAGCCATCGAGCAGTGCATCCCTGCCTCATTCCAGCCTGCTGAATGCCAAATGTAGTTTGCCCCAGACAGCAGTGCGGCCATCATGGTAGAAGCACTTTCATACCCCGATTGCGCATCAAACGTTTTTGCACCACCGAGTGTGTTTGACGTGCGCCATGGTACGTTATAGTGACGTGCCATTTGCCCGATCATAAAATTCATCAAGCTAATTTCTGGTGTGCCAGCCATGGGTGCACCGGAGGCCATGGAAACCGTTGACAAGTAATGACCATAAATAGCCGGGCACCCTTTGCGCACCACTTGCGTATAAGCCAAAGCCGACAAGGCTTCTGCATTTAGCTGCGCTACCGCCGGTGCGGTTGATGCAGGTGTATTCGCCCCACCTAATACAAACGGCGAGCATAGCACCGGCTGATTACGTTTGTTAAACGCGCGCATGGCCGAGAGCATGGTTTCATCCCATACCAGCGGTGAGTTTCCGTTACAGTTACCGGTAACCACGGCATGCGATTCTAAGAACTCTTCACCAAATAAAATGGCGCACATGTCCAAAACGTCTTCGGCATTTTTACCGGACGTGGTCATACCCATAAACGTTTTGTCTGAATGCTTCATCGACGAATAGGTAATACGCAGATGTCGATGCGACACCATGTGGTCCATGGGTTCAACGATATGATGCGCACTGGAATGTATCGCTGGCAGCATGTGCGAGAGTTTGTGAAAGTTGGCTAAGTCATCGAGCGTCGGACCACGGCGTTTATCATTAATATCTCGCAAATACGGCGCACCGGTCATCGGCACAAAGATCGAATGATCATTTCCGAACGGTAAATTGTTTTCTGGGTTGCGCGCATGAAACTTAAAACTACTGGGAATCGTTTTGATAAGCTCTCGTATCAAGCCACGATCAAGATGCACCCGGTCACCGTCTTTTACGGTTGCGCCAACTGACTTCCAATCGGCAATGGCCTGTTCATCACGAAATACCACACCCACTTCTTCGAGAATATCCATGGACGCATTGTCGATTTTTTCAACTTGCTCCGGCGTCATTGGCTCGACCAATGGCATGTTTCGCTTTAATGCAGGCAACATGGTTGTTGATCGTTTGGCGCGTTTTTTTCGCAATGCGGCCCTGCCGCCTCTGCGTATACGCCCGGGCATTAAGCCGTTATTAGGTTCCTCACTCATGCGACTGTGTCTCCAGTTGCCGGATCGGAGAGATCAACCCAGATAGTTTTAAGTTCGGTGTATTGTTCATGGGCATGCACGCCATTGTCCCGTCCACCAAAGCCTGATTGCTTATAGCCACCAAACGGTGTGGCGCTATCACCTTCCCCGTAGCAATTAATGCTAACTGTGCCAGCCTTTATAGCTCTGGCGGTACGTAAGGCTTGTTTGGCATTGGCGGTGAATACACTGGCTGTTAAGCCGTAGTCGGTGTCATTGGCTAACTCAATGGCTTGTTCCACAGAGGATACGGTTAATACCGATAACACCGGTCCAAAAATTTCCTCGGTTGCCAGTGCGCTTTTAGGATCGACATCATCGAAAATAGTGGGCGCAATGAAAACACCGTTAGCGGCCCCACCTTCTATGAGTGTGGCTTTGCCCGAGTTGCTTAAAAAACCTGCCACCTTTTTCTGATGCTCTGTATCGATTAGCGCACCAAGATGATTTGCAGGATTTAAGGGGTCGCCGGTTTTCCAGTCGCGAACGCGCGCAGTTACACGTTCGAGAAGAGCAGGCTTGATGGCTTCATGCACAATCAAGCGAGAAATTGCCGAACAGTTTTCACCCATATTCCAAAACGCACCAGTAACGATGTGCTCCGCTACCAAATCTAAATGCTCAGCGTCTTCAAGAACAATGGCCGGATTTTTGCCGCCACATTCGAGCACAACTTTTTTTAAATTACTTTGTGCTGCATAAGTTAAAAATCGTCTGCCGGTATCCGTTGAACCCGTGAAGCTCACCATGTCGACACCGGGATGACGACCCAGCGGCTCACCTACCACCTCACCTAACCCAGGCAGAACTTGTAGTACGCCGCGTGGGATGCCGGCCTCAGTTGCTAACTCTGCAATACGCAATGCGGTAAGCGAGGTTTGTTCGGCAGGCTTAACAATCACAGAATTGCCCGAGGCCAGTGCAGGTGCAATTTTCCATGCCAGCATTAACAACGGGAAATTCCATGGCAATACAGCTGCCACAACACCGACAGGTTCACGCACTATCAATGAAAGTGCATCCTGTCCGGCCGGGCCGGCTTGATCGTACATTTTATCAACTGCTTCAGCGTGCCACTTTATCGTCTGAATTGTCTCGGGCACATCAATGAGCTCGCAATCGCGAATGGGCTTTCCGCTATCCAAAGATTCCATAACTGCAAGTTCGCGGCGATTGCGTGTGATGAGCTTGCATAGCTTGATTAAAACCTCTTTTCGATCTGAAGGATGTTGTTTCGCCCAGATGCCTTGATCAAATGACTCGCGCGCTTTGGCAACAGCCAAATCCACATCGTCGCTGTTGCAGCTATCAATTTCACACAAGGTATCACCAGTGGCCGGATTAACCGACAACAGCTTGTCGCCATTACCACGTTGATATTTACCATCAATAAACGGTGTACAAGGGAAATCAATGTTTGCGGCTAATGCTGCGTATTCTTTTGAAGTCAGTAACTCGCTCACGCTTCACTCTCCTGTTCAATCTTTTCTATGGTGGCATTCATAAGGCGAATAACTTGTGCCAATTCCCGCTTCTCATCTTTGTTTAGAGGGTACAGCGGTTTTCTTGGCGGGCCGGCATCTATGCCGCGTAGAGTTAAACCATGTTTAATGCACTGCACAAACTTACCGCCTTGCTCTAAGACACGCATCAATGGCAACATGGCTGACATAATGCGTCGACCCTTGTCAAAATTGCCTTCTACAGCGCAGGCTTTATGTAAGGCGATGTGCGCCTCGGGCGCAAAGTTGGACCCGGCACAAACCCAGGACCGAGCACCCCAGGCAAAGAACTCAAGCGCTTGATCGTCCATGCCACACGAGAGCTGAATATGCGGATAATCGCGAGCCAGCATGTGAAGCCGGTTTGGGTCGCCAGAGCTTTCTTTGATGGCGCAAAAATTAGAGCTGCGACCAAGTCTGTCTAAGGTCTCTTCATCCATGTTTACGCTCATGCGGCCCGGGTAGTTGTAGAGCATGACAGGCAGGTTTGCTTCACGGTCTATGGCTAATGCGTGCAAGGCTATTTCGCGCCCTGTAGGATAGGCATAAGGTGGTGTTGCTATCAGCAATGCATCTGCACCGGTTTCAACTGCTTGTTGGGCAAAATAAATACTGTCTTCAGTTCTAATAGCACCTGTACCCACAATTAAAGGCACACGATCTTTAATGACTGATTTCGCTAATTTCATCAGCATGACACGCTCTTGATTGCTTTGAGCGTAGTATTCACCTGTGGTACCAGCGATAATTAATCCTGCAACACCCGTATTAATAAGCAACTCGATTGTTTGTTCAAACTTTTGTTTGTCTATTTCAAAGTTTTCGTCATGAGGTGTAATAACGGGTGTATAGACGCCGTCAAATGTCATCTTGAATTTCATAGCGCGTTGCACCTCAAACAAAGTTTTCTGCAAAATCCATGGCGTCTATCGGCAATGGGTCTGGTAAAACATACTTGTCGATTTCATTTCGCGAAAGCTCCCAATGCTGCAAAGTCAATTCAACTGAAACAGCAGGCGATCGATTTTCAATAGCTTCAATCATTTGATCGTGTTGATCGCAGGCCTCAGACACTCGTGCCTCGGCCGCCTTATTCTCGGTACGATAAAAGCGACGGCTCATGCGCGTGTGATCAATTAACAAGCGACCCAGGCTGGGGGTCAGGTAAGGAGACGCCGACATTAACCCCAACTGTTCGTGAAACCGATGGTTCCACACAGACATAGTCTGGGCGTCGCCTTTTTCAAAGGCGTTGCTGAATTTTTGCTGAATGTTTTTGAGCTCTTCAATTTGAGCCTGAGATGCTTGCTCAGTTGCCAAACGTGCGATAGCAGCATAGACCATAGGCGCACACTGAAAAAAAGTTCGCATGGTAGCAAAGTCCATAGACGTAACCGTGGCACCCCGATTGGTTTCCAGATTTACAAAACCCTCGCCGGCAAGGCGTTGGAAAACTTCTCTTAAAGGGGTTCGAGACAGCCCGTATTGAGCACTCAGCTGCGTTTCGTCCAATGGCGTACCAGGTGGTAGCTCAACGGTGAGTACTCGCATCTTCAGATCAGTGATGACGTCTTCTTTTTTGCTGTGACGTGATTCTTTCATGCAATTTTGCCGAATATGATTACCGGCACAGATTATCTAAAATAATCTAAATATACAAATTGTATTCAATGTTAATACAGTCGAAAGAGACAGTGGGAGGGGCACAGAATGCAAAAAGCCAGCGCCGCCGTTATAGGCGAGCACTGGCTTTCATCGAACTTCCGCGAAATCACCAACCCACAGCTTTTCCCTGCGTCCGGTGGAGGCAATTAATTTAGTTGCGCGTAACGGTGATTTCCAATAACTCCGAAGCAGCCGGGAAGTTAAAATCCGGATTCTCTGCTGATGCCTGACCAGGGTGTATCGTGATCGCACCGCCCTCGTCATCGTGCAGGTTGCCTTCACCACCACAAGGAGGTACCCAGTAGTTCAGCATTTCGACATTAACTTCCGATCCAGCGTCATAAACCGGCGCGAAGAACGTTTCAGTGGTATCGGCTGACAAGGCACGTGAATCAATTCCACTGAATCCATCGTTGGTACAAAGCACCATTGAAACCACGCTCAGAACCTGATCTGGAGCTTCAAGATCAAGAGTGACTGTCGCTACTTCACCAGGTAAAACCGGACCTGGAGCTTCCGCATCAACAAACGCAACGCCAACCGCTGTTACAGTACCTGCACTTATTTGACCTGTAGCGGCCATTACCAGTGGTGGGTTGTCACCGTTCTCTGCAATGCCCGCAACTTCGGCGCTGGCAGGCTGACCCGCTTCGAACCAGCGGATACCGTTTTCAGTACCCGGTGCGTTATGCAAAATAACGACTGGAGGCGTCATAAACTGCGTATCTGATGTGTTGCGAAACGACATAGTCAAACTACCTGGCGCAGGTAGCGCATTGCTATCGTCAACCAATTGCGCGCGCAACTCTCCTGGCCCATTTGCGTCGGTGTGGACATTCACATATAAGTTACCAGCTTCGAAATCAGCAATGCCCGCTGCATCGAGGGCCTCACCTTCAGGGACTGACCAAGTGTTCATATCCTCACTGCCTTCCAGACCAACAACTACCTCACCGGCCTCACCAACGGCACCCCTGTGGATGTGAGCCATAGTCGGCACACCAGTGGTGCCACTAACAGTGACAGAGCCGCTAATCGCACCCGTTTCAGTGTCAACTGAGAAACTGCCTTCGCCAACAGCACCTTCAACGTTCGCTGGTGGCACAGTACTGTTGCTATCAAGCATCAGACTCACGGTTTCCAGGTTCTCGTTCAGTTCAGACTCACCGGATGTACCTTCTCCCTCTCCGCCTGTGGTTTCACCTGCTGTTGAGCCCTCTGTTGAACCGCCATCATCGTCGTCATCTGAACTACATGCAGAAACCAACATGCTGGCAGCAATAATGCCTGCTATTGCGGTTCTTCTCTGTACGTATCTCATCAATTTGTTTCTCCTGAAATTTTTTAATAATTTGGGGCTAACCCGCGCTCTATTACGACGCGCTTGGTCGCTTTTAGTTCAAACACGGTCAAACGTTTCTAGCATATTGCCTGTTTTTTGGTAATGTATCGGCCAATATTTTCGAAAAAACACATCATGCTCGACGCTCTAGTAAACACCTCAGCAGCCACTCTGTATATCGATAATCGCTTTAAATGTGATGAGCAATTGGATAGTGACAATCCATTGGCATCAAAACACTGTACCGCGGCTAAACACGCCATCAGTCAGTGGCCAGGTTACGAGCCCACCCCATTGGTTTCACTGCCTTCATTAGCAAAACGGGCGAATGTATCCAGCATCGACTTTAAAGACGAATCCCCGCGATTCGGGCTGGGCAGTTTCAAGGCACTGGGCGGGGCTTATGCCGTGACTGTTATCCTGATGAAACACCTTAGTGAAAAACTTGGCAGAGCCGTGTCTCTGACAGATTTAACGAACGCTGAAAACCATATCCATGCACAAGATATCACTGTTACTTGTGCCACTGATGGCAATCATGGCCGTTCAGTCGCTTGGGGCGCACAGCAATTTGGTTGTGGATGCATCATTTTTATCCACCGTGACGTGAGTATTGGTCGTAAGGAAGCCATCGAAAAATACGGAGCAACTGTCATTCGAGTAGACGGAAACTACGATGATTCAGTGCGCGTTGCTGATGAGGAAGCCGCGAAAAATAATCGTATCGTGGTATCCGATACGTCTTATCCAGGTTACACGGACATACCAGCAGACGTGATGCGCGGTTATACCGTGCTTGCCGATGAAGCGCTCGATCAAATGCGCGAACACCCAACACATGTGTTTTTACAAGGCGGTGTTGGTGGCTTCGCTGCAGCAATTACCCGCCGCATCCGTGATCGATGTACAGCGACACAGCCTCGAATCATTGTGGTGGAGCCAGACCAAGCCGCTTGCATTTACGAAAGCATCAAGTTTGGAGAACCTGTGCCAGTGCATGGTGATCTAGCCACTATCATGGCAGGCCTTGCATGCGGTGAGGTTTCCCTGATTGCGTTTGAAATTCTAAAAAATGAAATAGACGGCGTGTTGGTTATTCCTGATGAAACTGCTATATCAACCATGCAATTTTTAGCCAAAGGTTCAAGCGGGGATGCACCAATGGTGTCCGGCGAATCGGGTGTCACCGGGTTAGCCGGCTTTGTTTTGGCTTGCGCGAACGATACGCTAATAGAAAACCTGAGACTCGACTCCGGCAGCCGCATACTTTGCATCAGCACGGAAGGCGCTACTGACACGGTAGTTTATGAAGATCTGGTTGGAATGAACGCAAACGAGGTCAAGTAATTTTTGTCACTCGGGCTATTAGGGCGTTAAGCACTCGTTGGGCTCCACTGATTTTTTTGCTGCTGTGGTCTGGCGGATTTACCATTGCTAAAATTGGTATCACCGACGCCGACCCACTCACTCTTTTAGCCTTACGCTACAGTTGTGTCGTTGCGCTGATACTGCCACTTTTTGTTTACTTTAAACCAGCCTTGCCCAAAAACGTGCGCGAGTGGTTGCACATTATCATCGTCGGCTTGTTGATTCAGGTGTTCTACTTTGGCGCTGCATACAAGGCGTTTGAAACCGGTGCATCAGCAGGATTAGTCGCATTAATAACCAGCATACAGCCCATTTTTGTGGCCATGATAATGCCAATAATGTCGGACGACAAAGTTAACAGGCGAAGCTGGCTAGGCCTCAGTCTGGGATTGGTGGGCTGCTTGAGCGTTATCATTAGTAACATGGAAGTTCAAATTACCACAAGCGCGGGACTGCTATTTTCAATGGCTGCATTATTTGCCATAACAATTGGCACGGTGTGGGAAAAACGCTTTGGGGTAAAACAACATCCACTCACAACCAACCTTGTTCAGTATGTTGTGGGCGCCGCAATCCTGTTGCCAATAGCTTGGGCTACAGAAACCATGTCTATTCACTGGACCATTGCGTTTGCGTGCGCACTTTTTTACCTGGTCGTGTGTAATTCCATTCTGGCTATGAGTTTATTGATCATGATGATCAGACAAGGGGAAGCCACACGCGTATCAGCATTGTTTTTTCTGGTGCCACCTGTATCAGCCCTATTGGCATGGCTGATTTTAAAGGAATCAATGGCACCAGCTGCTTGGGCAGGCATGTTAGTTACCGCTTTAGGCGTATGGCTTGTAAGCGGTGCGGCTACCGCAAACCATGCCACAAATGAACAGAAAGACCTGCCTTAGCGCGCTTGTATTGTTGGTCTTGTTTTATTAAAGAATAGCCCCATCTTTACTTGGTGCGGCTACACGTTACGCGCCGCTCAAGCCCACTCCCATAAAGTTTTACAAATCAAAGCTATGTTGGCGCTGTGCTTGAATTATCATTGTTATATTTATGATTGAGGTGTATCCATGTTTAATATGACTTACATGCTTTGGGTCATGATCCCGACTATGGCGATATCCGGTTTGGCGTCGCTGATGCTCAAAAACACTTTTGCCAAATACGAAAAGGTGGGAACAAGACGCAACTTGATCGGTGCAGAAGCAGCCAAACTTATGCTGCAGCGTCAAGGCGTTACAGACTGCAAAATTGAAGCTATTTCCGGCCGACTCAGTGATCACTACGACCCAAGCGTAAAGACGTTACGATTGTCAGAACCTGTGTACAACGCACGTTCAATTTCTGCCATTGGCGTAGCCTGTCATGAGGCGGGTCACGCACTGCAACATGCACAAGGCTACAAATGGCTTAAAATGCGCTCGGCCCTGGTACCCATAACCAGCTTCTCAAGCAAAATGTCTATGCCAGTAATTATGGCCGGCGCTATTCTAATGTCACTAGCCCCAGTATTCGGCCAACCTGTATTACTACTTGGCTGTGCATTGTTTGCCACCGCATTTATTTTTTCTGTGGTGACCCTGCCGGTAGAATGGGATGCCAGCGCACGAGCGAAAACTGCCATGGTCGATGCTGGCATAGTGACCGATCAGGAATTTAGTGGCGCTGGGCGCGTTTTAAATGCTGCATTTCTAACGTATTTCGCTGCAGCCATAACCTCATTGCTCACCTTGCTTTACTACCTGCACCGAGCTGGGGTACTGCGTATGTTGCTGAACCGGAGATAACCTTCACTTCAGGCTGCTAACCAAAAGGCTTCTTTTTAAGAAGCCTTTTTTATGTACGCCAATGTCTTATCGCTCGACAACGACATGCTGGCAACACGTCCTCATCACAGTTAAACTCCATGCTGTTTCTCTAATACTGGCGACTAACAATGAGAATGAATGCAAAGGTGGCGATTGTCACAGGTGGCGCGTCTGGATTTGGCGAAGGGATAGTGAGGAAATTTGTCGAAGAAGGCGCACAGGTACTCATTGTTGATACCAACATTGACGCTGCGGCAAATCTTGCCAAAAAACTAGGAACAGCCACACAAGCATGCGAAACAGATGTGTCGTCGTCAAAAGATGTAGAAAATATGAAAGACACAGCGCTCAAAGCCTTCGGTCGCATTGATGTGCTGGTTAACAATGCTGGTGTTACGCACAAACCAATGGCAATGGAAGATGTCTCTGAAGCTGATTTCGACCGGGTCTTTGCCGTCAATGCCAAATCAGTTTTTCTAAGTGCAAAGCAGGTTGTTCCGTTGATGAAAGCGCAAGGCTCGGGCGCTATTTTAAACGTCGCATCGACAGGCGGCGTAAGCCCGCGCCCAAACCTCAGTTGGTATAACGCCACCAAAGGCTGGATGATTACGGCAACACGAACCATGGCTGTTGAACTTGCACCAAAAAATATTCGCGTTAACGCTATTAATCCTGTGGCAGGTGAAACACCACTATTAAAGACTTTTATGGGTGAGGACACACCTGAGATAAGAGAAAAGTTTTTGTCCACCATTCCTATGGGTCGATTCTCAACGCCTGAAGACATGGGAAACGCTGCCTGCTATTTGTGCTCAGATGAAGCATCAATGGTTACTGGTGTGTGCATGGAAGTGGATGGTGGACGTTGTATATGAGTATATCTACTTATACAAATCAGTTTAGTTTTTGAACATTTGAAAAGCAAAAATGCAGATCTTATTGAGCAAGCGTTACGCGATGCCGCGATTCAAACCGGCGATACACTCATACAAATACACTTACATAAAATCAATCTTGACGGTGGCGTATCTGGCGTGGCAATTATGGCTCGATCACGTATCAGCATTCTTACCCTGCCCGAAAGAGACTATGCGGCAGTTGACAATTTATGTGTGGTGACTTGTATCCGGAGCTGGTCATACCCGTCTTCAGACGAGCACTCAGAACTGAGAACATTGAATTTAATGAGCATTTGAGAGGTCGGCAATTTAACGACCTATCTCCGAAAAGCGAAGAAGAGCAGCCGGGGCACTCGAAAATGTAATTTCCACTACCCGGATTGCCGCCATAAACGGGTATAATATCGCGTCCTTCAAGCCCTACACCGCATGTCTGCTCCAGCCGCCATTCATACCAGCATCATTGTTCCAACCCGAAATGAATGCGCTATGTTGCAACAGCTTGTGGAAGGTTTGATTGTCACAGCTTGCGTATTGACCCAACCACTGGAACTCATCGTTGTTGACAATAAAAGCGACGAGCCAGACTCACTTGAGTATTTAGAGAGCCTGGAGACAATTCAAGCCTCGCCGTTTGCATCAATTAAAGTTCTGAGATATCAGCACAAATTTAACTTCTCGGCTATTAATAACTTTGCAGCTAAACACAGCAGTGGCGAATTCCTGTGCCTGTTGAACAATGACGTAGAAATTATAAACAGTAGCTGGCTTACAGAACTGGGCAAACCAATGGCTCGATCAAATACCGGTTGTGTCGGTGCCATGTTGTACTACCCCGACGACACAATACAACATGCTGGAGTGTATTTAGATCCGGTTAGCATTGCTGGCCACCTGCACAAACACCTACCGAGAGGTGAAAGCGACGAAAATAATTTTCTCGGCTCAGAGCAAATCGTCAGTGCAGTAACAGCTGCTTGCTTGCTGATTCGAAAAAGTGTTTATGATGAAGTCGGTGGGCTAAACGAGTCTTTGTCGGTG
>Ga0079203_1001044_pt1 | contig 21159 bp, 11 predicted proteins | sample PorBlaMBantryBay_FD_68602 | JGI IMG/M metagenome (GOLD analysis project Ga0079203, IMG submission 68602) | Marine algae microbial communities from Bantry Bay - Bantry Bay, Ireland | ecosystem: Host-associated > Algae > Red algae > Blade | place: Bantry Bay, Ireland
AACCCGTTGCTTACAAACCGCTTTGTTCATACCATCGGAGGAACCGAAACCACTACGAATACGGTATTAAATGCAAATCTAGGCACACCAGATGGCATCGTTGATTGGGTATTTATCGAGCTAAGAGATCCAATAGATTCCGTAACGGTTATCCAAACTATCTCCGCTTTGGTGCAACGAGATGGGGATGTAGTAGACGCCGAAACAGGAGAGCATTTATACGCTACCAGTTTATTTGGTCAGTTTTTTGTATTAGTGAAGCACAGAAACCACCTGGGAGCAATGACAGCAGCTCCAATCAGTATTATCAATAATGTATTGACCGCTGATTTTACAACGATGACAGGCGATAGTTTGTATCATAATGATGGCTACGATGGTTTAGAACAAATCCCCCTCTACGGTAAAAATGCCCTTTGGGCAGGTAATGCCAACGCAGACAATAAAATAAAATACGACGGATCTTTCAATGATCAAATCATTATAGCTGCCGAAATTATTACTTCTCCTGATAACACTGAACGAGTGCTAAATTACGACAGCGCAATCGGTTATTATCAAGGAGATATTAATATGGATGGCAAGGTAAAATATGATGGAACGCTTAACGATAGAATCATTTTACAATTCATCCTGCTTACCTACCCAAACAACAGTTCCTACTTAAGTAATTACAACTTAATGTTAGATCAAATTAAATAAAATATAATATATTATTTTAGTATGAGAAAAATTCAATACCTAATTTTCTTTATCCTTTTTCTACTTGCTGGAACAGATGCAAGTAGCCAGGATATTGATTTTAATGTACGCTATAATGGCGCAACGGATGTCTACGAAGTGTATGCCAGACCTGCTTTTTCAAATCCGTTCTACTTTGTAGGAGGGGGTAGTCAGGTTTCAATCCTTCTACCAGCTGTAGCTGCAGATGTCGCCGTAACCGTCGTGCCAGTGAATGGTGGACTATGGACGGACAACTCACAGGTGTATGCACCAGCTGCTGACCCAGGTAATGATTATCATGGGATTGCCTCTAACGGAGCGCCTATTTCATTTGTAAATGGTGTAGAAATACTGCTGTTTACTTTTACTGCGGGACTAGACGGCTGTACACCGGGTGTTCGTTTATTTGAAAATGCATCGGATCCGAGTTCTACCGCTCCCGGTATGGGAGGAGGTGATTTCCAAATGTTCTTCGCAAATGTTTTTGATCCACTTAATAATAACTGGAGACTGAATTATTTTAATTCAGGTTTGGTATGTCCAGAAGCTCCGGTCGTTATTCCCAATCCAATTACGATTCCACAGGGTGGTACGGCAAGTACTTGTTTGCCTATTCTGGATCTTAACATAACAGATACTTTTACAGCGGCCCTTTGCGTAGGCAGCCCCACAAATGGGAATTCTACCGTTTCTATTGCTGATAGAACGCTTTGTTTGGATTATACGCCTGACGCAAGTTTTGTGGGACAAGATGATATTTGTATTCTCGTTTGTGATGTATCTGGTTTATGTGATACGGTCTCTGTACCAGTTACGGTTATTCCGGCATTGGAAGCAATTCCAACACAAGCGCCACCAGTTGTGGTCGTTACGCCTATAACAACTGCTCAGGATTCTACCGTAATCGTTTGTACGACTATTTTAGATCATAATGTTGGAGATACTTTCACCTCTAGTTTTTGTGGTGGAGCACAGCAAAATGGTACCGCAACGGCTACCATCACAGATAATATTTTATGTTTGGAATATGTGCCTGATACTGGTTATACGGGCGAAGATGATATCTGTGTTATTGTCTGTGATCAGGCAGGTAACTGCGATGCCGTGAATGTTCCGGTATCCGTCATCCCAACTCCAGATCTTTCAGAGATTCCACAAAATCCAATATTAGTGATGCCTCCAGTAGTGACGCCGGAAGATATTACCTTAACCGTTTGCGGACCGATTATCGACGCCAACGTATCTGATCTACATACTGTTACAATCTGCGCGCCACCAGTAAATGGTACCGCTACCGCAGCCGTTAATGATGCAGATAATTCTCTTTGTATCACCGTAGACCCAAATCCAAATTTCTCTGGAAGAGATAGTGTTTGTGTTACGATTTGTGATCAAACCGCATTGTGTTATACTTTGACAGTACCTATCGAGGTGACACCATTTAATGATCCACCTTTAGCCATTAATGATATAAATGCAACACAAGTAAATAATCCTGTTGATGGAAATGTATTAACCAATGATAGTGATGTAGAAGGAGATGTGCTGACCGTGAACACCACGGTAGCAAACGTAACGAACGGAACCGTAACTATTGATAATTTAGGAAACTATACTTTTACACCAGATACTGATTTTATTGGTAATGGAACGTTTCAATATACGGTTTGTGATGACGGATTTCCATCCAGATGCTCCACTGCTGATGTGGTCATTGTAGTAACAGATAATGCCAATCCACCGAATGTTGACAACAACCCGGTGATCGGGGTTCCTGACCACTTTGTAATGGAAGAGGGAAATACATTGACGGCTTCGGTTATCAGTAATGATACGGATCCTGATGGAGATAATTTGACGATCAACACTACTCCAGTTACTACTCCTGCTAATGGAGTGGTTGTAATAAATCCAGATGGTACAATTGATTATACACCAACGCCAGGTTATGTTGGTGACGATGAATTTACTTATGAAGTTTGTGATGATGGTGTTCCTCAATCTTGTGTAACCGTACTGGTTACAATAGTTGTTTTGGAAGATGATCTAATGAATGATTTATACGCGACAGATGATTTAAATAGTGGAGAAGAAGGACAGGCGCAGACCGGAAATGTAACCGATAACGACTATGATCCTGAAGGTGGCATACTAACGGTCAACACGGTTCCTGTAAGCGATGTTTCTAACGGAACAGTGACCCTTAACTCAGATGGTACCTATAGCTACATCCCGAATGCGGGTTATGTTGGAAACGACCAATTCATATACAGCGTATGTGATGACGGTACACCAACCGCTTGCGATATGGCAACCGTTTACTTAACCGTATTTGACGCTAAAGATGCACCGCTTGTTATTACGAATCCAATTACGATCTCAGCAGACAGTACGGGTAGTATTTGTATGCCAATCACGGATCCAAATCCAGGAAGTACCTTTACATTTACTGCTTGTGCTACTTCACCTACAAGTGGTACGGCTACCGCAAATATTGTGGACGGAAATATTTGTGTTGAATATACACCAAATTTAGCCTTCACAGGTACGGATGATATTTGCTTGATCGTTTGTGATGAGACCGGAAGATGTGATACGGCTTCTATTCCAGTAACGGTGGTTCCTTTATCTAAGCCATCTACTGTACTCGAAGGGCCAGCTGTAATTATTACACCTATTACTGTTGCGCAGGATTCTGCGGTGAACTTGTGTACCCCTATTATGGATCAAAATATTGGAGATACATTCACTGCAACGTTCTGTGCCGGAACACCTGAAAACGGAACGGCTACTGCTACCATAATCGGTAATACCTTATGCTTGGATTATACGCCTAATACGGGGTACATCGGTGCGGATGATTTCTGTATCAATGTTTGTGACCAAACTGGAAGATGTGATGTAATTAATGTGCCTGTATCTATAGTACCTACACCAAAAGTTGCGGATACATTACAAGCACCGATTCTCGTCATGCCACCATTGGTAACGACGGAGGATGTAAACGCAACAAATTGTGGAACGATCATCGATGCGAATGTAGAAGATACGCATACCGTTACTATTTGTGAACAGCCAGCGAATGGTATTGCCGTAGCTACAGTTGATAATACTTTAAATAGCCTTTGTATTGACTTTGATCCTAACGCTAACTTTATCGGAAGTGATAGTGTTTGTGTAACAATCTGCGATCAGGGCGCACTGTGTTATACTTTGATCGTACCGATAGAGGTTATTCCATTGAATGATCCACCATTGGCTATTGATGATATTAACAATACACAAAAAAATATTTCAACTAGTGGTAATGTACTGACGAATGATACAGATACGGATGGTAATAATCTTTTTGTAACGACTACTCCAGTAAGCGTTACGGACGGTACCGTTACAATAAATGCTGCTGGCGTATATACTTTTGTTCCTGATACAGATTTTATTGGCGATGCCTCATTCGAATATGAAGTTTGTGACGATGGTGCTCCAGGGATTTGTGATACACTTACCGTTTTAATTGCAGTGGTTGATATCACTAATCCGGATAATAACGAAGTGATCGGTATACCAGACAACTTCCTAATGGAAGATGATTTACCATTAACTGCTAGTTTAGTAAGTAATGATTCTGACCCTGACGGTGATCTGATTACGATAAATACTACGCCGGTAACTACGCCAACAAATGGACTTTTGTTAATTAATTTGGACGGAACATTTACGTATACACCTACTGCTGGATTTTATGGAGTGGAAACATTTAGCTATCAAATTTGTGATAGCGGAATACCGCAAGATTGTGATATCGTTCCAGTGACGATTACAATCATAGAAGGTAATGGTAACAACAATGTATATGCGACAGATGATTCTGACATAAACGAAGAGGATGCAACATTTATCGGAAACTTGGTCGCAAATGACAACGATCCTGAAGGTGGCCTATTATTGACTGTTGAAACTACACCACTTGTTCCACCTACTAATGGTACACTGATACTGAGTCCTGACGGAAATTATATTTATCAACCAAATCCAAACTTTACAGGTAATGACCAGTTTGTTTATCAGGTTTGTGATCTTGGAATACCAAGTGCTTGTGATAGTGCTACTATGTATATTACAGTACTAAATGTTTCTACGGATATTAGATTAAATGTGATGTTGCAAGGCGCCTTATTTGGATCGCCTGATAGTTTGATGCGGTCGGATTTAGTGGATGAAGGTTTAGTCCCATTAGAGCAGCCTTACAGCTTTACGGATCAGCCATTATACGCATCCCGTTTTATGCACTTGCATGGTGGAAATGAAGTGACAACAAACGAAGTATTAACGGCCAATGCTGGAACACCTGATGGAATTGTAGACTGGGTATTTATTGAATTTAGAGAAGCGCTTGATTCCTTGAGAGTGATTCGAACGGTGTCCGCTTTGGTACAGAGAGATGGAGATGTAGTGGATGCAGGTACTGGAGGTACTGTTTATGTAGACAGTTTACCAGATCAATTCTTTACCGTAATAAAGCATAGAAATCACCTTGGCGCCATGACGGCTGCCCCACTTGTTGCTGTTGCTAAAGTTGCAGCGTTTAACTTTATAACCGCAGATGCTGTCGAATTGTATAATACGACGCCGACTTATAATGGTTTGGAGCAGGTAACAATTGCTGGTACCCAAGCATTGTGGGCAGGTAATTCTAATGCTGATGACAGAGTAAAGTATGACGGAACTACGAATGATAGATTTATCATTAATGCCGATGTGATTCTTCATCCAGATAACACTTCGAATACCTTGAACTTTGATAATGCAACTGGTTATTTTCTAGGGGATGTAAATATGGATGGCAAATCAAAATATGATGCCATCAGTAATGATCGAATTCTATTACAATCAAATGTTTTAGGCTATCCATTGAACACGGCATTCTTGAATAACTTCAATTTATTAATTGAACAAGTAAAGTAAAAGATAACTAGTTAAGTCTGCTGACCGAGTTATCGGTCGGCAGACTAATTTTCTTTACACTTGTTTCTCCGCTATTTGCCTGCTGACAGCGCACCTTTAAAGAATAAAGGCAAACACGTTGGAAAAAAGCTAATAGCATCAAAAAAAAGTATTAAAAAATCATAAGATGAAAATATACAAACTACTAATCGTCATATTCTTACTTTCCGGATTTTTGGGAAATAAGGTAGTGGCACAGCAGCTCGATTTTGAGTTGCGTTACAATGACGCAGCTGCCATATATGAAGTGTATGCGACACCGGACGCTTCCAATGCCCGGTATTTTGTGGGTGGTGGATCTCAATTGTCCATCCTGCTTCCGCAGGACATCGACGATGTTCCATTACAAATCAATACCGTTGCAGGAGGATTGTGGACAGATAATTCCAGAATCTTTGCACCAGCGTCAGATCATATTCATGACTTTCATGGGGTCGCATCAAATGGTGCACTTGTCAATTTTGTAGCAGGAGAACCGTTGTTACTGTTCACTTTTGAATTGCCCAATGGCGAATGTAGAGGTGATGTTCGGTTATTTGAAAACGCAGCAGATGGTAATTCAAGCGCCGCAGGAATGAATGGTTCTGACTTTAGAAATTTCTTTGCAAACGTATTTAAACCATCAGAAAATAATTGGTTGAAAAACGAAAACGTTATAAATGCAACCTGTGCACACGCACCTTCGGTAGCACCCAATTCACTAACGACACAGGAAAATATTCCAGCAACGATCTGTATGCTGATTAACGATCCCAATGTTGGGGACGTATTTGAGGCAACGCTTTGCGCAAATGTTTCCACATCTTCCAATAGCGTTTCAAACGTTAGTATTGCTGGAAATGAAATATGCTTAGAGTATACTCCATCAGCAGGGTTTGTGGGAGCAGAGTCGGTATGTATTGAAGTATGTGATGATTCAGGATTATGTAATACTTCGAGGGTATCTGTTTTAGTTGAACCAGAACCTGTTTATTTCAGCCTTTCTGCTACTTCCGATCAATGTCAAAACACGATAGACTGGACTATTTTTAATCCATCTGAATTTGAATATTTTGAACTAGAACGTAGTGAAGACAACCTGAGCTACGAATCTCTAGGACTATATGAGTCCAATGGTGAGACCGAAGAAGTCGCGTTTAATCATGTAGATACACCCGTTCAGGATGGTTATTTTTATCGGTTAAAATTAGTATTCATAAATGGTGATATCAATCATACGGAAGCCATATTCGTCAATACGATTTGTGAAGAAGAACTATTTGTTTCTCAGGCATCTGTTACCGCAGTAGCTGATGCTTGTGAGAACACAATCGACTGGACGATTAGCAACCACATTGCAGGATCTTATTATGAGCTAGAACGAAGTGTAGATGGAACTACATTTGAATTGTTACAGAAAAATGAAGCTGGTGTCGGATCATCTACGCTAGCTTTCCATTACACAGATAATGACACGAAAGGCGATCATAATTATCGGATAAAAACAAATTACGCGGATGGTCGGGAAGCCTATTCTGAAAATGTATTCGTAACGTCTAACTGCGATGTCCAAGACGGAATTTCGCTTTATCCAAATCCAATAAGTCAAAGTCAACCAATCCTGACGTTGAAGTTTAATGCAGAAACAAAGTCTGCAAAAATCATTGTGACGGATGCTCTGGGACGTGTGGTAAGACGATTAGACCTGGAGGTAGAATTAGGAATGAATACTTATCAGATGGATGTGGTTGATCTTGCAGTAGGAACCTATTTTATTGTTATAGAAGGGAAGGAAGATATTACAAAATCGTTTGTTAAGATGGATGAGCGGTTCTAAGGATCGGCTAATTGTGTTGATCTCATAAGGAAATAATCCCGAATTTTGACAAAGCAAAATTCGGGATTATTTTTTTAATAAAGATCACAACTAAAAATGTTTTCGCGAGTTTAGATGTTCACTTCTAGATATGAAAACACGTCAAACAATTCAACAATAAAGTCTAATAATCGATTGAAAATGTTCCTTCAGTAATATCTCTGGTGATAGGACCTGATGTTTCTTCTGCAAGAAACAAGAAAGTACCTTCGATATGCTTGGCCGTCTGATCATGTTCGGTAATGACCAGGGTGCCCTCCTTTGATACTAATTGCGTAGAAGAACCAAGATTATAATTACCTAGCGTTTCAGTCAACCAGTCAAGCTCATATTGCCCGGGAGCTATATCTTCTGGAAAAATTAAACCAAAGGAAGTATTGTTTGCCGTGTTAGTGGCACTAATGGATAGTTTTTGCTGTGCGATAAAACTACTTAGCGAAGTAGGTACCCAATCGTCACCATCTACCTTCATCGTTAGGCTGCCATCCGTATTTGCGGTGGTATCTATCAATAGTGGAATCTCTGTGAATTCCCCATTACTGATGATCCGCTCTTCGTTTGAGGACAAATCAGTTCCAAGAAATGAAAACGTACCTGAAATCCACTGTTCATCTGTATTTATTTCCGAAACAGTTATTGATCCCATGCTTGCACTACCTGCTGCATTTGAGAGAAAACTTGATGATCCACCTTGGGGAACATAAGCTCCTACACTTGGGGCATTCGTACCCGAAAGATCATACGTACGGGCTTCCGTACCATCCATTGTCAAGGTGATTGATCCGGTGGAAGTCGTTCCGGTAACATTCATCATTCCGTTTTGCATTTGAGCTGCTGAGGTTGCAGCTATCCATCCGACATTATCGATATCCGCCGTCATTGTTCCTGCCGGAGGGGTATTATCGTCATCTGAATTACAACTTTGGAAATAAAAACTGGTAACACACAAGGCTATTAAAAATACTAAAAATTTTCTACTTGAATGATTCATTTTCTTTAAATTTTAACTTAGGAATGGCGATTATGCTGATCTAACAAACAAATAAACTAATAAATAAACAAATAAACAAATAACCCCGAACTTTGACAAAGCAAAGTTCGGGGTTATCTAACTCACTAAACACCACCACTAAAAACGCTACCGCTCGTTTAGCCGTCCCCGTATATACCTGGCTAGCCCGCAAGACTATGATGCAAAGTCTCTAGTCATAAACTCTAATCAACAAACACGATCTTACTCCGTCCTACAACCTCCCCATTTCGTCGTGCCACGAAAAAGTAAATCCCTGACAAAACACCCTCACCAAGAAACGAAGATTCAATCTCCACTTCCCCCGCAGAGATCGTTTTGTCCAATACTTGTGTGATTTTTTTTCCATAAACATCAAAAACATCAATGCTTAATTTTGCCGTAATTAGCCAATTTAAACGCATCGTATAATCTCCTGTAGTTGGATTTGGATACACCTTAAATTTTGTATTAGCATTGTTGTTAATTTCCTCTGCTACACTGTTGACAAAATCCTTAAAATAAACCACGACGTCCTGTACTCCCTGATTTTTGGTAAGAAAATTTATCGTATTACCTGTCTCGTCGAGTACCGATATATCTGATAAGAGTTGTCCGTCTGCTACGAGGAAACTGACATTTTGATCTAAATCTACTGCAGTTGTTAACTGAATGATCATCTCCTCATCAGCCATTGTTGTCGTAAAATTTAAATTTTCTCTGGCTCGCCAAAAATCACCGAATTTTTCTATTTCCATCAGGTGCATTTCTTCTGAAATTCGATCCAAGTAATAGCGAAATCCATCTAATTTATAGTGACGATTGGGATGTATAAGCAATACGGTCGGTGCGCCGTTGGCCATATTCTTTTGAGTGACTTCTAGCCACGTATTTGCTTTGCCAAAAACATTGAATCGAGAAATTGGATTGCTGTGAAATACATCTGAGATGGTGACTGGAATTTCATATACCGTAGAATTTTCGCCGCTAAAACTTCGATCTTTCTTATTTTGATAGGGAAAATTGTTTAATACATCACCTGCTGCGTAAGAGCTATTATAGGCATATCCTAATTCCTCTAATACATTAACTAGATAATCAGGGTAAGCTAAATGTCCTGCGCGAAAAGACCGAACCGTAAGTCCATCGACATCCTCTTCAAGTATGTTTTTTGACACCTCACATTCTCCATATACGGTACCCCCTGCGGTGACACTTCCGTCATTATAGGGTTGGTAGTTTGTCAGGGTATTTCCGGGTTCGCCAATAGGAAAAACATCGTCATCCGCAAAGTCGAAAAAGTGACCTACGGAATGGGACGCAATATTCTGGCCGTTGTTGCTTATATAATCTAAGGTAGATTGACGACCCAGATAATAGGCTGGTGTCAATGCGTCATCAAAATATTTTACCGTAATATTATAGGTGGCTTCAATGTTGTTTTCAGCTTCGTAATCTACAAATACCTGTAAAGTATCCATCCCCGTGCTACTGTCAACATCATGGGTGACCATTAGCGTAGCGGCAGATGTTCCAGGGCTTGTATTCTTCCAAACGGTATGCGGATGATGTTGCGTAAACAAAGCACGAACGAAAAGTGCAAGCACATCCGAGGTCGGTTCAAATCCATTAGAGGCGACCCGATGGGCTTCGTAGTCTCGGTTGATTTGATTTCTAAGAATGACTTCTTTCCAGGATACGCCAATGGATACCGCCGCTCCTTCACCATACGTATTTGTGGTCACTGCGGAACTTCCATCCGTAAAATAAGCTAGGGTACGTGCCGTGCCAGGCGTGTATCCGACGGTTTTAAAAATTTCGTCATAAGTAGATCGACCGAGCGAAAGGGTACGCTCTTCGGTCTCGTCAATATATTTTAAAGCCGCATCAGTCAATGTAGAATCCCAATGGATGGTATATCGGGACTTGCTATTTTCAAAACCCTGAATACCAAATAAAGGAAACAAATCTGTCTCCTCAATCCTGGGCGCGACCAGCACACCACCTCCATCAACATAATTTTCTAATAGGATTATTTCCGCTGAAGAAAAAGCATTATTTTTAAATAAAGAACTGCTCAAAATCATCCCGTATTCAGCCGCCACGCTAAGATCATCCGTTCTAATGAATGGAATACCAGTCACCTTGGCAATGTGCGCTACAGAAAATAGACGCGCATCATTCGATTCGTTATTTCTTTGCGTAAGATCAAGAACAGCAATGGATTTTTGTAAATCTTGTGCGGATAATTCCGTGAAGACTAATCCGGTCATAAAGATCAGTACAATGTAAAAAGACTTCATCGGAATAGAGATTTTGGGAAAAGTTAATACTTCTTAAAGTATTTGATGCGTTTTATAGTCCAAAACCCGTTCCACTAATGAGATTATAGCGCACTTCTTCATTTAGAATCGCCATTCCTAAATCGAAATCCTAAAGAATAACTATGACAACGATCACGCTTCTTTTTCCTCACCAACTCTTCCCCCTGGAGGCCGATCTGCCCACTCCCACCTATCTCATAGAAGAACACCTCTTCTTCAAACAATACAACTTTCACAAACAAAAAATCGCCTATCACCGTGCATCCATGAAAGCACACCAAGCCTACCTGAAAACCAAAAAACAAAAAGTCCACTATGTCGAATCCACCGACCCACGCGCCGACATCCGCATCCTCATAAAAGAACTAGCAAAAGAAAAGGTCAAAAAAATCCACTTCATCAATCCCACTGACAACTGGCTAGAAAAACGACTACACACCGCAGCAAAAAAATATAAGATCGAACTAGTCGAACACGAAAGTCCACTCTTCATCAACACCCGTGAAGATCTACTTTCCTTTTTTAAACCAACCAAAAAATCTTTCTTCCAAACTACTTTTTACAAACAACAACGCAAAAAACGCGACATTCTAATAGAAGGCAACGACCAACCCGTCGGTGGAAAATGGAGCTTCGATGCCGACAACAGAAAGAAATATCCCAAAGGCAAAACCCCGCCAGCCATTACCTTTCCCGAAAAAGACAAGTACTGGACAGCAGCCGTCAAATACGTTGAAAAACATTTTCCAGATAACCTGGGAACATTAAACACCGAACCCCTATATCCATACACCCGTACCGCCACCGAAAAATGGCTCCAACAATTCTTCGAATTCCGTTTCCATCAATTTGGAGATTATGAAGACGCTATCGTATCCGAGGAATCTTGGCTACATCATAGCGTACTTACGCCCATGCTCAATGTTGGTTTGATCACACCAATGGAAATTGTCAACCAAGCTATTGACTACGCCAACAAAAATCAGGTACCCATCAATTCATTAGAAGGGTTTGTCCGGCAGATCATCGGCTGGCGGGAATTTATCAGAGGCATGTATGAATGTAAAGGCTCCGAATCCCGCACTAAAAACTTCTGGGGATTTAATCGAAAAATTCCTTCCAGTTTTTATGATGGTACCACTGGTATCGTCCCAGTCGATCAAACGATCAAAAAAGTTTTACGCGATGGCTACTGTCACCACATCGAGCGGCTGATGGTACTTGGAAATTTTATGCTTCTTTGTGAATTCCATCCCAACGAGGTCTACCGATGGTTTATGGAATTATTTATAGATGCCTATGATTGGGTAATGGTGCCTAACGTATATGGTATGAGCCAATTCGCCGACGGAGGATTCTTTGCAACCAAACCCTATATCAGTGGCTCCAACTATATTATGAAAATGAGCAACTACAAAAAAGGAGACTGGCAACAGACCTGGGACGGCCTCTTTTGGCGGTTTATGGATATCAACCGCGATTTCTTCTTGAAAAATCCAAGACTCGGAATGTTAGTTCATACTTTTGATAAAATGAATGGCCAAAGAAAAAAAGAATTGAGTAATACTGCAGAAGCATTTTTAGAGAAACTAGACAGCCATTGAAAATATCGTAATCCTCCCTCTTATATCAATGTCTAAAATTAAAAATATGATTGTTTATTTCTTATTTATTAAAAATAATTCAAAAATTACATAATTTCGTTGAAATATTTGCATTAAAGCTACCTTTAGCTTTATATTTGTATTAACAAAAGGAGATAAAAAAGATTATCTTCATAACACTGTGAGGTGATGAAATTTTGGCAGCCATGCCCTCTTGTCTCGAGGGTGGGGAATCAGGGATAAACGTAGTATAATGAATGTTACTTCGGTAATATTGGGTTGACCACTAAAAAATTAACCATGTACTATGGCTAACCGCCTCGTGAAGGTTCGAGTCCTTCTCTCACAGCAAAGCACTTATTCGCAACGTCGGATAAGTGCTTTTTTACTTTATCCTTTCCTTTTACAATAAAAAAGCATTAACTGGTATAATCCTTGACCTTATAACCGCTAGACCCAAACTATTGCCGCTCCAAATATACATGATTTGTTATATATAATAAATTAAATTTGGGATTATTCAGCGTAAAGTGAAACGTTAAAAAAAATGATCCGTAAGTTAGGTTTAATTGTTTAGAGGCTTAACTTTTGAATTAAAAAACATGTATCACCCCAATTAACAACAGTCAATGATTAATTTTGTAAAGGAATCAATTGATAAAACAATAAAGGCAGTCTATAGAATTTCTACTTTGTCAAAAGTAGTGACGGTTACCCTCATCTTAATTACAAGTTTCATCTATCTCAAAGCTACTGCTCCAGATATTTTTCCCGAAAAAAACAATACTTCAAATACCGAGAATTTATCGCAGACAATGACTGAGATATGTAATAATGGTATTGATGATGATATGGATGGGCTGATAGATTGCTTTGATTGTGAGGATTGTGCTGCTTCCGCAGATTGTATGGATACAGATAATGATGGAGTAGGAGATCTTTGTGATTCAGATGATGATAATGATGGGATACCGGATATAGAAGAATGCGTGGATATCAAGGTCAGTGGCACCTCAGGATTTGACGCGGCAGATAATTATACTGGACTACCACCAGGTCCAGGTACCACACCAGCGTATAAGCCTGGAGTGGATGGAGTATCCATTTACAAATACGGGAACAACGATGCCGTTGAATTAAATTTCGATGGCTGGAATCGTCCAGGCAATACCTCCGTGGACTGGACAGAGGGGCAATATGTGCTTTATAGTAATGATCGGGCTGCAGAGGAGACACCTGCAATGATTCTTCCTAGTCCAGCGGGTGGAGGATTTGCTATTTTTTCTACTGATGGTGAAAAAATTACCAAAGATATTCCTGTCGTGGTGGGTAACTCGTATGCGATTGAACTATGGTTGGGGATTATGCCAGCTTATTTTGAAAATAATAAAGATACAGATGCACCTCCCGGAATAGATCCTGATGCTGGTACAGTTGCCAACTATGGAGGTAGACTCCGAATCGGTACTATCGCTGGTGGTAGTGTACCTCCCGGCTATACTTCCACAGGAGATCAAATTGATCCGGCAGGTAATCCATCTACCACCTTTCCATACTATTCCTACGATGTGCTGACTGATTTTCCAAATTCCTATACGTTGGCAGATTTTCCTTCTAACTTACCTACTTACGATCCTAGTGAAACCTATGCTACTTTTCCGACGATTGATCCGCACTGGTTTATTATGAAAGTAGAATTCGTTGCAACAGCAGCAACCGCCACTATTCAGTTAGAAGCTGATTTTGGATGGGATGTGTTTACGGTAGATGAATTTAGAGTGTTGAATGAGACGGTTGGATGTGATATTGACGGTGATGGTATGGATAATCGCTTTGATTTAGATTCGGATAATGACGGTATCTTTGATCTGGATGAGGCTGGGCATAGTGCGATAGATGCCGATGATAATGGAGTCATTGATGGCGCACCTGCTGCTTTTGGAAGCAATGGTTTGTTTGACGGATTAGAAACAGTGGCAGATAATGATATATTGAATTACTCAATTTCTGATAGCGAAACCACTCCCGATAATATTTACGATGCTTATGAAATAGATGCCGATGGCGACGGCTGCTTTGACACAGAAGAAGAAAATGTTGCTGATTCAGAAACCGATGGTATCGCCGGAACCGGAACGCCCATCGTAGATGACAACGGATTAGTCACCTCAATAACTTATCAATCTCCTCCCAACAATAACTGGCAAAACCCAGATATTGGTCCTTGCTTAACAGAGATTTGTGATGATGGTATTGATAATGATACAGATGGGCTGATAGATTCGCTTGATCCAGACTGTTGCACCGCTCAGGCTCCAGCACTTATAAAAAACTAAAAAAAGGGAGGATGGTTTTACATCCTCCCCAAAATATTATTCTTTTACCTTCAATACCAATTTTCCCTGCTTCTCTCCCGTAAACAACCGCTGAAACGTTTCATAAAACTGATCAATTCCCTCATACACATCTTCCCGACTCTTCAGCTTTCCTTCCGCCATCCAGCCACCCATCTCCTTCGCCGCTTTACCATAATCATTCGCATAATCCATTACCACCATACCCTGCATCGTCGCTCGCTTAACTAATAAAGCAAGATAATTTGAAGGTCCTTTAATCGCAGTCGTATTATTATATTGAGAAATAGCACCACAGATCACGATCCGCGCATGCATCCGCAATCGACCCAACGCCGCATCGAGAATCTCTCCACCTACATTATCAAAATAAACATCAATTCCTTTCGGACAATGCGTCTTGATACCCGCACTAACTTTTTCATTTTTGTAATCAATCGCACCATCAAAACCCAATTCATCTGTTAAATACTTACACTTCTCCGGTCCACCCGCAATTCCAATGACTCGGCAACCTTTGATTTTCGCTATCTGTCCAACCACACTTCCGACCGCTCCCGCTGCACCCGATACCAGCACAACATCTCCTTCCTTAATCTTACCCACCTCTTGAATACCAAAATAAGCCGTCATGCCCGGCATCCCCAACGTACCGATATAGGTAGTCATCGGCGCCAGGTTAGTATCCACTGGATAGTAGCCTTCTCCTTCAGTAGTAAGAAATTGTTGTACACCTCCCCAACCAGTCAGTACGTCACCTACTTTATATTTAGAATGATTGTTTGATTTGATAACCTTGCCAATCGTTCCCGCACGCATCACCTCCCCAATCTGTACGGGAGGAATATAGGAAGGACTGTCATTGATCCAACCCCGCATAGCCGGATCAAGAGAAATATAATGATTTTCGATCAGGACTTCTCCTGCTTCGGGTTCACGTATAGGAGTGGAAGTGAGATTCCAGGTATCTCGATCAGGCATACCCGTTGGGCGTTTCGCGAGGAGCAATTGTTTATTGGTCATCAGTGTTCTTTTATTTGATTACTAAATTGTTATTTTACGGTGTACGAATCCTGGCGAAAGTAACTATAAATATCGCATCCTTAAATTCGCTTGCGTTTATCCGCATCACGTGGAAGTTTTTTGATCGCCATCGCTTTCTTTTGACTAGGTGCTTTCGCATAAACAGTATCATGAATTACCCGATACATCCGATCAGCTAACACCTTTCGGTCAAAAGCATACGCCAATTCTAAGCAACCTTTTTGATATTTGGCATAAGCCGTTTTATCGTCATACATCAATTGAAGCTGAGCAAGAAATTCCTGCTCATTTTCTGGTTCAAAACAGCGTCCTGCCTTGTAAAAGTTAACAATCTGTGCTGCTTCTCCCGCTACTCCGAGCAAAATGGGTTTTTGCATCGCAGCATTTTCAAAAATCTTGGAAGGTATCACTTTCTTAAATGTATCACTCTTCTTCAACGTAACCAGCGCCACATCCGAAATACTGATATACCGATTCACCTCGGTCTTTAGAACGGCATCCAAAAGCGTCACATTGCGAAGCCCCAATTGGTCAACTTGCTTTCTTAACCGCTCTTTATACGCACCTTCTCCTAAAAATATAAAATGAATATCAGGATTGGTTACCTGCTTTGCACAGTCTACAATAAAGTCTAGTTTATGCGCCATGCCATGGGTGCCGATATAAGCGACAATGAATTTATTTTGTAAAGACAGCTCATTCAACAATGCCTGATCTTTTCCGGTGTTTTGAAATTTATGTAGATGTACGCCATTTTTAATCACATGAATTTTATCCAAATCTACTCCACAGGCGTGAATTCTTTCTTTAAAAGATTCGGTAACCACGACCAACCGATCCGCATTGCGATATAAAAATAAAACCAATCGGTCTAATATTTTTAGTCCTTTATTATCCCGCATTGCTTCTACTGCCTTGATTGATTCCGGCCACAAATCCCGAATCTCCATGATCCAGGGTCGTCGCTTAAACACGGAAGCCACATATCCTGCCATTGCCGTAAATAACTGAGGAGAAGTAGCAATGATAATATCTGTTTTTATAAAAAAACTAGCAATAATCGCAGAGAGCGCAAAACTTACATAGTCTAAGATTCGCTTAATCATCCCACGATTAGGGGTAATATAACTCCACACTCGCACGACCTTAATCCCATCTATCATCTCTGTTTGGTACAACTTATTTTTATACCCTGGAAAAACTTTTCCCTGTGGATAGTTCGGGGTGCAGGTAACCACCGTCACTTCCGCACCAGCACGTACCCACTCCACACAATGCTCATACGTACGCGTAGCGGGTGCATTACTTTCAGGAGGAAAATTATCAGTAAGAAAAAGGACTTTCATATAGTAAGTATGAACTATCGATGCACTTTGACACGATAGTTTTATTTAAAAATAATTTTTGTGATCAGTTGGTGCTTAAATTTGATAATAGCCTTGGTAGCCAATACGGTGTGATTGTAACCAACGGCATATTGGTAACGGTCTAGACGGACAGCATCTGCATTTTTAAAAATAATATTTCCAAAATGCCCAATGATCGTCTTTGCTTCTAAAGTTACCTGAATATCAGGATGAAAGTGCAGAAAAGCAGTGCCTGTCTGATTGCCTGTTAATTGATCGGTCAAGATAAGGTTTTTATCAGTAAATTGAAAATGTCGCTCATGAATCACTCCTGATTTTTGATACCCATCATGACTAGCGACGATTTGATTAGCTTTTTCCACTAACTTTATGATCCTTGCCCGCCGGGCTACTCTAAAACCGCCCCACACCTCGGATTGTTCGAGACCAGCCACCATCACTGTATTATGAGACTGCGTAGAACGTTCCAGATTACGCCGTGCATTTTTTTCATAAGTAGAAATACCTGTATCGACAATCAATGGTTTATTTTCGTATTGCAAGACAAAACTAAAAGTATCACTATGGGCATGACCGGGAATATAGTCCGGCCCGATATTCCCCACATCAAGCAATGTTTCATACTTATTTTTGCGAACCATCCGGTAACCCGAATCACTCAATTGGATTTTTAAAGGATTAATATCCAGTCGCTTCGCATACGCTTCCAATGCTTCAACGGAAGGCGCAATACCGTCCGTACTATCATTTATTTTTGGCAATTTTTTATTTTGAAAACACATCGCCTCCGTCCAGCCCAGCATTAGAGAAGCTTTGTCCTGTAATAGCTTTAGCAGCGGTTTTAGATCGGAAAGCGGATTGTTTTTTATTAGATTAACACAATCCAAAATGCGATACAACATCAACTGATGATACATCGGTGTAATCTCAAAATGTGCTCCGTCGGTAAGTATTTGCTCCTTCAGCTGAGGTTTTAATATCGCTATAGCCTCCTTTATTAATTCAATATTATTAAAATATACGCCAGCATATAACAACCCAAAAGCATTTTCCAATAAGTGGTTACCCATTAGTTGAAATTCTAAATTTTTCCTAAGCTCCTGTGCTTGGTGCCAAATGGACTGGTCAAAATCTGAATTGCGAATTCGATGCTTGCAAATAAATTGTATCCAATTGACCAACCGTAAAGAAGTAGGAAATGCCTTTCGTCCTCCTTCGAGCGCATCAAATTTTTTAATAAAATCATCAATCAATCGAACACCATTCTCTTTTGTCATATCCGGCTGGTGCAAGAACTCAAAATAATTGAGGTTAAACCGCCAAAGAATTCCATAATCAAAACAGTTCCAATCTATCCCCTTTGGAAAAGAATGGGTAATGTTTACAAAATGAAAATTATCGTTCTCCCACCAACCGGTATAGGCAGGAATATCTTCAATCAGCGTTAGTAGTCGGCTGGCAGGCACCGACCTGGAGACAATATTTTCTACCTTCACCATTCGGTTCCCTCTCAACAAACCCTTTATCCGATAACTGATCTGAGTCCATTTGAGATACTTGAGTGTATGGTAATATTTTCCGATCTGGTCAATCATGCAGTACGTAGTATTTTTTCCAAAATAGCCGCAATCCGTTCTGCTGCCTTTCCATCCCAAAGAGGGGGAATGATTCCTTTTTTAGCGATGCCTTCCATGCTTTTAGCAAACTGATCCACGATAATATCAGCATCCAGTTCAGGAATCAAAATGTTGGTACCCAACTCAGTAGTAACAGGTCGTTCGGTAGAATCACGAATAGTTAAACAAGGTACTTGTAAAAAAGTTGTTTCTTCCTGAATGCCTCCTGAATCCGTTACGACAATCGCCGCCTGATCCATTAATTGTAAAAATTCAAGATACCCTAATGGTCCCAGCAGTAATAGGTTAGGAATGGTATGGAGTGTTTCTAATAAATTGAATTTTTCTAATTTGCTTTTGGTACGTGGATGCAGCGGCAAGACCAATGTTTGATCGGCACTGATCCGTCGAATAATTTCTAGAATGATTACTAAATTTTCCGACGTGTCTACATTCGAAGGTCGGTGCATCGTCATAAGGGTAAACTTTTTAGGCGTAAGCCCAAGATCTTTTAACATAGTAGACACCGCCGCTTTTTTACGATAATGACAAAGCGAATCAATCATCACATTTCCCGTAAAAAATATTCGCTCAGCCGGAACACCTTCTCGCGCCAGATGTACCATTCCACTTTGTTCAGTCACGAATAAATAATCCGAAATACCATCTGTCATGATCCGATTGAGTTCTTCGGGCATCATCCGGTCGCCACTGCGTAGTCCCGCCTCCACATGCGCCAGTGGAATATTCAATTTCTTGGTTGCAATGGCACATGCTAAGGTAGAATTGACATCTCCTACCACCAACACCAGATCCGGTTTTTCTTTAATCAATATCTCTTCAAAAGCCATCATCACCTTAGCTGTCACTTCCGCATGTGAGCCACTGCCCACTCCCAAATAAAAATACGGCCGCGGCATCTCCAACTGCTCAAAGAAAATTTTACTCATCTTTTCATCATAATGCTGGCCCGTGTGTACAATTAAGGATTCAAGGCTAGGAAACTGTTGAAAAGCCCGATGTAAAGGGGCCACTTTCATAAAATTGGGTCGCGCGCCAACAACGCTGATGATTCTCATAATTTCTGTTTGTAAGTATATACGAAGTAAGGCGTAGTTTCAGCCAAATGTTACAAATTATTCTTTTATTAATCCTTTGGAAGGGTAGCCTATTCAAAATTTACTCATCTACCTACGGCAAACAGATTCAACATTCCACAATATTCAACATTACATATTCAAACATAATCCTCAAACCGAATCCCTTCCTTCAACACCCGCGACGGAACCCCGCCCACAATACACCCATCTATCACATCCTTAATCACCACAGCATTAGGCCCGATAATAACATTGCTCCCAATTTGAATAGGCCCCAGCACCCGCGCACCCGCACCGATATACACCTTATCTCCAATCACCGGAACATCCGGATGCTTCGACCGTCCACCCACCGTACATCCCTGACCAATAATACACCCTTCCCCAATCACTGTCTTCTGATGTAATACTACCCCGATTCCGGAATGGCTAAATAAAGATCCCTTCCCAATCCGTACACTACAAGGAACATCACTATTGTATAACAAAAAGATTAAAAAACGAATGAGCCGTGGTAAAATGGGAATCCTCTTCCGGTAAAAAAAATGACCAATTCGATAAAGTTTGATAAGATTCATAAGTGAAAATTTGCCAAGATAAAAATTTCTTTACCACTAAAAATGAAAGGTGTTCAGGATCAATCAAAGCAGCAGCCAAATGTTATAAGTTATTCTTTTATTGATCCTACAGTAAAAACTTAGCCTTTGTGGCCATCCAGCTACTTCATTTTCTTTCGCTTATAAAAACCCCTCCAAAACACCGCCTTAAAAATCGGGAATGATAAAAAATCCCGCGTAAAATTCCCAAAAAATTTATACACTCGATTCTTCAGCGAAATCCGCACCTCCACCATCTCCTTATTAATCATCGCCGTCTTTTTACTACGAAATAACATCTTTACATTGTCCAGTTGATTATACACAATCCGGCGACGCAAACTTAACGGGCGTACCCGCAAATTACCCGTCTCCGGCGTATACTCCAGCCGTCGCAGCAACGGCCCCTGAATTTCTTCAATCTTCCGAATCTCCTTTTCGGATAACTTATCCTTCCACGTATCCATCTTTCTCTTATCCAAAAAATTCTTTACATACCGTTTATCCTCCGGTAAGTCAGGATCAACTGTACTCAAAACTTCTTCCTGCCAACTTATTTTTAA
>Ga0079203_1001046_pt1 | contig 21123 bp, 17 predicted proteins | sample PorBlaMBantryBay_FD_68602 | JGI IMG/M metagenome (GOLD analysis project Ga0079203, IMG submission 68602) | Marine algae microbial communities from Bantry Bay - Bantry Bay, Ireland | ecosystem: Host-associated > Algae > Red algae > Blade | place: Bantry Bay, Ireland
GCACATGGGGCTTTGCTGGCAGATCACATGAGCCTTCCATTTGCCTATGTAAGATCTAAGGCTAAAGGACACGGAAGACTAAATACGATTGAGGGCCAAGTAAAAGCTGGACAAGATTGCATAGTCATAGAAGACCTGATATCAACGGGAGGTAGCAGCATCAAAGCCGTAGAAGACCTGAGAGAAGCAGGTGTAAATGTGGTAGCGGTGTTAGCTATATTTAGCTATAACTTAGATAAAGCGAAGAAGAACTTTGAAAGAGCAGATTGCAAATATGCGACTTTAACAGACTATACAAATCTCATAACAATTGCTGCAGAAGACAATTTTGTGCAGCCACAAGAATTAGATTTACTAAAAATTTGGAGTCAAGATCCCGAAAACTGGACTCATAACTAACGTAGAACCACACATGTCAATTATCAATAAGAGCTCAGAGGAGTTCATGAAGAAATATTTGAATAATGCCTCTCCTACTGGCTTTGAAAAAGAAGGTCAAAAAATATGGTTAGAGTATATCACTCCCTTTATTGACGAATGGGAGCTTGATAACTATGGCACACTCTATGGGATTATAAACCCAGGTCAAGATTACAAAGTAGTCATCGAGGGTCATGCAGATGAGATCTCTTGGTTTGTAAATTATATTTCAGATAAGGGATTCATTAACGTCATCAGAAATGGAGGATCAGATCATATCATTGCCCCATCTAAACGAGTAAATATCCATACTAAAAAAGGGATAGTTGAAGGAGTTTTTGGTTGGCCAGCCATACATACTAGGAAAGGAAAAAATGCTAACCTCTCTCCTACTACTGAAAATATATTTATAGATGTAGGTGCAAAGGATAAGGAAGAAGTCGAGAAAATGGGAATCCATGTCGGATGTGTAATCACTTACCCTGACGAGTTGCATATGCTTAATGATAGGTACTATGTGGGTAGAGCATTAGATAATCGTATGGGTGGATTCTGTATAGCTGAGGTAGCAAGATTACTTAAGAAGAACAAGAAGAAGCTACCATACTCTCTCTACATCGTCAATGCTGTGCAAGAAGAGATAGGATTGAGAGGTGCAGAGATGATAGCTGACACCATCAAACCGAATGTGGCTATTGTAACAGACGTATGCCATGACACGCATACTCCTCTAGTAAAACCACAGATACAAGGAGATACAATAGCCGGCAAAGGCCCATCATTAACCTTTGCGCCTGCAGTACAGACAAACTTGCTCGATTTAATCATAGATACTGCCAAAAAGAAAAAAATCCCATATCAACTCTCAGCATCTTCACGATCAACGGGGACTGATACAGACGCATTTGCCTATAGCAATGGAGGTGTACCTTCGGCACTGATATCTTTACCCCTTAGATATATGCATACAACCGTCGAGATGGCGCATAAAGATGATGTGGAAAATGTAATTAAGCTTATCTACGAAGTGCTATTGAAAATTAAAAACAATCACAACTTCAAATACTTCTAGAGGCTTTAATCATGTGAATCTTCTCATCAAATTTATTAACTTCTACATTTACAGTAGTCTGCATATAGGGATTGCTGCTGTTGCTTTAATATATCAGACGAGTATTCTTTATAACCTTGAGGTTAGTCTACATTACTACTTGTTTTCTTTTGCTGCCACAGTATTTATTTACTGTACCCATAGGATTATTGGGTTTCAACGTATGCCTTCTTGGATAGAGGAAGGTAGATTCACTATTATCAAGCAGTATGAATCACATATTAAATTTTATGCAGTCCTAGGTTTAATCGGGTGCATAACGTTATTCTTTTTCTTACCGTTAAAGGTGATGATATTTCTAGTCTTACCTTCCCTATTTTCTATTGCTTACGTACTGCCTGTATTTAAGAATAAGTATAGACTTAGAGATTTTAATTATATAAAAATATTCTTAATTGCTATAGTGTGGGCATATATCACAGCATACATACCACTGATTTTCACCCCAAGTGATATTAAACCTATAGTGATGACATTACTAGTAGCCGAGCGTATCTTATTCGTTTTTGCAATTACAATTCCTTTTGATATACGTGATCATGAGATTGATAAGCAGACTCAAGTCCAGACCATTGTTCATAAACTAGGCATTGAGGGAGCTAGGAAGCTTAGTCTTATTACTGTTTTTATAATTCTCTTAATCAACTTCTCGCTGCGATCACAAGGAGCTATCAATAATGAAGCTTACACTGTTTTGTTTGCCTTTTACATTTTTTTGATATTCATCATTCTATATGCATCTAAGCGAAAGTCCGACTACTATTACTCAGGTATATTAGATGGCACAATGATTTTATCACCTATTATGGTTTACTTTCTTACTTAGAGGACTTTGTAGTTTCTTGCACTACTCAGAATCATTAAGAAGATCAGGTCTTCGCTCTTTGGTTCGTTGTACAGCCTGATCGAAACGCCAGTCCTCTATCTTTTTATCATGCCCCGACAAAAGCACATCAGGCACTTTGCTACCTTTAAAATCTGCAGGTCTTGTGTAGACTGGTGGTGCCAATAAATCATCTTGGAATGAATCCGTAAGTGCCGAACTCTCATCATTAAGCACACCAGGTATGAGCCTACCTAGAGAATCAACCAGAACCAAAGCAGCAAGCTCTCCTCCAGACAATACATAATCACCAATCGAAATCTCTTGAGTCACATACAGATCTCTAATACGCTCATCTATTCCCTTGTAGTGCCCACAGATAAACATTAGATTTTCTGATAATGACAGCTTATTTGCTAGTCCCTGGGTAAGTAATTCTCCATCAGGCGCTAAATAGATGACCTCGTCGTATTCCCTTTCTTGTTTGAGTTTTTCTATCATTTGACTTAGTGGCTCGGGCATCAATACCATTCCAGCCCCACCTCCATATTGGTAGTCATCGATTTGTCTATAGTTACCTATACCAAATTCTCTCAAGTCATGCACAACAACTTTAAGCAATCCCTTGTCCTGCGCCCGCTTAAGTATAGAGTGCTCTAAAGGAGATGCTAGCAAATTAGGAACACAACTTATTATATCAATATGCATGGATAGTATACCCTAATTGATAGAGATCAACTCTATCTCAAATATCAAAGCAGAAAATGCTTTGATAGTTGGCCCTGCAGCTCTTTCGCCATATGCAAGATTATATGGACTATAGATTTTATACTTTTCGCCTACTTTCATAAGAGGTACAACCTGTTGCCATGCTTGTATAACGTTACGCAGTGGAAAACTAATTGGCTCTCCTCTCTGGACCGAGCTATCGAATACCGTACCGTCTATCAACGTGCCATGATAGTGTGTAGTGACTTCACTGTCTAACGTAGGGTGTACTGCTGGTGCTCCATCAGGAGCTGCTGTCATCACTTCGTACTGCAATCCACTTGGCAAGATATGTACATTGACATTCTTTGCATTTTCTTGAAGGAAATTTTCTCCCGCTAATTTATTTTCCATACCTACTTTATTTCTTAATTGATTTAAATGATTTTTAAATAGTTTATCTGCTTCCATCTTATCTACACTGAGGGGCGTACCATCTAAGACATTCTGAACTGCTTGGGCTAGCATAAATGGATCTACGCCCTTAACACCTTCTGCTTTAATGTTTTGTGCAAGTACTACGCCTATGCTATAACTTAGGCTATCCTCATAGCTGTTTAAAATAATTCTCTGTGCACTCAGCTGTAGTGATACAAATAATAATATAATGATTGATAAAGATTTCACTGTTATTTTTTTAGTTCGCAATAAAACTTATAGAAATAAGGAATCGTTTCTATTCCTTTATAAAAATTAAATAGTCCAAAATGTTCATTGGGGGAATGAATATCATCAGAGTCAAGCCCAAAGCCTAATAAAACAGACTTTACACCAAAAACTTTTTCAAACAAGGCGACTATAGGAATACTCCCCCCCGATCGCTGCGGGAGCGGTTTTTTACCAAACGTTTTCTCTAGTGCAAGTGCTGCTGCCTTATATTCTGGCGTATTAGTCGGTGTAACTGCTGGAGCACCTCCATGATGAGGTGTCACTTTGACTGTAACTCCTGCTGGCGCAATACTCTTAAAGTGCTTGGTGAATAGCTTTGTGATAGTTGCTGAGTCTTGATTAGGTACCAGCCTCATACTAATCTTAGCGTATGCTTTTGACGGCAAGACGGTTTTAGCTCCTTCGCCTATATACCCTCCCCAAATACCGTTTACATCTAAAGTAGGTCTTATAGATGTTCGTTCTAAGGTTGTATATCCCTTCTCCCCTCTCACATCTTTTACTTTCAATTCTTTTTTGTAAGCAGTAAGCGAGAAAGGTGCTTTATTCATTTCTTTGCGTTCCTTAGCACTTACGGTTTTGACATCTTTGTAGAAGCCTGGTATTGTAATCTTATTATTCTTATCATGCATAGAGGCTATCATATCACATAGGATATTACAAGGATTGGCTACCGCTCCACCATAGACACCTGAGTGCAGATCTCTATTAGGTCCTGTTACCTCCACCTCTAGATAGCTAAGTCCTCTAAGCCCAGTAGTAATTGATGGGACATTATTAGCTATAATCGAGGTATCAGATAATAACACAACATCACAAGCCAGCATTTTTTTATACTCCTTGCAGAAAATACCTAGATTATCAGACCCTACTTCTTCTTCTCCTTCTATCATAAATTTGACGTTACAAGGAAGTGAGTCTGTTGCAACCATACTCTCAAATGCCTTCACATGCATATAAGCTTGACCTTTATCATCACATGCACCTCTAGCAAATATTGCTCCTTTGGGATGCAGTTTTGTCTTTTTTATGACAGGTTCAAACGGTGGTGAATCCCATAACTCTAAAGGGTCTGGTGGTTGTACATCATAGTGCCCATAGATTAGGATTGTTGGCAATGACTTATCTATTAGCTTCTCTCCATAGACGATTGGGTGCCCTTTGGTTTCATACAATTTTACTTTTTTTGCTCCAGCTTCTTTTAATTTAGTAGCTATAAACTTTGCCGTTTTTCTTACCTCTTTATCATATTTACTATCTGCGCTGATAGATGGTATCTTAAGGATTTCTAGTAGCTCATCTAAATATCTTTTTTTATTCTTTTTTATATGTTCTTGTACTGCTTTCATCTAGTTATTTATAAATGCTTTTTCAAATAATCTTTTAGCTGTTGGTCTTTGATATTCATACGCAACTTACCTCCAGAGGTTGTAGATATTGCACCAGTCTCTTCAGACACGATGAGTGTAGATACATTTGCAAATTCAGAAATGCCTAAAGCTGCTCTGTGTCGAAGTCCATATTTATTAGCTATATCCAACTTTTTGGTTACTGGCAGAATAACACTTGCTCTCATTATTCTACTCTTATTAATGACCAATGCACCATCATGCAATGGGGCATTTTTAAAAAAAATATTATTTAATAATGGAGCTGATAGCTCTGCATCTATCTTAACCCCAGAAGAGTGGAGATGAGAGCTGCCTGAATCTCTATCAAATACTATCAGAGCTCCTGTCCTAGTCTTACTCAGATGCTTTATCACTTCATATACATCATTGACCTTAGGACTAACTTCATGTTCACGATTTTGTGAGTCACCAAAAAAACGATTTAGAAAATTCATTCTTCCCTTGAGTGTCGTATCACCTAAAAGCACCAGGAATCTCCTCACCTCTTGCTGAAAGACAATTATCAAAATTAAAACACCGTATGCAAAGAACCTTCCTAGCGCTAATGTTAGCAGTTTCATATCTAGTACGCCTACTAACCACCACACAGCTGAAAGTGCTAAGACTCCGATGAATATTGTAAAACCAATAGTGCCCCGCAACAATTTGTATACTCGGTATACCAAGTAGGATACTATAACCACATCAAGAATATCCCATATCCTAACAGGAAAATCTCCAACAATAAATATTACAAAGTCTATAATTTGCCTCATTAGCCTATAACAGAGAAGTTTACTTCATCATTCCTTTTATAAAACGCAAATAATTAGGATTGATTCTCTAAATTTAAAATCAACATAACATCAAAAAAACCTAACAAACACAGCGATAATAGCGCATATAACGCACTAAAAAGGAATACATTATGATTCATTAATATTTGTTTAAGGTTTCAAGATTGCTACAACATCATTTTCTTGATATATTTGGTTATCAATCTTTGATGAGTAAAGTCTCAAGTCTTTATTCGATAGCACCAAAATTAACTAAAAAGGTGAGCAAATCATTAATTCTAACAATACTAAGTAGTCTTTGCTTTGCAGCTTTACCTGCGCTCAGTCAGAAGGTGATAACCTCACAGAATGGCCAAAAAATAATTATAAATCCTGATGGTACATGGTCTGATTACAAGGAAGATATAGATAGTTCTACCGTATCGATATCTAACATCTCAGCGCCTGCTCATATGGCATACGTTAATAAAGAGGAAGATGACTACGAATTACTACGGACTGATATCCAAACAAAGTTTGAAGAATTAAAGCAGAATCAGTTTAATAATAAGAATAATATCAAGGTAGTCAAGGAAGAGATCAAGAAAGCAAAAAAAGAAAATAGAGATGACCTCGCGCTAAAAAGATTAGAAGAACGAAAACTACAGTACTACTTATTAGAGTATGATCTTGAAAAAGAAATGGACGCCTTTAAGCCATTTAAAATATCTGTTGACAGACTAGACAAACAAGGTTTTGACAGAAAGGCATATGAAAATCTGAAGCAAAATTACATTGCTTTCTCAGGAGATAGTTTTTTGTTTGACTCTAAAATGACTGGAAACGAAACTGCCACTGGGAATACTGAAATAGCAATCAATGCTGAACAAAACTTAACTAATATAGAGGAGCCACTTACAGAGGCGCAAATAAGAGATAGAGATATCAAAAGAGAGCTGACCTATTACTCTTTTGAAACAGATAATACCGACGTCCTTAGAGACCCACCCGAGGTAGAGTGTAAGGTTAAACTAAAAGGAATAGATAAGCGCACAAGAAAAGAAAGGACTGAACTAGAAAGCGGTTACCTATTTGGCTATACCCACCCCAATATCAAAAGTTATTTTAAAGAAAAAGATTATCTCACTTGCAACGCAAAATTATCGAAAGTAGGTGGATTATACTACTTATCATTCGAAGTAAGGATAGCCTCTATCAAAGCTAATAAAACCTATGGATCCTTAGATAAAGGAAGCGGTATTAGGATTAAGCTGATCAATGGTGAGACGGTCAACTTATACAACATATCAGCAGCTACAGGCTTAATAGAGCCGCTAACAGGTGTTACCGTCTATCAAACCAACTACCCGATGGAAAAGTCCGAGTTTAAGATGTTATCTAAAACTGAACTTGACAAAATAGGAGTAATCTGGAGCACTGGATATGAAGAATACGAAATATATGAAGTAGACTTCTTAATGAATCAAGCAGAGTGTCTTAAAAATTCTTAGATCTTGGCAAAAACTAAACTTGGGCTTGAGCTGCCTACTGATCCTAGATGGGTCGATCTTACAGAAAAGAGCTTAGAAGATATCCTGACTGATCATGCTTACTGCGAACAAAAAGCTGCAACCTCTGGTATATCCCTGATCACAAACTATCCTGAACGCACGGAACTTGTTGACGAGATATCCCCTATTGTTACTGAAGAATGGGGTCACTTTAGAATGGTAGTTAAAGAACTACGCAAAAGGAACTTAACATTAGGTGTGCAACGTAAAGATCTCTATGTAAATGCACTGATTAAGTTTCAAGATAAAGGAGGTACTAAAGAAGATCGCCTTTTAGAAAAACTACTCACCTTTGCTTTAATAGAAGCTCGTAGTTGCGAAAGATTTAGATTACTCTCTCTTAATCTCAAAGAAAAAGAATTACAAGAGTTTTACCATCACTTTATGGTTTCTGAAGCAGGACATTATAAGATGTTTATCAAGCTTGCTAAGCTGTATTTTGATGAAGACCGTGTAATGACAAGGTGGAAGGAGTATCTAGAATATGAAGCTGAAATGATAAAAGGCCTTGAAGTCCGGGGAGATCGAATGCACTAAATCCAAGTATCTTAGACATAAAAAAGGCGATATAGATTTCTCTACATCGCCTTAATAAATACTCAAAGTTTTTTCTAGTTTCTTGATAATCTTTCAAGAATTCCGTTATTATCAATTACAATCTCTGCATCTGAATACCCTCTATTTTCGGCTTTCATTAGTGCTGATTGTGCCTGTTCTAATGTGTTATACCCACTAAGGATAAATATGGTCCATGACCCTTTTGACCATTGCTCTATAGAGCCTAGATCTTTTACTTCTTCTACATCAAACCAAAGAGGGTCTTCATAAGCTGCTAGTCTCACTTTATAGTTACCACCAACAGTGCTAACAGTCGTCGAAGAAGACACTGTAGAAGCATTATTGTAAGAAGATCCAGTACTGTATGTATTAGATGACATCACTAGTTCCATATCAGAATCGTTCATAGGTTCGTTAGTCACGAATGCGTCTCTATACCCCATACTCTTAACCTTCCTCAATACATCATCAGCCTCAAATCTATCAACATAGTATCCTAACTTAATCTTAGTAGCTCCAGTCTTGTAAAACTTATATAAGTTACCAAACTGTAATAAACCATTATATGGTTCCACGCTCCCTCTTGAGTGCTTAAGTGCAGCTAGTTGTATAAAGAATACAGAACTATTAGTATTAATAATTTCTCCATAGGAGATTTTTCTAGCTCCGTATAATGATCTATTTGAGAATGTAGTAAAGCTTGATGCTTTAGTATTAGCTACTTTAGAATATGATGACTCAACCTTCTTAAGATCGCTTATCACCTCTACTTCAGTTTTATTCGTTACAGTGGTTGCTACAGCAGTATTGTCATCTACACCTGCAACTGTTACATTGATAGCATTACCAGATACCATACCGGGCTTAGGCTGATTAAGTACTGCTGCTGCTGGTTTATTAGCATCCACATCTGTGACTGCTAACTCTATAAATTCTTTTTTAGATGCTACATAGATATCATCATTTCCTCTACCACCCATTCTGTTGGAGGTAAAAAACATTTCACCTGAATACTGATTCATGGTGAAGTAATAATCATCGCCAGGAGAATTAATTCCCTTACCCATATTCTCAGCAAAAGACCATTTACCATTTTTTACTTTACTTTTAAATATATCGTAACCACCTAGTCCTTGTTGATAGTCTGAAGAGAAATACAACTCACCATCTTTTAAGAAAGGAGTTATCTCATTTCCTTGAGAATTTACCGCTGGACCTAGATTTTCTGGTCTTGACCATTCTCCATTTTTCAAATAAGAAACATACAAGTCAAAGCCCCCAAAACCACCTAACTTATTAGAAGAAAAATATAGTGCAGAACCACCGAAACTTAAATGCGGAAATGCTGTAGAGTAATCAGAACCATTAAATGGGAATGGCTTCTCTAGTTCGAAGTCACCATTTTCATCCACAAGGGCATAATAAATACTCATGTTTTCCTCATCATGGTACACCTGCTTGTATCCATTCTTGAAGTTATTCTTAGTGTATGCTACCATTCTATCATTAGCAGAGTAGCTAAGAGGACCGATTCCATACATCTCTTTGATCTGAGATCTAAGTTTCTCTACTCCTGTAGTATTTTCATTTTCTATGTATAAAACGTTTCCTGTTTTACCAGACTCCTGATTAGCTGAAACACCTTTCGCCGTATTATCAAAAGAACAAAAAACCAATAGATCATTAAAAAATGAAACACCAAAATCAGATGACTTAGTATTAAATTTCATCATCTGAATTCTATACATATCTTGTTGCTCAAGTAACTCTTTAGCATAATCACAGCTCTGCACAAAATGGTTACTTACATTCTCATCTATAGATGCGAACTGTTGATAGACTCTCTGAGCTTTATCATAAAGCCCTACGTTTTTAAGCGTATGAGCATAATTGATGACCATATCATTGGCGAAGGCAGAATCACCTGCATTAGCTTTATTATACCAGCTAATAGCTTCTATAAATTGATTAGTCAGTCTATATGATTCAGCTAATTTGAGTTTTACCTCATTGTTAGAAGGATCATTATTAACGACTTGTAGATAATTTTCAATCGCTTGATCATATGCTCTGAGATCAAATTGCTTATTTGCTTTTTTCAATAAGCTTTGTCCCATGAGACTAGATGTGGCAAAAAGAACGACTAAGATTGCGGTAAAATGTAGTTTTCGCATTTGTATTAACTTACTTTGAGTAATATATTACATATAAAACTATGTAAAATCGACTGCAATATAGTCATTAATATATTACTACAATAAATAATATGATTATTTAAATACATATTAAATATTTTTAACATTTGTTACTTACCGTTAATCTAAGACATATTTATATTAGATAATAGTCTTGTATGAATCATCCATAATTAGGAAAATATCTATATTGGTGTAAGATGATATTTAGTAAAAAAGCTCTAGTATTTATATTATTATTTAGTCTGGTTTTTGTGAGCTTGAGTGTTAGTGGACAAGCCTTATCCTACCGGCAAGGTGAGGTGCTAGTAAAAGTACCTGTAGGTGTTACGACTCCTAAGCTCCATAAATTTATTAACAAAGCAATAGCATCTGATACACCTTATAAGCTAGAGCAGGTCACAGATGTACCCCTCAATATCTGGAAGGTAACTGTAGACTATAAAAAAGTCTCAGAGATCAAATTAATGAAACAACTTGAGCAAGAATCATTCTTCGAAGTATGTCAGCATAACCATATTATTAAAAAGAGAGTTATTCCAAATGATCCTGAATTTGATAAGCTATACCATTATATAAATACTGGTCAGGATAGTGGCATCCTAGATGCAGACTATGACGCAGAAGAGGCATGGGATCTTACCACTGGTGGTTCGACTATAAACGGTGACGAGATCGTTGTGGCAGTAATCGATGATGGCTTAGATGGTGACCACGAAGATCTTATGGAAAACATTTGGATAAATGAAGCAGAAATAAGAGATAACGGTCAAGATGATGATGGGAATGGTTACGTAGACGATTATTTTGGATGGGATACCGATCGAGATAATCCAGATATATTTGATGAAGGTGGTCATGCCGTGCCGCTATACGGAATTATCGGTGCTAAGGGTAACAATGGTAAAGGAGTAGTAGGCGTAAACTGGGATGTTAAAATGATGGTCGTACAAGGAGGCGGTGATCAAGCATCTACTCTTGCCGCATATTCATATCCTTATAAGTTTAGAAAACTTTATAATGAGACCAATGGTGAGCAAGGTGCTTTTGTAGTTGCTACGAACAGTTCTTTTGGAATAGATAAGTTATTTCCGGAAGACGCTCCACTCTGGTGCGAATATTTTGATATCCTTGGGAGTGTCGGTATTTTGAGTTGTGGAGCTACTTCCAACGAAAATTTTAATGTTGATGAAGTAGGTGATATTCCTTCTACTTGTACAAGCGAATATTTCATAGGTGTTACCAATCTAAATAACAGATCAGAAAAAGTATTCCAAGCTGGCTTCGGAAAGAAATCTATTGACTTAGGTGCTTTTGGAGAAGACATATATACTACTGCGATTGGCAACAAGTATAAGACTAGCTCTGGCACCAGTGAAGCTACGCCTTTTGTGACAGGCCTCATAGCCCTCATGTATAGTCTTGATTGCCCTCTCCTCGCTGATCTATCTCTGAGTAATCCTACAGCAGCAGCTCAACTGGTAAAAAATGCCCTACTCACCAGTGTTGAAGATGTGCCATCTTTAAAAGAACTCACTGTAACTGGAGGAAGGATGAATATGAATAATTCCATCACTCTCTTAGCCAATATCTGTGACGACTGTGGTACCATCATTAATAATGAAGTAAGCAATAGAACTGATACACAAGTAGACATCAGCTGGGAAGCCGGTAATGGCAATACTGGAACTAATCTCAGGTATAGGTTAGCAGGTACTACCGCATGGTCCACTAATAATAATGTAAGCTCTCCTTACACCATACAAGGATTGTCTGGGTGCAATAGCTACGAGTTTCAGCTGCAGTCTATCTGTGGATCCACAAGCGACGATTGGGGCCCACTATTTAAATTTGAAAGTGAAGGCTGTTGTGTTTTGCCAATGACGTTTGATTATAATATTATTGGTTCGACAGCAGAATTTACATGGAATTCTATTTTTGCAGCTCAGCAATATCTGATCGAATATCGGCCTGTATCTCAAGCTGCATGGACCAAAGAGTTTGTAACTGATAATAAATTCACATTAGTATTCACAGAGAATTGTTTAGCTTATGTAGCTCGGTTAAAAGTCGTATGTAGTGGAGAGGAGACCTTGTACTCTGAAGAGCTAATAGTGAAAAATGAATGTGGGGCTTGCTCTTCAGATGAGTATTGTAATATTGTGAATATCGACAATACTTTTGAGTGGATAGATAGTGTTTATTTTGCTGGTGATGCGTTTAAATCTGGTATGGATGAGACTCCGTTTGCTGATAACACCAGTGTCAAAAACTTCAAGGTGATCCATGGGCAGAATACTGAGATAAAAGTAGTACCAAGATTTCAATCTTCTAGTGCAGAAGAAAACTTTGTAGTATACATCGATTGGAATCAGAATTTTAGATTTGATGAGGATGAAAAAATACTTGGTGCTACCAGCAACAGTGCTGTAAGTGCTGATATAACTGTCCCGAGTGGAGCAAAACTAGGTCCCACTCGGATGAGAGTAATAATGGCATTTGCCAGGACTCCCTCTGGTTGTGGAGCTACAGGATTTAGATTTGGTGAGGTAGAAGATTACTGTGTATTTGTAGAGGCCGAGCCTGGAGAATGCGATATAGATAGTGATCTCACCGCAAATATGATTAAAAGAAATGCCGCCACACTTAGGTGGGAGCTTGATAATAACATAATAAGTTTCGCCGTGAGGTATAAAAAAGCTTCAGCAAATAACTGGATAGAGCTCAGTGAAATAGCAGATAGCCTTAGAATCACGGACTTACAAAAGTGTACCGACTATGAAGCGCAGATAAAAAACATCTGCGGTATTGATACCAGTCGGTACTCTGCAAGTTTATTCTTTAGGACAAAGTGTACAGACAATACTTTTGAGATTGACCCCTCTTTTGCTAAGGTTAATCCTAATCCATTTAACCTAATGATTACGATCAAATTAGTAGAAGCACTTCCATCTGGCCAAATAGAACTTATCAATAACCAAGGGCAAATTATTAGAAGCCGGGCCATTTCGAAAACGACTTTAAACTACAACTTAGATACTAGTGATCTGATGAATGGTATTTACTTTGTTAGAATACAAAGTGGAAAAAAAATAGCCTTCAAAAAGTTAGTGAAAATAGATTAGTCTGTATCCTTGTATTCGAGTTGAGCCAATAAATAAATCAGTCCCATACCAACTACCAGAGCAACTATAACAAAAACAGTATTAGCATCTCCATCATAGGCTGAAGGCATTACCTTTGCTTCTGTCAATATCTTAATTTCTTTATCTGCAAAATCTGAAAAGCTTGCATTTGCAGAACTTATAGTTTGATAAGTTTCTTTATCTAACCATTGCAATGGATTCCGCCATGGCCATATCTTATTAAGTGACCCTATCATAAACCCTGTAAGGATCGATAGGGTTGCATCTTTATATGTTTTGAATGCATAAGATAATACTCTAGAAAACACTGCTAAGCCTAGCAGGCACCCTAAACCAAAAACTAAAACAATCAGAAAACTATGTGAGTTAGGCGAACTTATCAAACTTCGTACATGCGGTATAACTACGCTATACATACCTAAGAGCAACAAAATAAAACTACCAGATACTCCTGGAAGAATTAACGCTGATATGGCAATCGCTCCAGATAAAAATACAATGGGCAATGACTCTGTCCCGCCCGCTGGCGTCACGGTTGTAACAGCATATGATATAGCTGCACCAAGAATCAATAACGGTATTGTCTTTATATTCCAGCTAGACACCATCCCACCTATGTATATACTAGAAGCTATGATGAGACCAAAAAAGAAACCCCATAATACCTCACTATGATGTTCTAAAAGATAAGTGACTAAAAAGAGACTAATCACAATTCCTAACACCATACCTGCTATTAGAAAAACTAAAAACTTACCATTTATTTTTTCAAATGCTGATTTCCATTTGAGAGAGAAAATCAACTTGAAAAATTCTATGTCTATACTTTTGATGGATTCAATGAGGTCTTCGTATATCCCTGTAATAAAAGCTATTGTGCCACCGGAAACTCCAGGCACTACTTCTGCCATTCCCATAGTCAACCCTTTAAGCACAAGTGCAAGTCTTCCCTTCATCCTAATTCGAATGTTTTCTTCCTTTTGTTTCTTTAGATAATACCTTTAGTTCGTAGGTTGCTTTGCGCTCTTCCTCACCATAATTAATATCTTCTGTAAGAGCAGACAGATCCGGTTGACCTGCTAATACCCAAGCACTAAACCATATACTGCCTACAGACTTTATTGACTCTCTCATTCTTTGCTCTACCATCCCATTCATATTTTCATGATATACTTTTGCATACTCTTCACACTCCAGTCTTTGTGTCCTACTATTACGCTCCTCGTAGCAGTACTGTTGATCTGCAGGATAGGTCAGACTTAGGTTTTTCTCTACCGCAAAGACATCCTCTAATAACTCATGACTGCGCAATACCGTCTTCCATATATATGCTCGTTCATCAGAGATATAATCTGCTTTGCCTACGAAGAAATCATATGAACTGTCGGCATATAACTCAGGTAATCTAGTTTCCCAAAAAGCATGTATTCCCAGTTGATCTGTATCTGCTCCGTTGTAGTTTTTAGTGGTATGTAGTGGTACATGGATATCTGAGATGTAATGGCCGATATCAGAGGATAGTTGTAATATCCTTTTTCCGTTTCCATCACTAAATGCGAATATTAAGTTTTTATATGCTCTCTCTAAATAATATGGAGCGATACCATACTCAGAAAACTTATCAATAATTACGATTTTGCCATCTGTAGACTTACGAGTGACTGAGAGCCACTCAGGTAAAGCACTGACATCAAATTCGTGTTGATAATCTTCTCTCTGTCCAAATTTTTCGATTAGCGATTTATTCCAAACTAGGAACTCATCGACATCAACCCTACATTTTTTATTAGCGAGTTGATCTAACTGATCAAAATCAAACTTACTAGTCTCCATTAACAATGTAGAATCCGCTCCTTTACCTACTAAGTAAATTTCTGTATGGGTAGCTATAGCCGTAGAAAGTTCTCTAGATAAATTATCAAATGGCAAAACACCAAAATAATCTAAGTCAATGTAGTGCCTGATCGCTTCATAGTCCGTATTATACCTTCTTTTATCAGGATCGATCGAGTGCTCTGTGATGTACTCGATATGCTTTTTATAAAAGCCAATCATCTCTTGAGGAAGCGTAAATACTGCCATTCTATTGATCTTCTTATGGCCAAAGAAACCCCATTCTGGGTTATGAGAATCAATACTTCCTAAAAAGGAAATAGAGGATATGAGCAATAACAATTTATAAAAAATGGACATAACTATTTTAACTCAAAAAAAGACTTTCCGCGCAGCAATTTACCTATTAATCTGTTTTGCGCCAACATAAAATCACCCCAACTACAATCAATAAAATATCTGCCTCCTACTTCCATAGTGGTCATCTTAACTTTACCACCATTCTCATACAATAGATCGCTAAGAGGAAATAGTTTGATGGTTTTAGTAGCTTTCTCTGAGCTACCGTAGCTAATCGTCGTAAAGGGTACTAAAGCCGCTATAGAGTCTCTGAACGGATTTGAGTTATCAATATACTCTGCATAAACCTGATCAAATCCTTGAATATAGGCGTTCACTATATTTTTGTCGATATCAATTTCCTTGTTACCTATAGCATCGTATACTTTAAGTGAACCATCGTTTGTCTTAATTATGAATGACTCTTCAGCATTACCAGAATATTCTACTTTAATAAAATTGAGCTTAGATACATCTTCTTTTATAATTGCTCTATCCCGCCAGTCAATTTCAGATAAGATAAATCTCCCCCTGACACTACCTTCTATAGAAGGAATATTTACAACGAAAGGTCTAGCAAGGCCTTGTTTTGTGTTCATCATCATATATGTACCTCGTTCATCTTGAGTCGCTCCTCCTACTTGATAGGACTTCAATAACTCATCACCATCATTATACAAATCGACTTGCACTCCTATTGTTCGCATCTCATTGACTATATTCTTAGTAGCTGCCTGTTCTGGGATATACTTTATCTGGACTTGCTCTATAACCTCTATCAAGTTATCGACCGCATTTTTCCTAGCTAAATATTTAGCGTTTAGTTGCCAAGAATCATCTTTATTTTTATTAAGAACAATAGATTTTTTGTTCTTTTCAGTGATTACTATTTTTTGTAAATTATTAATTTCTTCTAAGCTAAATGCACGCTCTGCTGTGAGCTCAGACATCTTTGCATGATCTTTCTCATCCATCAAGAAATAGACTGCTCCTACAAAGAGAAGCAAGCAAACTAGAAATATAAATCTTGTCATCTGCCGTATCTCCTTTTCCTTTGAAAATTATATGCCAATCCAAAAAACAACAACATTAAAAGCGGGAATAAAATATTAATCAAGCGCCATTTCACTTTTTCCTTTTTAGCTTTTACGGTATCTAGTAGCCTGAGCTTTACTTCCTTGGATCTAGCTTGCAAAACACCTTTCTGATCAAGCATATTCTCGATGCTATTCATCATAAAAGTTTGATTACCCTTGTATGTTTTTTGCTCCCATTTGTTATATCCCATTGGGCTAAATTTTCCAGTATTTGCATCAAACAAATTTTTAACGAAATCTGCATCAGATACGAATAATTGCTTTGCACCTACAGACTCATTTTGGTAGCTCTCCCCTATCTGATTAAGAGCAGTCTGGAAACTCTCTGGCACTCTGTTTTCAAAAGCAGAGCGAAATTTCCCCTCTACTAAGACCGCCAAGTTCTGAGGTTCTTTATTAAATTTTTCTTCTTCTAGTCCATATTTTAATATTTCAAAGTTCAACCGTGTAGGATTTCTTTGATACATCGTATAAGGACTACTTTTAAATAAAATTGTTTTCTTAATATTTTCTCTTGTTTCAATTATATCTATGGTACTGGGAAATTTAAAATTAACACGATCCATATTATTTACACTCGGGTGGTTATTCTGAGAGGCAGCCATAACATGATATGGCCAAGGAATAAGTACTTGCTGAGCTTCTCCACCACTAGCTCCTACGACCTGAGGTATTCTTGTACATTCTATATCCAGTACATAGTTGTTTTGAAACCGAACACCATACTTAAAAAATAGATCATCTAGGCCGGTATCATACTCAGGAGCCACATAAAATTTATTCACATTAATGCTATCTAGATTGACATTCATTTTGTCTATCAACCAAATGACATTCCCACCTTTCATGATAAACTGATCGATGATAAACTGCTCTTTTTGATCGATTACTACTCTAGGCCTAGCCACTATTAATACATCTACTTCGGGATGAATACGATATGTGCTGTCCAAGTTGATCCGACCGATATTGTAAAACTCCCTAAGACTCATCATCATCGCCGCAACCTCAGAGTTACTTAGTTCTCCATTACCTTCTGTCAATAGGATATTGGCTCTTCTAGTTTGAGTCAGTTTCTGTATAGCATCTGCAAATTTATACTCTAACAAACTGACCGAATTATTGAGCGTTGCCTCTTCTGACATTCCTGCGCTTTGCGGTTCTAGCATGTTTACTGCTATTGACTTCTGACCTTTTCTGAAGATGGCATAAGGATATATTAATTTATTAGTTAACTCATCACCATCCATAAAACTCAGATTCTGTGGTCTGATACCATCTTTACTTAGTTGCTCCCTAGTTTGATTAATCTGCTCAACAGAACCTGCCGAGGGATCTATAAATTGTATATCGAGATTTCCAGAGTATGAGTTAAATTCTTCCAATAAATCTGACGTATTTTCTTTTAACCTTTTAAAGCCTGCGGGGAAGGTTCCTTCTAAAAGTACTTGTATATAAATTTCTTCATCAACACTTTGTAGTAGATCTTTTGTGGGTTCTGTCAATGAATATCTCTTGTCCTCAGTGAGATCCCAATGTCCATAATATCTAGAGGCTATGACATTAATGATGATCAATACCGCCAATAATAAGAGAATATTAAGAATACTAAACAGTCCTTTCTTCATCCCTTTCTCTTTTCTAGTATTGCCATACAGCAGTATAATAATCCAACAATTACAGTCAAGAAATATATAATATCTTTAGAATCGATTACTCCTCGACTTATGGAAGAGTAGTGATAATTGACACCAAGCTTTTGTACTAGATCATCAACCCTACCAAAAAATATTGGTAGTGTACTCACAAATTGAAATGCCCATAAAATGAAAAAACACAAAAATGAACCCAGAGCAAATGCTACTATCTGATTACTCGTCAGAGCAGAAGAAAATAGACCAATAGCAATAAATACTAATGCTAAGAGAAATAGCCCAAAATAGGAACCCACTATAGCTCCAAGATCTAAGTTACCCTTGGGAGAACCTAGTTGATACACACTGTACACATATATAAGCGTCGGAATTAAGATTATTAAGATTAAGGTACCATTTGCAAAAAACTTAGCTAAGACTATTTTCCACTCTGATATAGGATAGACAGCTAATAACTCGTATGTTCCATCTTTAAATTCATCTGCAAAGCTTTTCATAGTCACCGCGGGCACTAAGAAAATAAAAATCATAGGGGCCAGGGAAAATAACTGGTCTACTGTCGCATAGTTACTCTCAAGTATGCTAGTATCAGAAAACAACCACATCAACATCCCCATAAATACCAAAAACACCCCGGCAACAATGTACCCAATGAGTGAACTAAAAAAACTGTTTATTTCCTTTTTGTAAAGGCTGAACATCGATTGTATTAATTTTACAAAGTAAGTTTTTGAAATATTTCTTCAACACTTAAAGCACTCGTTTTCATCTCTAGGATTCTATTTTCTTCTGCAACCGCAAAATCAAATAGTTCAGCGTTTAAGGGTATACCCGAGTCACTTGAAATTTTATAAGTATTCTTTTCTATCTCATCAATCCTTATTCCTTTATGCTTAGTACGTAGCTTATCTAAACTAATACTAGACTCAAAACGTACAGTTATTACATGATCGCCACTCATATGTGATTGTAAACTTTCGATAGATTCGTCGACGACTAGCTGCCCGTCATTGATAATAGTAACTCTATCACAAAGAGCCTGAACCTCCTGCATAATATGAGTAGAAAAAATAACCGTCTTTTTTGCACCTAACTCTTGAATCAATTTCCTAATATCTATCAACTGATTAGGGTCAAGCCCTGAAGTAGGCTCATCTAAAATCAAAACATCTGGATCATTGATCATCGCTTGCGCTAATCCTACTCTTTGCCTATACCCTTTAGAAAGCTGATTTATTCTCTTGTGTTGTTCCAGACCGATACCTGTCTGCTCTATCAGTGAATTTATAACTTTCGACTTGTTCGCTATTTTATGAATACCTGCTACAAAATGTAAATACTCTTTGACATACAAATCTTGGTAAAGAGGATTGTGTTCAGGTAAATAACCTATATGCTTTGCAATTTCTGCTTGTTCACTACTGGCATCTAAACCACAGACTGATATCTCACCTTCATCTTGGCCTAGATAGCACGTGATCATTTTCATAGTTGTGGTCTTACCAGCTCCATTAGGACCGAGAAATCCTAAAATCTCTCCTCTTCCTACTTCAAGTGATATATTATCAACAGCCTTTTTACCACTATATGACTTCGATACATGAGAAAGTTTTACTGACATACTGAAATGAAAACGACTTAATATTCTATTTAATTATTCTGAAGTTACTTTGAACTTACACGCTGTTTAGATCTTATCTTTTCTGCCAGTGCTGTAACGGTCATTGCATCATCGACTTTAAAGTCACCAATAGCATCCCTTCTAAGCTTAATTAAATGACCTCCGTTATTAAGTGCTCTACCTAGATCATAAGCTAAAGATCTCACATAGGTTCCTTTACTGCATTCCATTTCAAACTCCACATTGGGCAAGTCAATCTTTGTAATATTCAAACTATAAATTTCAACCGGCCTAGCATTCATCTTAATCGATTCTCCTTTTCTAGCTCTAACATAACTCCGCACACCATCTGTCTTTAATGCCGAGTAGATCGGAGGTACTTGATCTATCTTTCCTACAAACTGTTCTGCAGCAGATAGTACTTTCTCTGAAGTGATATCATCTATGCTATATCTATCTACTATCTCAGTCTCCGCATCATAACTTGCTGTAGTTGCACCTAAGTATATTGTTCCAGAATATCTTTTACGCTGACCTTGAAATTCGTTTATTGATTTTGTCATTTTACCAGAGCAAATAATCAATAATCCTGTAGCCATTGGATCTAGAGTACCGGCGTGCCCCACTTTTACTTTCTTGATATCATAGCTATTCCTTATCGCCCATCTCAATTTATTAACTGCATCAAATGACGTCCAATCCTTCTCTTTGTCGATTAACATTACTGAACCCATAAGGAAATCAATATTGTCAAGGTCACATTTACTATCAACTATATTCATTTGGCTATGGTAAATATTATGGCAATTGTTCCAACTAAAAAGCAGTAATAAGCAAAATATTTTAACTGACTATTTTTTACAATATTAATCATCCATTTACATGCAAATATCCCTGTAGTAAGCGCAGCTATAAAACCAGCAATATATGGTAGTGAGCTAGACCCTCCTATCGCAAAACCTCCATCCAAAATATCTTTAGCCATTTTACCTAAAATAAGAGGAACGACCATTAAAAAAGAAAACTTAGCCGAGCTAACCTTATCTATACCAAGAAGTACTGATGTACTGATCGTTGCACCCGACCTTGAGATACCTGGTATGATTGCTACTGCTTGTGCTAGTCCAATCAATAACGCATTAGCGTATGA
>Ga0079203_1001049_pt1 | contig 21061 bp, 19 predicted proteins | sample PorBlaMBantryBay_FD_68602 | JGI IMG/M metagenome (GOLD analysis project Ga0079203, IMG submission 68602) | Marine algae microbial communities from Bantry Bay - Bantry Bay, Ireland | ecosystem: Host-associated > Algae > Red algae > Blade | place: Bantry Bay, Ireland
GCGCTAAAACTCAATGTTTACCATAAAGTTAAACAATTTTACTCAAACTTTCAATCAATTTTGTAATAATAAATTGTTGATAACCAAATGGTTAGAGCTTTTTGAATAGACACTAATTAAAACATTTGCAAAGAAAGCAGTTTTAAAACCTCCGAATTCGAGGGTTTTAGAAACGAAACAGGTAAGTAAACACAGGAACCGACCAACATTAGCCATAAAAAAATCCTAAGCTATTGATATACAATAACTCAGGATTAGAAAGCGTAGCGAGAGAGAGACTCGAACTCTCGACCTCAGCATTATGAGTGCTGCGCTCTAGCCAGCTGAGCTACCTCGCCTTCTTCAAAAGGTCTGTAAAAGTAATTGTTTTATTATAATTCTCCAAGCTTAAATAATTTATCTGCACGTGCGCCTTTTTCGGTGCTTTTTAAATTGCAACATTCGTGGTCTTTATCGTGTTCAAAAAACAAAATATAGTCGTTGGCTAAGGCTTCTTCTAAAAAAGTGGTCTTCTCCTTTAAAGATTGTAAGGCGTTTAAATCGTAACCCATAATATATGGCAAAGGCAAGTGCCCAACAGAAGGCAATAAATCTGCCATAAAAACTACTGTTTTATCGCCGTACTTTATATGCGGAATTAGCTGTGCTTCGGTGTGGCCGTGCGCTAATTTAAAATTAATGTTATCAAAAGGACTGTTGTTTACATCAATATAATTTATCTGATTGTTGGTTTCTAAAGGCACAAAGTTTTCTTTTAAAAAAGAAGCTCTTTCGCGTGCATTCGGATTTATTGCTGCATTCCAATGATCTTTTTCACTCCAATACATTGCGTTTTTGAAAACAATTTCTGGTTGCCCGTTTTCTAATAAAATGGCACCGCCACAATGATCAAAATGCAAGTGCGTAAAAATTACATCGGTAACTTCATCGGGTGTAAAGCCTGCTTTTTTTATGCTATCTACCAAATTTGCATCCCCGTAAGGGTAATAATAACTAAAAAACTTAGCGCTTTGTTTGTTGCCCATTCCGGTATCAATTAAAATTAATTTATCGCCATCTTCAATTAACAGGCAACGCATTTGCCAACTGCATAAATTGTTTTCATCAGCCGGGTTTATTTTGTTCCATATTACTTTTGGTACAACGCCAAACATTGCGCCACCATCCAACTTAAAATAACCCGTTTCAATGCTATGTAACTTCATTGTTCAAAATTAATAAAGTATTTCTTTTTATTTAACTTCTTCTGTAAAGCAATTTAAGTCATCATTTTTTTTTTAAGATAAGAATGTTCATTTTGCAGCATCAATTACAGAACTAAAATTTTAAATAACAAAATAGATAGTGAATAAGTGGCTAAAAATAGATTTTGAAAATCGCATTTTCGGGTTGGACCTGTTACGATTTTTTGCTATTTTTTTTGTAATGAATCGCCATGCCAACGATATTATTTTGCCTTATGCCGACAAGCAATTTTTAAAAGCTTTTGAGTTAGATGGCGTTACCTTGTTTTTTGTATTGAGCGGTTTTTTAATCGGGCGCATCTTAATAAAAACATATTTTAATACTACGCAACTTACCTGGGCAGATTTACAAACTTTTTGGGCAAGGCGATGGCTGCGCACCATTCCGCCTTATTTTTTAGTTTTAACGGTTTTGGTAGCTACAAAATTATTACAAGGTCACCCATTTCAATTGATGTATTTAAAATTTTATGGCTTTGTACAAAACTTGTGGTATCCGCACCCCAACTTTTTTGGCGAGGCACACAGCCTTTCAATTGAAGAATGGTTTTATTTAATCTTTCCCTTGCTGTTATTTGTGTTTGCAATTGGCTTTAAGCAACGCTCAAAATCGGCTTTTTTATTTGTGGTTGGCTTTTTTATAGTGCTATCTATTGCTTTTAGAATTTATATAACTTTAAATGCAGTTCAGTTAGATATTTCTGTGTTTTCTATTTACAAACACCACATTCAAAAAGTAGTGATAACTCGGTTTGATAGTTTAATGTACGGCGTGTTGGCTGCTTATTGGCTTCATTTTCACTCCAAAATATGGAACAGATATAAAAACAATTGTTTCTTTGCTGGAATTGCACTTTTGCTCATTTACAAACTATTCCCGTGGGCATCATTTGGTGTTTTTAAAGGAATATTTAGTTTAATTTGGTTATCACTTGCAGTTGTTTTGTTGCTACCAAAACTTAATGCCCTGCGCTTTGTAAATGGTAAATTGGCAAAATTTGTAACCTTAATTAGTGTAACTTCTTATGCGATGTATTTAATAAACCTAACTTTACGCCAAGTTTTAATTGATTATTTGCCTTCGGGTCATGCTTCTGCCGCTTATACAAAGTATTTTTTATTTTGGATGTTGAGCATAATCGCTGCCCTAATTTTTTACCGCATTATTGAGTGGCCTGTTTTAAAGTTTAGAGATGGTTTGTTTAAAAAGCAAGAGATATGAGGTTAGGTGTAATCTAAATCTTGGGGTGGATTTTAGAATCAACATTTAAATATAAAACCATTAAAAAATAAACTTACTTTTGTTTACAATTCTATGATACAAAAAATTGGCATAAAAAATTACAAATCAATTGTTGACGATGAAATTGAATTAGGTCGCATTAATGTTTTTATTGGGGAGAATGGGGCTGGGAAGTCTAATATTTTGGAGGCGGTGGCAATAATTTCAGCGCATGCTGGTATAGATCGATCTGCTGAAGGTCTTTACAACAGAGGTGTAAGGGTTGCTAGGCCAGATTTGATGTTTAACTCATTTTATAAGCATAAAGAATTAGTTTCCATTGATTTATCAATCTCAGAATTAATTGGATATGAACTTGAAACCCTTTCATTGGAATTAAAACCAGATGATAAAAACGACATCTATTCTAAATGGAAGGACACTAGCAATTTTCTTATTGGAGGAATAAATCGCGAAAAACTCATATCAACAATTAACTATGAGTTAGCTAAGTCTGAAAAAGTTGATAATATCGTGAGTAAGGTCAAAAGCATCATACAAAATATGATGTCAGACAATATTGTTGATTTTCAAATTTACAATTTATCCATACTTTCATTAAGGGGTATTAATCAAATTAGCAAACGTTTCCCGTTAGGTATAAATGGTGAAGGTTTAGATATTCTAATAAGCACTTTCACAGAAGAAGAAATGAAAATTTTAGAAGAACACAGCTATTTTGTTAGTTGGTTAAAGGAAGTTATTTTTGATCACTCAGACTTGTTTAAATTTAGTGGTTACAAATTAGGTAGAAGTACATCAAGATTGTATTTTAAAGACCAATACATGAAACGCACCAACAATATTTTTGCTGCTGAAAATGCCAATGAAGGAGCTTTGTATGTATTGTTTTATCTGGCTTTATTCATCAGTAAAAAAACACCTACCTTTTTTGCTATTGATAATATTGAAACCGCTTTAAACCCCAAATTGTGCAGAGAGTTGATGAAAAGTATTGCTGCCCTTTCTAAAAAAACAGATAAACAAGCTTTAATAACCACACACAATCCAGCTATTTTAGATGGGATTAATTTAAATGATGATGAACAACGATTATTTGTTGTTAGCCGAACGGATGACGGACATACCAAAACCAGAAGAATTAAACTAAAGCCTAAAACAGGAAAGCTAAAGTATAAACTTTCGGAGCTTTGGATGAATGGTGATTTGGGTGGCATTCCAAATAATTTTCTTTAAAAAAATGGGGCTGAGGGAAGATTTAAGAATTGGAATTATTGCTGAAGGCAAAAGTGATGCTGCTGTACTTACTAATATTCTAAGAGGACTTTTAAAAGTAGATAAAAGTCAATTTAAATATATACGACCAGATGTTTATAAAGATGAAACCGATTTAAACACAGATGCTGAGAAGGAAAAGGATAAAGAAAAGGAATTTAGCAATTGGACATTAGTAAAAAAAGAGTGCATTGATAAAACAGAAATTGATAAATTTTTAAATAGCCCATTTGAAGAAGAAAGAATTTTGATTATTCAAATTGATACCGATGTAAGAAATTTGGAAGGTTATGAAGTATTTGAACCAAAAAAATCTAAAAGCAAAAAATACTCAGAAGCACTTAGAGCAAATGTTATCCTAAAAATAAACGAATGGTTGGATGAGTCATTTGAAGATATTTTTTATGCAATTACAATTGAAGAAACCGAAGCTTGGTTATTAACCTTGATTGATAAAAGTAATAATGATACAGATTTTTATTTGAAGGTAAAGGAGAGGTATTTCAAATATATTAATAGAAATGCTACGAAGAAGATGAAAAATGTGCTGAAGAATAAAGATGCTTTTATTAAATATGGATCATTAAGCCAACCACTTTCCAAACTAAAAGAATTGACCAAAGCCAGAAGCAAAAACCGCAGCTTAGATTTATTCTGTTATTCATTAAATGAACATTTTACTGAGCATTAAAAATAGCTCACGCTTCTTTTTAAACATATTTAAACCCCCAATCCAATTAAATAGTTAAATTTGCAGGCTAACTTTTTTGCCAATACACAATTTTGACGGTCAATAACATAGATAAACAAGCATTACCGCGCCATATTGCCATTATTATGGATGGTAATGGTCGTTGGGCAAACCAAAAAGGTTTCCAGCGGGTGTTTGGCCATAAAAATGCGATAAAAGCAGTTAGAGACAGTACCGAAGCTTGTGCCGAGTTAGGCGTAAAACATCTTACTTTATATACCTTTAGTACCGAAAATTGGAACCGGCCAGGCACCGAAGTAAAAGCATTAATGCATTTACTAATCCAAACTATAAAATCGGAAACAAAAACACTTTTAGACAACAATATTAGGTTTAACACTATAGGCGAAATTGAAAAATTGCCTGCCGAATGTTTGCATCTTATAGAAAAAACAAAAAAACTAACCGAACATAACAGCCGAATGACCTTAACCCTTGCGCTAAGTTACAGCGGTAAGCAAGAAATTTTAACAGCTACCAAACAAATAACAGCAGCTGTTTTAAATAATAAATTTAGCTTAAACGAGTTAAATGATGAAACATTTGAAAATTTTTTAAATACAAAAAATATTCCTAACCCCGAGTTAATGATTAGAACAGGCGGCGAACATCGCATTAGCAACTTTTTATTGTGGCAATTGGCCTATACCGAGTTGTATTTTACCGATGTTTTGTGGCCAGATTTTAGAAGAACACACCTGTATACCGCTATTGAAAATTTTCAACAGCGTGAAAGAAGATTTGGTAAAACCAGTGAACAAGTATCCACTTAAAAAATGAAACGAGTCGTTGTAATAGCAATCACTTTTTTGTTGTACTGCGGTTTATGTAGTGCCCAGCAAAAATTTGATCCAACTAAAACCTATGAAATAGGAGGTATTACCGTTAGCGGTACAGAAAACTTAGATCCTAATATATTAATAAGCCTCTCGGGCTTAACAGTAGGAGATAAATTAAACATACCAAGCGAACAAATACAAGATGCCATTAGAAACCTTTGGAAACAGGGCTTGTTTGGCAACGTGCAAATAAATGCCACCAAAGTAGTAAACGAGGTTGTGTTTTTTGATATTGCTTTAACCGAAGTACCACGCCTTTCTAAATATAAATTTAATGGTTTACGTAAAGTAGAAATAGAAGAAATACGAGATAAAATTACTTTGGCTCGTGGCCGTGTTGTAGATGAAAGTACCAAACAAAGCACTATTAATGCTATTGAAAATCACTTTGTAGAAAAAGGCTTTTTATTGGCAACTGTTTCGGTAGTAGAAAAACCAGATACCGCCAAAGCCAACCATGTTACAGTAGATATTAATGTAGAGCGTGGTGAAAAAGTAAAAATTAACGAAATTATAATTAATGGCAACGATAATGTGTTGGTTCGCGACTTGAAAAAAAGTATGCGCGATACCAAAGAACGTTCAAGGGTTAATATTGGCACACCAAAAGAAGTTTTTAAAGAAGCTACCAAAGGTGGAATTGCTAATCGTTTGGGTAACATTACTTTAAAAGGTTTGTTTTATACTATTACCGATAAATTTAGGTTACGCATTTTCAATCCTTCAAAATTTATTGATAGTAAATACCAAGATGATAAAGCTAATGTGCTGGCCTATTATAATACCAAAGGTTACCGCGATGCACGCATCGTAAAAGATTCTTTAGTTATTTTAAATGATAGATATGTAGACTTAATTTTAGATATAGACGAAGGCAAACAGTATTATTTTAGAAATATTGAATGGGAAGGCAACACTAAATACAGCACCGAAATATTGGATAACATTTTAAGAATAAAACCAGGCGAAGTGTATGACCAAAGCCGATTAGATGAAGGTTTATTTGTTAGCCCAAATAGCACCGATGTAAGTGCTTTATATATGGATGATGGTTACCTGTTTTTTCAAGTAACGCCAACCGAAAAATCAATTGATGGTGATTCTATTGATTTGTTAATAAAAGTGCAAGAAGGTCCGCAAGCCACAGTAAACAATATTATTATAGAAGGCAATACGAAAACGAATGAACATGTAATTCGCCGTGAAATTAGAACGTTGCCAGGCAACAAATTTAGCCGTAGCGATATTATTAGAACGCAGCGTGAGTTAGCAGCATTAGGTTATTTTGATCCAGAAACAATGGGCGTAAACCCAATACCCGACCCTGTTAACGGAACGGTTGATATAAAATACACCGTAGCAGAACAACCTTCCGATCAGTTTGAACTATCGGCAGGCTGGGGCGGCGGCGGCATAGTTGGTAGCCTTGGTGTTTCGTTTAATAATTTTTCTGTTAAAGAATTGTTTAATGAATGGGATCCCGTGCCAAGTGGCGATGGCCAAAGAGTTTCTGTTAGAGTGCAATCTCAGGGTAGAAACTTTTTATCTGCTAACGCCTCTTTTACCGAGCCTTGGTTAGGTGGTAAAAAGCCAACCAACTTTACCGTAAGTACATTTGCAGCATTACAATCGGGCTATACTACTGGTTTTCTTACTGCAGATGAAAGGAAGCAGTTGCCATTTTTTGATTGGGGCAACCCAGATTATAGTGGTTTGTTAACCACAGGTAATTCAGTTGCCATTGGCACACGGTTAAAAGTACCAGACGATTTTTTTACACTAAGCGGCGAAATTAACTACCAACGTTATCGCCTAAAAAACTTTGGCGGCTTTTTAGTGCGTGATGGTATTTTTAATAACCTTAGTTTAAGAGGTACTTTATCTCGTTATTCGGTAGGTATTAATCCAGTTTATCCAACCGAAGGCTCTAACCTTAGTTTAACGGTACAATTTACACCGCCATATTCAGCATTTAACAATAAAGATTATTCTCGAATAGATGATTTGCAAGAATTACATAGATGGACAGAATACCACAAATGGCGTTTTAATGCAGAATGGTTTACCCGTATAAAGGGAGATTTAGTATTGCGTTCTTCTGCTAAAATGGGTTTTATGGGTGCGTATAATGAGGATATTGGAATTTCGCCTTTTGAGCGTTTTGAGTTGGGAGGCGATGGTTTGGCTAACAATTTTAATAATATTTATGGTAGAGATATTGTTTCCTTACGAGGTTATACAGTAGAGCAAATGGGTAACACCCAAGGCGGTAATCCTTATTTTAACAAGTTTACTTTAGAATTGCGGTATCCGTTTTCTTTAAACCCAAGTTCTACAATATATGCCTTAGCTTTTTTAGAAGGCGGCAACTCGTGGAGTACCTTTAAAGATTGGAACGCCTTTGAATTACGCCGTTCTGTTGGTGTTGGTTTGCGCTTCTTTTTACCTATGTTTGGTACACTTGGTTTCGATTATGGTGTTGGGTTTGATAAAAATCTTCCACCAGCAGTTAACTTTTGGGATTATGTTGGTAAATTTGGTGAGTTCAGCGTAATATTAGGCCAACAACCCGACTAACCCTTTGTTAAATTATAATAAAATTTCATTTCAAGAAAGTATTAATCATTGATTATCAAGCTTTTATAATAAATTTTGAAAAATGAAATTGTAATAAGCCATCTTACAGTTAAACTAAACTATCATTAAATTTTCTAAGCAATAAAATAAATATTAACATAATGAAAAAAGCAATCATTTTATGTACGGTGTTAGGGTTATTAAGTTTTGGCCTTCAAGCTCAAAAATTTGCCTTTGTTGATTCGGAAAGCGTATTAAATCAAATACCAGCTTACCAGGAAGCATTAACCGAAATTGATAAATTAGCATCGCAATGGCAAGCAGATATTTCAAAAGAATATGACTCTATTGATCGTTTGTATAAAGATTTTCAGGCAGAATCTGTTTTACTATCCGAATCAATGCGCATAAAACGAGAAGAAGAAATTGTAGAACGTGAAAAACAAGTAAAGCAATTACAAAAACAAAAATTTGGAGTAGATGGTGAATTATTTGAAAAGAGAGAAGAATTAATAGCACCAATTCAGCAGAAAATTTTTGATGCAATAGAGGCTATGGCCAAACAAAAAGCATACGATTTTATTTTCGATAGTTCGAGCAACTCAAACATACTTTTCGCCAGCGAAGAGTTTAACAAAAGCGACGAAATTTTAAAAGCAATATTAAAGTAAGTAACATTTTAAAAAGATAAGATAGATGGGTACATTTGCCCGCTTAAAAAAAATTGAAATAATGAAAAAAGTAATTATAACATTAGCCTTAATATTTAGTATAGGCTTTAGTAACATTGCCTTTGGGCAAGCAGTAGGCAGTAAAATTGGGCATATTAACTCGGCAGAATTGTTAAGCGTTATGCCAGAAATAAAAGATGCAGATGCTACTTTAAAGGTAGAAGCAGAAAACTTAGACAAGTCGTATGCTGCAATGGTTAAAGAATACCAGGCAAAGGCACAAGAAATTCAAAGTCAATTAGAAACGATGGATGAATTGGTTAGAGAAACTAAAATTAAAGAAATACAGGAAACAGAAAAAAGAATTGGCGACTTTCAGGTAAGTGCACAAGAAAAAGTAGCAAAAAGAAAAGAAGAATTGTACGCACCTATTTTAGAAAAAGCAGATGCAGCAATTAAAGCGGTAGCAGAAAAAGAAGGATATACTTACGTTTTCGACTCTAGCCTTGGTGTAATACTTTTTGCTGGTAGCGATGCCATTGATATTTTACCTCAAGTAAAAGCCCAAATGGGTATTCAATAAAAAATAACATTTGCTTTATAAAGCAAAAAACCCAATAGGGATATTTGATAGTGGCGTTGGTGGCCTTACGGTAGCCAACGCCATTGCTATTCAACTACCCAACGAAAGTTTAGTTTATTTTGGCGATACGGCTCATTTACCTTACGGAGAAAAATCGCCTCAAAATATAAAAAAATACAGCCACGAAATTATTAATTACTTGCTGCAGCAAAACTGCAAAGCTATTGTAATAGCTTGCAACTCCGCATCTTCACACGCTTACAATTATTTAAAAGAACAACTGCCAAAAGGTTTTCCATTAGTAAATGTAATTGATCCAACAGTAAAACATCTTACCAAATTAAAAATTAAAAAAGTTGGTATTATTGGTACCCGGGCAACTATTAACGCCAATATTTATGCTCAAAAAATTAATAAACATTTTAAAACTTGTGAAGTTAAAAGTTTGGCAACCCCTTTATTAGCAAACTATATTGAAGAAGGGTTTTTTAAAAAGAAAGAAATTACACAATTGGTACTAAAAGAATATTTAGAAAACCCTCATTTAAAAGATATTGAAGCTTTAATTTTAGCGTGTACGCATTATCCACTAATTAAAGCCGATATAAATTTTTATTACGATGGTGAAAAAATTTTAATTGACTCAACCGATGTGGTGGCTAATTACTTACAAGCGAAGTTAAACAATCTAAACTTGTTAAATTCCACATCAAACAATGTTAATCACCGTTTTGTTGTTTCAGATTTAACACCCTCTTTCGAAAGCACCGCAAAAATGTTTTTTGGCAGTAACATTGTTTTAAGCCAACAAATATTATAGTATATTTATAACATAAAAAAATAATCATATTATGAAAGTATTTAGATTAAGTGCATTTTTAATGTTAGCAATTTGCTTTGTAACATTTAATGCTACAGCACAAGATAAGCAAAGCGGCTTGCAATTTTCTGAAGCAACTTGGGATGAAGTAAGAACTGAAGCCAGAGAAACGGGTAAACCTATTTTTGTTGACGCTTTTGCGACATGGTGCGGGCCTTGTAAAAAAATGGCAAGAGACGTATTTCCACAAAAAGCGGTAGGTAAATTTATGAACGAAAACTACCTAAGCCTTAAATTGGATATGGAAAAAGGAGAAGGCTTGGAATTTGCCTCTACCTATTCTGTAACCGCTTATCCAACCTTATTGTTTTTTGATTCGGATGGAGCATTGCAACATAGAGTAACTGGTTATTTAGAGGTAGATGAGTTTTTAGAAGATGCCAAAACAGCCACCGATCCAACCAAAGCATTAATAGGCTTGAAAAATAAATATGACAATGGCAAGCGTGATAAAGCTACAGTAATGAATTATGCATTTGCTTTGCGTAAAGCTAATATGCCTTTTACAGATGTTACTAAAGAGTATATTTCAAAACTTAAAAGCGAAGATTTAAATGATAAATCAATTCAGCAGTTTATACTAGCATTTGCTGATAATGTAAACTCAAAATCGTTTAAATTGCTAACCGAAAACAAAAATAAGTTTGTAAACTCGTTTGGTGAAGAAAAAGTAAACGAAGTAATTAATAGAAGTGCCATACGTAGTGTTTCTTTAGCTGCCAGTAACGAGCAGGGAATTACTATGCCGCAAATTAAAAAAGTATTAAAAGCACACGGTGGCGATAAAGCTAAAAACTTAACCAATTACGCCTACATGGGCTATAACCAAATGCAACAGAATTGGGATGCTTATGCTAAATATGCAAATAAATATATTACTACATTAAGCGAAAGAAATTCATCAACTCTAAATAATGTTGCCTGGGCATTTTTCGAAAATGTTGATAATCCGAAAATGTTGGCAAAAGCAGTTGGCTGGGCTAAAGAATCGGTAGATTTAGATTGCCAGTATTATAATTGCGACACTTATGCCGCTTTACTTTATAAAACTAAAGATTATAACAATGCTAAGATGGCCGCCGAAAAAGCAATTGAACAAGCAAAAGCAGGTGGCGACGGCTACGATGAAACTCAAAATTTGTTAAACAAAATTAATGCAGCAATTGACAAAATGTAATTTGTTGATGTGGAGCTAAAATAAGAAAGTTGACAAAAGGCCGGCAATTTGCCGGCCTTTTGTACGTAAAAAGCATGAAATTGATAGTACGTCTATATTCTAATTTTATAAAACCTTCTACATAAAGCAATAAAACAAACTCAATAAATATATAATAGATGTTTTTGTTTTAAAATCAGTTGCAAAACTAATTACAAATTAACTTCTATTAAAATAGTACTTTTGCACCTTGCAATTTCTGTAATACTTTAAGTTATGATTGAGCACTACTTGATAGATAATAGTAAAATAGTAAGCACTAAATGGGCAGAGCCAGGTGGTTGGATAAATATATATCCGCCATTTAGCCGTGAAGAAATTGAAGGAATGAGCAAAAGACTAAATATACCTTTTGACTATTTCATTGATTCTTTGGATGTTGACGAACGGTCCAGATTTGAATCGGACGAAGGTTTGCAATTTATAGTACTAAATACGCCTGTAAAAGATCAGTCTTCAGAAATGGAAGCTGATTTTATTACTATACCTTTGGGCATAATTGAAAGAGATGATTATTTAATTACTATTAGCAGCAAAAAAAATCCTGTAATTGAGTATTTTGAAAAAAATGGTTTTAAAAATTTAGATGCCGGAAACCATAGTAATTTTGTTTTAAAGCTGTTTGACCAAAACAACCGTTTATATCTGCAATATTTAAAACAACTAAACCGTCAGCGTAATTTATATGAAGAAGAGCTTTACAACTCTAGCCGAAACAAAGAGTTAGCCAAATTATTGAACATTCAAAAATCGTTAGTATATTTTGTTACCAGTTTAAGAGCCAACGAGTTGATGATGATGAAAATAAAACGTACCGATTTTTTGAAAATAAAAGAAAATGAAGCAGAGTTTGATTTTTTAGAGGATATTATAGTTGATTGCAGCCAGGCTTTAGAAATGAGTGATGTATATTCAAACATATTAAATGGTACTATGGATGCCTTTGCCTCCATTATATCTAATAATTTGAATAACATAATGAAGCGTTTAACTGCAATAACTATTGTATTAATGGTGCCAACATTAGTAGCTAGTTTTTATGGTATGAACGTAAACTTGCCGTTCGAAAAAAATCCTTATGCTTTTGCATTGATATTGATAATTTCATTAATATTGTCATTTTTAATTATATTTATTTTTAATAAAAGAAAATGGTTTTAATAAGTAAAGGAAAATTACTGATAGATTTGATTTGTATAGCATGTGTTTTGTTGTTAACTGCTTGTTCATCAAATTATGAAAAAATAAACCCAGCAAATATAAACGATGTTGAACTTAGATTTGCAGAACAAATGGCTTTGAAAATTATAAATAAGTGTAATACTTTTGATTATACACCATTAACATTGGAGGAAGCAACACCTCAAGCAGTTAAGGGTTTTTCGGCAACAGTTATTCAACAAAGCTGCGATTTATTGCGAAATAAATATGGCACTTATAGAGGACTTGAATTTGCTGAGGCTTATAAGCCAATAGCCGATAAAAGTCATACAATTTATAGGTTTAAAGGTAATTTTAAGGAAGCCATAAAACCTCCAGAAATTAGAATTACAATAGACCAATCAGGTAAATTTGCGGGCTTTTTTACTTTAAAATGGACGGATAAACTGAAATAGTTTATTTTTTAAGGACAACCTTGAATGGTAGCTAAAAAGTCTGCATTAGTTTGCACCTCAAAACCAGATTGTAGTTCGATAACAGTACCTGCATAATAATTTATTTTAGTAGTTGATTGTACAGTACCAAACGAAGTAATTGAATCAATTGCATAATGGTCAGTTACTGGCACCATACCTTCAAAGTGCCTAATGTCTTCTTTACATATATAATCAGGTTCTTCACAATTGCCAATATCTAAAAAATATAATTGTGTTTCTACAGAAAAATCAATTGGGCACGAGTTTCCTTGTGTATCAGAAACAGTAAATCTAACATTATCAGCTGATTGAGCTGCTTTTGTAAAATAAAAAGTAAAGCCCTCCCCCTCAGATATATTACTTTGTGATACAAAGGTATTACTAACTGGTGTAATAGTATAATTGCCAGAACCGCCTGTAACAGAAGTAATATTAATATATAATGTAGGAGTTGGTGTGCGATAATTGCAATCCCAAAATAACACATTAGCTCCATCAGCAGACTGATACTCAATATTAATTGAATTTTCATTATCGTTTGATAATACTGCACTTGTAAAAACAAGTTGAATTACAACGGCACTTAAAAGCCATATTCTTAATTGCTCCATTTTATTTATTTAATTAACTAATACTAAAATTTGGTTGCCAAATAATTAATACAATTTTAATACCAAATTAAAACAAAATTGGTAAATTAAAATTTTATTTTTCATTTAAAATGGCACTTCACCATTACTATCACCTTCATTATCGTTCATACTCGATTTTAGAGTAATCGTTTTTACATCACTACCGCCAACAGCTTCTTGTAAAGGTGTTAAACCTGCAAACAATGGATCACTTTCTTGCAAGTTAACAAATTTTGCATATTGGCCAATAAAGCGAGTAATAACCGAACCAGTTGCTCCATTTCTATGCTTAGCAATAATAACTTCTGCTAAACCTTTTGATGGTGTGCCATCATCCAACTCATCCATTCCATAATATTCTGGCCGGTATAAAAACAACACTAAATCGGCATCTTGCTCAATTGCGCCAGATTCTCTTAAATCACTTAACATTGGTCGTTTGTTACCACCTCTGGTTTCTACTGCACGGCTTAACTGCGATAGTGCAATAACTGGTATATCTAACTCTTTTGCAATAGTTTTTAGTGATCTTGAGATATTACTAATTTCTTGCTCACGACTAAAACTTCTACCATCGCCCATACCACTCATTAATTGCAGGTAGTCAATAATTACCATATCAATATCGTGCTGTTGTTTAAGTCTTCTGCACTTAGCTCTTAATTCAAAAATGTTAATTGCAGGTGTGTCATCAATTATTAATTCGGCATCACCAAGTTCTTTGGTTTTTTCAACCAATTTTACCCATTCGTATTCTTCCAAATTACCAGTTCTTAATTTGTTCAAACCAATTTCTGTTTCAGAAGAAATTAACCTTTTGGTTAGCTGAACTGCCGACATCTCTAATGAAAACAAGGCTACTTTTCTACCAAACTGTACCGCCGCATTGCGCGCCATTGATAATACAAAAGAAGTTTTACCCATACCTGGCCTTGCTGCAATAATAACCAAGTCAGAATTTTGCCAGCCAGCTGTTTGCATATCTAAATCGTACAGGCCTGTTGGTACGCCCGTTAAATCACTTTCTTTATTTTTAAGTATTTCAATTTCTTCAATTGCTTTAGTAATTAATTTGTCGGCAGTTTCGTAACCTCTTCTTAAATTTTGATCGGTTATAGCAAAAATTTCTTGTTCTGCTTTTTGTAGTAATTCAAAAACATCGGTAGTATCTTCATAAGCATCATTAATAATGTTGGTAGAAATATTAATGAGTTCGCGTTGTACAAATTTTTGGGCAACTATACGGGCGTGATATTCAATATTAGCTGCACTAGCAACTCGGTTGGTTAATTCACTTACATAAAAAGGGCCACCTACTTCATTTAAAGTGCCCGATCTTCTTAACTCCTCGGTAACGGTTAAAATATCTATCGGTTCCGATTTGTCAAACAAATTGGAAATAGCCTTAAAAATATTTTTGTTGCTTTCGTGGTAAAAATGTTCTGGTCGTAAAATATCTATTACTTCTGATACGGCTGCCTTTTGCAACATCATAGCGCCTAAAACAGCATCTTCTAAATCACGAGCTTGTGGAGGTACTTTACCAAATAAATAGTTAGACAGTTCTGCATCCGATTTTTTTCTAACTTTATTTCTGTAAGATTTCGCAACATCTCCTCCATTTGCATCTGGCATAAAATAAACTGGTTTTTATCATTTTTAAAAAGGTAGCCAAAGGTAAGCTGATTTAAACAGGTTTTGCTAAATATTAAATAAAGAAACTAACAAGATTTAAAAGCTAAAAATAAACCCATAAATGAAAGACTTCCTGCATTCTCAATTTAGCAAGCTAAAACTTTCAACATTCTATTATTTTTTGTTGATTACTTGTTTAAAAGGTTCAATTAGGTGTTGAAAAAGTCGATTTAACAAATTTTAACAGTACTGAGACAATATTTAACACCTTCATACCAACTTTTGGTGCTGTTATTGTGTCTATATAATCAAGTGGGCAAAATAACTACATATTGCATTTTATTTTTGAGCTTGTGCTTCTTCAGCGTTAAAGGTCAAAGTAATTTTATTAGTGCTAACAATAGCAATATTGTGCAACATCACCTTTATCCAAACCCAATGTTTGAAGGTAAAAACTGTAAGTTAGATGTGCTACTTACTGAAGATAACAGCATAAGTATTGCTGTTTTTGATATAATTGGCAATAAAGTGGTTGAAGTTGATGCTTATTTCCATAAAGGCCATCAGAGCTTAATATTAGAAACTGATAACCTTCAAAAAGGTGTTTACTTTGTAAATGTAGTTGTTGGAGTTGAAAAATACGTAAAACGGCTTATCATTAGATAATTGTTATCTTTAACAAGATTATTTTTCAGTTTAAAATTTCTTTCTTTTTTCATTGGTAAATAAACTTTATCTTTACATTATTGGTTATGTACTTACCAATGTTAAAATTTGAATAATAATTTATGGAAAATGTAAAATCAGTAGTATCATTATATACTGAAAGTACGCCCAACCCATCAACAATGAAGTTTGTAGTAAACAGAATGTTGATAAAAGGTTTAAGTGTTGACTATACAAATATTGACGAAACAGCAGAAGCTCCATTTGCAAAAGCCTTGTTTAATTTTGATTATATAACCGCTGTTTTTGTAAAAAATAATTTTGTTACAATAACCAAAACCGATACAAAAGACTGGCACGAAGTTATACCAGAAATTAGAGAATTTATAAGAGCTTATTTAAGTGAAGAAAAACCAATATTTACAGAAGCAGGTTTAGAAGTAATTAAGGCCGATAGTTTAAAAAACGCCGGCGGTGATACGGAAATAGAAAATCAAATAATAGAACTAATACAAACTTATGTGCAACCAGCCGTTGAAATGGATGGAGGCTCAATTGTATTTAAATCTTACAATGAAGGAGTGGTTACTTTAGGTATGCAAGGCGCTTGTAGCGGTTGCCCAAGTAGCACTATTACACTTAAAAATGGCATACAAGGTTTGTTGCAACGCATGATGCCCGAAGGCTTAGTGCAAGATGTAGTGGCGGAGGATATGTAATATTTATATATGAGTATACTTTTAAATAAATGGTGGGATAATTTGGATAAAGGAGATCAGAAATTTTTAATAAATGCCTCTTGTATTGGCTTTATTGCTTTAGCTATATTATATCTACTTTATTATGGAATTGATGAAAACTCTAGCGGTAAACACGTTTTGTTTTTTATAAAGTCTTTTGGAACTATAATTACAGTTATTGGATTATCCTATGCAATTTACATTCAATTAAAATTAAAAACAATAACTGAACTATTAAGCGAGAATAGAGAACAGGTTAAGACAAATATTGCTAATCGTTATTTAGAATGGAACATTCAAAATGCTATTGGTTTGACAAATGAAGTTGAAACATCTTTAACCGATGAAAAACATGAAAAGTCAATTATTTTGATTAGAAAATTGCAAGAGAATTTAACAGAATGCAAAAAGGCTTTATTCGTCGATTATGACAAGGAATTGGTAAAATGTATAACGTGTTTAGACCCAAATGATAAAAGAACTTTTGATAAAATTGTTATTGACTGCAAAGAAAATTGCAATTATCAAATCATAGATAGATTAAAGAGAAATAACAAAATATTAAGTAAGCAAAAAATTGAATTGGCTAATAAAATTAAAGATAATAACAATGAGTTGAGTCTTACAGTAGGATTAAAAACTATTAGTGATATAAGACAAATATTAAACGAAATAAAACCTTCACCAATAAATATGTAGTATTATGCTAACAAAAAACAATGTAGAAAATATCATTTCTAAAACTTTAAAAAGAGAGTTGCAATGGATTAAATCTGAGAATTTAGATTGTTTTGATTGCCAAACTGAAGATTACGGTGTAATAGTATGCCGTTTTAAGGATAAAGGAGAAGCAGCAATATCAGTTTATTTTACAGATGATTGGGGTAATATTTATGCAGAAAAAGAGTTTAAAAGATCGGTTGAAGATGCAACGTTTTTTGACAAACTAAGCCAGTTTTATGATGTTATAGAAAAAGATGCTGTAATTGAATATATTTAAATGTTATTGCAAGAATCACAAACCAAATCTGACTTATTACTTATTTACAACCGATTACGTAAAGTAATTTCTTAGTCATAAAAAAGCTTGAATCACTAAAAACACAAATACAAAACAATATGCAAAGTTTCGAAACTAACATAAAACAAAACGGGAAATACGAAAAAGCTATTTTAATTGGCTTAATATACGGGGAACAAACCGAAGTCCAACTTCAAGAATATATGGACGAGTTGGAGTTTTTAACCAATACTGCCGGTGCAACTGTATTTAAACGCTTTACACAAAAATTGCCACACCCCGATGTAAAAAGCTTTGTAGGTAAAGGCAAGTTAGAAGAAATAAAAGAATACATTGATTTTAAAGAAATTGACTTAGCTATATTTGATGATGAAATTTCACCAAAACAACAAGCCTACATTGAAGAAGAATTGAAAATTAAAGTACTTGACAGAAGCAATTTAATATTAGATATTTTTGCAAGCAGAGCACAAACAGCACAAGCTAAAACACAAGTAGAACTGGCGCAATATCAATACATAATGCCTCGCCTGCGTGGTATGTGGACACATTTAGAGCGACAGCAAGGTGGTATTGGCATGCGTGGCCCGGGTGAAAAAGAAATTGAGACAGATAGGCGTATTATCCAAAAGAAAATAAAACTACTAAAAGACAAACTACACCAAATTGAAAAGCAAAACAATACCCGACGAAAAAACAGAGGCGAACTAATAAGAGTTGCTCTGGTTGGCTACACTAATGTTGGTAAAAGTACTATAATGAATTCCTTAAGCAAAAGTGAAGTACTGGCCGAAAATAAATTGTTTGCAACTTTAGATACTACAGTACGCAAAGTTGTTTACGATAATGTTCCATTTTTACTAAGTGATACGGTTGGTTTTATTAGAAAACTACCCACGCATTTAATTGAAAGTTTTAAAAGTACGCTCGACGAGGTGCGGGAAAGTGATATAGTACTGCACATTGTTGATATTGCGCATCCACAATATGAAGAACAAATTAATGCCGTAAACACGTTGTTAACCGAACTGGGCGTTACCGACAAACCTACCATAATGGTTTTTAATAAAATAGATCGTTACCGCAAATTATATTTTGATGAATTTTTACTGCCAGATGAACGCAAAGCTTTAGAAAAACAACTGGTACAAAGCTGGTTGGTAAAAACAGAAGGTAACGCTTGCTTTATTTCTGCAACTGACAAAGAAAACTTAGACACACTTAGAGCAGACATTGTTGAGCAGGTAAAACGTTTATACAATGTAAGGTATCCGTATAAAGTGGTGGGCTATTAAGTGCTTGTTTTCCCGATAGATAATAAGATTTAAGCAGCTGCCACTTTAACAAGCATCCATAAAAGTATTAAACACTAACACCCAACAAATATAAATACCTTTACTGCAATCTACATTTCATCTTTTGCACAGCCAGGTTTTATTACAAGCAACGCCATTGAGGTTACAAGCCAAGCAAATATCAAACGTTTTGATAAATTTGTTGCTTTTGACGATCAAAAAATATCAAATAGTCTCAAATGAGGTTTCTTAAGTTAAAGTATGAATAATAAATGCGAAATATGATCAGATTAATATTTTTATCACTAAGCATCTTGCTAATTACTTTTCATTTAAGCGGACAAAATTCAATTGAAATAACTTCAATTGTTGTTCAACAGAACAATGTAAGTGGTGGTGGTTTTCAGAGTGATGTAACCATTACAGGTGATGGACAAACGGTTTATTCTTCAGCAGATGTTTCAGGAGTTTTTAAATCTATTAATGGTGGCCTGCATTACAAGAGCTGTAATGAAGGTTTAAAAAGCCCAAAAGTAGCTTCGTTGGTTATTACACCAGATAACGACCAAATTCTTTACATAGGAACTGGGGATAAAGGAGGTTCAGGTGGTCTTTTTAGATCAATTGATGGAGGTGATACCTGGAAATTAACTGATGGAGGAGATAATGCTCAATTTGCGGGTAACCACTCAGATAAAAACGATCCGCTACCAAATGGACATCCCAGATCGAACGGTGATCTTATTGTTGTTGATGAAGGTGCAGATGCAGCAGCATACATTGATGATATTGTAATTGCAGGTACTTATAAAGATGGTGTAAGAATATTTACGCAAGGTGGAAATAATGAAATTGCAGCTGTTGAAACGGCAGGTTTTGTTCGTTCAGTTGCGCGTAATTCAGCTCTTCCAAATGTTGTATATGCAGCTATTCAATTTGATAATAGTTCATTAAATGGAATATATGAGATTGACTATTCTAATCTAACAAATCCAACTTCAAGTTTAGTTTATTCAACTTTACGACCAGAAGGTTTAACTGTTTTGAGTAGTGGACACGTTTACGCTGCAATTGGTGAAGAAGGAATTGTAAAGTATAACGGTAACTCCTGGGCTTTAAAAAATGATGGTCTTTCAATAAACAACAACAACAGGCAATGGACGGCAGTTTCAGGCTACGTAAAAAACGCAACTGATATTGTTTATATAGGTACTAATAACCTTGGTGGTACTGCAAATGGCACCAATTACTCTAGCATATGGAGGAGCGTAAAAGGAGGAAAAGATTGGACTCCCTTAGTTGATGCTGATGTAAATGTTTCGGATCAAATTTACGGGCAATCGTATCATTGGTGGTATAGAACAAACGCCTTTCAGCAAGCTGGTTTGGGTAGAACCAACAATGTAGTTAGTTCAATTGAAGTTTCATCAAGTGCTTTTATTAACACAGTAGCAGACGATATAATATATGTTTCCGGAAGAGGTGGAATTTGGAAATCAGATGATGGTGGTAGCTTTTGGAAACCAGCAATTCACAATATGCAAGCAACTTCTAACAGAGGAGTGGCAATAAATCATAATAACCCAAAACAAGTTGCCATAGCTAATACCGATTATGTAGTACTTGAAACAAGCGATAGATTTGAGGAAAATTACATATCAAGAGATAAACCTAATGGCGCAGAGTCAAGAGGATATGATGTAATATTTGATCTAACTTCAAATGAGTTAATTGTAGGTGTAGGGGATAGAGATACAAATTTTCCGGGTGAAGGTGAAGTTTTTGTTAAGGCCGGCAATTTGGTTGGCAACCCGTCCAATTCTGGATGGACAAATACTAATTTAACTGATGCTACTTCATCAAATAATGGCAGAGTTAGAGCAGTTACCTATGGTTACCATAACGGAACTTCGGCTACTACACAAACAATTTTAGCTGTTGTTGAAGGTGAGGGTGTTTACAGATATCATGAGGGTTTTTGGGTAGAAAGCACAGGCGTAAGTATTGGTTCAACTAAAAATAGCAATTTTGTTTGGCCTGATAATAAAAATTCAGGTGTAGTATATTTAATTGACTTATCAGCAGGTTTTTATCGTTCAAATGATGGAGGACTAAGCTGGACAAACATTTGGCCAGGTATGCGTTTTAAAAATAAC
>Ga0079203_1001104_pt1 | contig 20377 bp, 17 predicted proteins | sample PorBlaMBantryBay_FD_68602 | JGI IMG/M metagenome (GOLD analysis project Ga0079203, IMG submission 68602) | Marine algae microbial communities from Bantry Bay - Bantry Bay, Ireland | ecosystem: Host-associated > Algae > Red algae > Blade | place: Bantry Bay, Ireland
AAAAAATGTTAAGTATAGCATTGAAAACTACCGTGTTGAGCAAAAGACGGATTACGAAAAATTAGTTTTCGAAATCCAATCTGATGGTTCTATTACGCCTCAAGATGCTTTAACTGAAGCAGCAAAAACATTAATTCACCATTTCATGTTATTCTCTGATGAGCGCATTACATTAGAAGCTGATGAAATTGCACAAACTGAAACTTATGATGAAGAGTCACTTCACATGAGACAGTTACTTAAAACAAAATTAGTAGATATGGATTTATCTGTACGTGCACTAAACTGTTTAAAAGCTGCAGAAGTAGATACTTTAGGAGACTTAGTATCTTTCAATAAAAATGATTTAATGAAATTTAGAAACTTCGGTAAAAAATCTTTAACAGAGCTTGAAGAGCTTGTAAATGTTAAAGGTCTTAACTTTGGAATGGACTTATCAAAATACAAATTAGATAAAGATTAATTAATTTTTTAATAATCATATTTTGCTCCTCAAAAATGAGTTTGGTAGCAAGATGATAAAACAAATGTCATGAGACACGGAAAAAAAGTAAACCATTTAGGTCGCCAAACAGCTCATAGAAAAGCAATGTTAGCAAACATGGCTTGTTCATTAATAGAGCACAAACGTATCAACACAACTGTTGCTAAAGCGAAAGCTTTAAAAGGATTTGTTGAGCCAATGATTACAAAATCTAAAAACGATACAACACACAACCGTCGTTTAGTATTTTCTAAATTGCGTCAAAAAGAAGCAGTAACAGAATTATTTAGAGATGTAGCAGCTAAGATTGGAGATCGTCCAGGTGGTTATACAAGAATTATTAAGTTAGGAAATCGTTTAGGTGATAACGCTGACATGGCAATGATCGAACTTGTAGATTATAACGAAATCTACAATGCAGACAAAAAAGCTAAGAAAACTACGCGTAGAAGTCGACGTGGAAAATCTACAACGCCAGCAGTTGAGAATAAAGCAACTAACGAAGAAGAATAAATGTTGATAAGCATTTAATATAAAAAGGATAAACTATTTTAGTTTATCCTTTTTTTTTTGAATTTTTGCAAAACCTTAATTGCAATCAAAATCTTATAAAATAGAGATATGAAATATCAAAAACTTAAAAAAGCATTAATCCTATTAGCCGATGGTACTATTTTTCATGGTAAAGCAGTAGGTAGAGAAGGTAGTGCCTTTGGCGAAGTATGTTTTAATACTGGAATGACAGGTTACCAAGAAATTTTTACAGATCCATCATACTTTGGGCAATTAATGGTTACAACTAATGCACATATAGGAAACTATGGCGTAAATAATGAAGAAGTTGAGTCTGATTCTATTAAAATTGCAGGTTTAATATGTAAAAATTTTAGTTACGAATTTTCACGTAAAAACGCAGATGGGTCTTTAGAAAATTTTCTAAACGATAATAATCTATTAGCAATTTCAGATGTAGACACAAGAGCATTGGTTTCTTACATTCGTGATAATGGCGCCATGAATGCTGTTATTTCTACAGAAGTTGATAATATCGAAGAGCTTAAAAAGCAGTTGGCAGACACCCCAAACATGAATGGTTTAGAATTGGCTTCAAAAGTTTCAACTAAAGAAGCTTACTTTGTTGGAAATAAAAACGCTTCAGTAAAAATCGCAGCTTTAGATATTGGCATAAAAAAGAACATTTTAAGAAACTTTGTAAACAGAGATGCTTATGTAAAAGTTTTTCCATACAATTGTAAATTTAAAGATTTAGAAGCTTTTAAACCAGATGGTTATTTTTTATCTAATGGTCCTGGAGATCCAGAACCTTTAACAGATGCGATAGAGGTAGCGAAAGAAATTATTAAAAGAGACTTACCATTATTTGGAATATGTTTGGGACATCAAGTTATAGCATTAGCTAATGGTATTTCTACATATAAAATGCATAATGGACATAGAGGTATTAATCATCCTGTTAAAAATTTAATGACTGGTAAAGGCGAAATTACATCTCAAAATCACGGTTTTGCCATAAATAGAGAAGAAACAGAGGCACATAGCGATGTTGAAATTACACATGTACATTTAAATGATGATACGGTTGCAGGAATAAAAATGAAATCTAAAAACGTTTTTTCTGTTCAATACCATCCAGAAGCTAGTCCTGGACCAAATGATTCAACATATCTATTTGATGAGTTTATTAATAATATAAAAAATAATTAATATTAAAAAAGCAATAGAAATTCAATCTGTTGCTTTTTTAATTATACTAAAACGTTATCGTGAATTTTATATTTAATTCTTAGACCAATTTTTAAGTAACACATAATTAAATGGTAAATTTGAAGATTAAATAAATAATAAAACACCAATTATGAGTATAATAATCAATGTCCACGCAAGACAAATTTTCGATTCAAGAGGTAACCCAACGGTAGAAGTAGATGTAGAAACAGAAAATGGTTTTTTAGGAAGAGCTGCAGTACCATCAGGAGCATCAACCGGAGAGCACGAAGCCGTAGAATTACGTGATGGTGGAGACAAGTTTATGGGTAAAGGTGTTACTAAAGCCGTAGAAAATGTAAATACTATTTTAGCTGAAGAGCTTTTGGGTGTAAACGTATTTGAACAAAATTATATCGATACTTTAATGTGCGAAATTGATGGTACACCAAATAAAGCTAAATTAGGTGCAAACGCAATTTTAGGTGTGTCTTTAGCAGTAGCTAAAGCAGCAGCGGCGGAATTAGGAATGCCATTATATCGTTACGTTGGTGGTGTAAGTGCTAATACCTTACCTGTACCAATGATGAATATTATTAATGGCGGTTCGCATAGCGATGCACCAATTGCATTTCAAGAGTTTATGGTAATGCCAGTAAAAGCAGATAATTTTTTTCATGCTTTGCAAATGGGTACCGAAATTTTTCATAACCTAAAAAAGGTATTACACGATAGAGGTCTAAGTACAGCTGTTGGAGACGAAGGTGGTTTTGCTCCAAACTTAGAAGGCGGTACAGAAGATGCGTTAGATACTATTAAAAAAGCAGTAGATAACGCAGGTTATACTTTAGGAGACGACGTTATGATTGCTTTAGATTGTGCAGCAGCAGAATTTTATGTTAATGGCAAATACGATTATTCTAAATTTGAAGGTGCAACCGGAAAAATTAGATCAAGTAAAGAACAAGCAGATTATTTAGCGGAATTATCTCGCAATTATCCTATTATTTCTATAGAAGATGGTATGGATGAAAACGATTGGGATGGTTGGAAATATCTAACAGAACAAATTGGAGATAAAGTACAATTGGTTGGTGACGATTTATATGTTACTAACGTAGAGCGTTTATCTAAAGGTATTAAAAAAGATATAGCAAATTCAATTTTAATTAAAGTAAACCAAATTGGAACTTTAACCGAAACTATTGCTGCAGTAAATATGGCACATAATGCTGGTTATACTTCCGTGATGTCTCATAGGTCTGGTGAAACAGAAGATAATACTATTGCAGATTTAGCAGTCGCTTTAAATTGCGGACAAATTAAAACTGGTTCTGCTTCACGTAGTGATCGTATGGCAAAATACAATCAGTTACTACGTATTGAAGAAGCGTTAGGCGAAGTAGCTTATTATCCTAAAATGAAAGCTTTTAAAATAAGCTAGTTAAACACTACATAAAAATCTATTACTAAAGCTTTTTGTTAGAAAACAAAAGGCTTTTTTTATTTCATAACTTTTTTTAATATCATAATTGTTAAATCCTTGTAAATATGAATTAATATGTGTTTCTTATGTTGTAAATTAGCTAACAACAAAACAGATAAAAATCAATTTAAATATGTCAAAAACTGCTACGTTAGAAATCGACGGAAAAAAGCACGAGTTTTCTTTAATCGTTGGAACAGAAAATGAAGTTGCAATAGATATAAAAACACTAAGAGGTGTTACAGGTGGAGTTACCACAATAGATCCTGGTTATAAAAACACAGGCGCTTGCGAGAGTGCAATTACTTTTCTTAATGGAGAAGAAGGTGTTTTAAGATACAGAGGCTACTCAATCGAAGAACTTGCAGAGAAAGCAGATTTCCTTGAGGTCGCTTACTTATTAATTTTTGGAGAATTACCAGCACAAGAACAATTAGATAAATTTAATGCGGATATTAAGGAAGAATCTGTAGTAGATGATGATATAAAAAAAATATTAGACGCTTTTCCAAAATCTGCACACCCAATGGGCGTTTTGTCTTCATTAACAAGTGCCTTGACTGCGTTTAATCCTTCGTCGGTAAATGTAGATTCTGAAGAGGAAATGTATAAAACTGTTTGTAAAATAATGGGTAAATTTCCTGTATTAGTCGCTTGGACTATGCGTAAGAAAAAAGGAATGCCATTAAATTATGGAGACAGTTCTTTAGGTTATGTAGAGAACATTTTAAATATGATGTTTTCTAAACCAAACGAAAGCTATAAACAAAACGATATTTTAGTAAATGCTTTAGACAAGTTGTTAATTCTACACGCAGATCATGAGCAAAATTGCTCTACATCTACTGTTAGAATAGTAGGTTCTGCACACACAGGATTATTTGCCTCTATTGCTTCTGGAATTTCTGCACTTTGGGGACCCTTACATGGTGGTGCAAACCAAGCAGTTTTAGAAATGTTGGAAGCCATTAAAGAAGATGGAGGAGATACTAAAAAGTTTATGGCTAAAGCTAAAGATAAGGCAGATCCTTTCCGTTTAATGGGCTTTGGGCATAGAGTTTATAAAAATTTCGATCCAAGAGCTAAGATTATTAAAGTTGCTGCAGATGAAGTATTAACAGATTTAGGTGTAGAAGATCCAGTACTTGATATAGCAAAAGGTTTGGCTTCTGAAGCATTAAGTGACGAGTATTTTGTAAAACGTAAATTATATCCAAACGTAGATTTTTATTCAGGTATTATTTACAGAGCCATGGGTATCCCTGTAGAGATGTTTACTGTAATGTTTGCTTTAGGTCGTTTACCAGGATGGATTGCACAGTGGAAAGAAATGAGAGCTCGTAAAGAGCCAATTGGTCGCCCAAGACAAATTTATATTGGCGAGAATTATAGAGCATTTAAGCCTGTTGAAAAAAGATAAAATTGAAAAGTATTTACACAAAGCTTCATAAGAAATTATGGAGCTTTTTTCTATATTACTACCATGTTAAAACTCAATGTAAAAAATGAAACATCGCGATTAAGAGCTGTTGTTTTAGGAACAGCAAAAAGTAATGGTCCAACTCCAAAATTGGAAGAAGCCTACGATCCAAAATCTGCCGAACATATAAAAGCAGGAACCTACCCAATAGAAGCAGATATGGTTAAAGAAATGGAAGCTGTTGCCTCTATTTTTAAAAAATATAATGTAAAAGTTTACAGACCAGAGTTAATTAAAAATTCTAACCAAATTTTTGCCAGAGATATTGCTTTTGTTATTGACGATGTTTTTGTAAAAGCAAATATTCTACCAGATAGAGAAAAAGAATTAGACGCCATACAGTATGTAACAGACCAAATTAACCCTAAAAAAGTAATTAGACCACCAGAAGAAGTACATATTGAAGGAGGTGACGTTATATTATGGAACGATTATATCTTTATTGGCACATACCGTGAAGAAGATTATGCCAATTATATTGTTGCACGAACTAATATGGAAGGTGTTTGTTTTATTAAAAAAACCTTTTCACATAAAAAAGTAAAATCTTTTAACCTGCAAAAATCGCAAACTAACCCAAGGGATAATGCCTTACACCTGGATTGTTGTTTTCAACCGGTTGGAACTAACAAAGCAATTTTGCATAAAGAGGGTTTTCTTGAAAACGAAGAATACGAATGGTTATTAAACTACTTCGGAAAAGACAATTGTTTTATTATTACAAAAGAAGAAATGTATAATATGAACAGTAATATATTTTCAATTTCTGAAACTGTTATTATTTCAGAAAAAAACTTTACGCGTTTAAATTCGTGGCTTCGTAAGCAAGGCTTTACAGTTGAAGAAGTGCCTTATGCAGAGATTTCTAAACAAGAAGGATTATTAAGATGCAGTACCATGCCTTTAATTAGGGATTGATTTAGAATTTTGTTTAACGGTCTGTTATAAGAATAATAGGGCTGAAATTAAACAGTTACTATTCGGGTGAAACACAAGCCGAATTTTTAAATTTTTCTTATTATCTTTTTTGTCAATAAGCCAAATTTAAAAATTTGGCAACCTCGCAAATGCGCCCGAACCATTCGGTTTTGCTAAAATTGCTCTATTATTTTTATATATTTTTAGCCTTAGTACTTTACTCGGTTTTAGTCAAAAGCTTATCTATAGTTTCTAAAATATTTTCTTTTTCAAAACCTGCATTTTGTAATTCAACAATAGTCTCTTTTAGTTCGGATAGCACTTTTAATTTCTCGGTTAATATCGTTGCCTCAAATTCTTTTTCTTGTAATTCAATAAATTTTTCAGCAATTTCTTGAAACAGCATTATTTCTTCATTTGGAACACCATTGTACATAATTTCATTTAGTCTATAAAGAATACTTCTTGATAGATTTAACGATGTTGATTTCGAGGTTAATTTCTCAATATTGTTTGTTAATGAAGTTAATAATTCAGCCTCTGCTTTAACAGCTGATTCGCTACCATGTTCAATATCGGCTTTAGCTTTTGCAGTTAATGTTCTAACAAATTCACTAACTACATCTGGTTGTTCTTCCGCCAAATATTTTACATCGTAATCATTTTCTCCGCCTGTTTTTTTAATAACATTTGAAATGCCCATTCTCATACTTCCATCAAAAAAATATGCTCCGCTTGAAAGGTTGGTTTTAGTATTTTTCTCTTTTCCAGTTCCTGCTGTTTCGTTAAATCCTTTCGGTGCGATGTAAGCGGCAGTAACTCCTGTTTTTACTTTTGCAGTATTTTTAGTCGAATAGCATCCTGTTAAAGTTATTGCTAAAATCAAAATTAGTAGTTTGTTTTTCATAGCTGGTTGTTTATGGTTAGTGTTTTTTTCGTATTAAAGCTAACGTTCCGTTGATATAAAACCGTTTCAATGTTTTATATCTATAAGTTAAGCGAAGTTAGTTTTTTTTTTTAACAAAGTCAAGCAATTAAAATTCCACTCTAAAACTTAAATTTGGTGTAAAACCAAGCGATTTATTATTTATTATAGAAATAGAATTTTCTTCATTTAATACATAATAAGTAGCAATGGTATTTTTTCTATTTAGAACATTCCACAACGATAATCCAATGGTTGAGTTTATTTTTCGGCTGAGTTTTAGGTTGTAGGTTGATGAAAAATCGGTTCGAAAATAAGTCTTTAAGTTGCTTTTATTGGGTGGAAATTCAAAATTAATAACATCATTACTAATAGGTTTTGTATCATTTGGCATAGTAAAAGGGCTACCCGAACGCCAATTTATACCTAAAGCTAATTTAAAATTATTGAAAGCGTAGGTGTTTGCAAAAGTTACAGAATGGTTTACATTTAATGAATTTGGAAAATCAATACCGTCATTTAATGATTTAAATGTATAATTATTATCACTAATAGAATAGCTCAACCAGCTTGTAAGATTATTTAATCGTTTGTTTATTAATACATCTAAGCCTTTTATATTATATTTTCCAGTAGCATTAACAAATTGAAATTGGTTTTGAAACCCTTGATTTCTGGTAGTAATACCTGAGACTTCTTTTAAATAGGCTTCTACATTTACCAGTAATTTGTTTTTGTTGTAATGAATACCCAAAGAAACTTGTTTACTCTTTATAATGGGTATGGTTGAATCGTTGGCAAGTACCCACCTTCTTTTTTCTATGCCTAAAAAATCATTTTGACGATCTATAATTTGAGAGGTCGTTTGGCTTTTAAATTCACCTTTTACTTCTAGCTTAAAATGCTTTAAAAAACGATGATTAAAACTGAGTCTGGGTTCATTAAAAAAAGTATTAAATTTATTGATGTAATTACTTCTAATTCCAGCTGTTAAATGACTATTCTTGTTTTTAGATTGGTAGGTTGCTTCAGAGAACAGGGAATGGCTTCTTATTACTTTCTTGATGTTACTTTTAAAAACAGGATTATTAACGTCTTCTAAATTGGTTATTCCAATTACAAAAAACTGGTACCCATTATTCCATTTTAAATTCTCGTTAATCGTATTAGAGGTATGAAATTTAATTCCAGTATCTAAAACTTCATTCTTTTGAATTAATCGTTGGTCATTAATAAGGTCAAAGTTAATAGCTTTAAGTTTATAATTGGATAAATAAACTTGCAAGTGGCTACTAAAATCTTTAGTCCATTTTCTGTTGTAAGATAAACCAGAAGCTAAATTTTTTTGTTTAATGCCGCTATTTAATGCGGTACTCGTATTTTCTTCTTGTTCAAGATAATCAAGCGTATTAAACGTGTTAATAATATTAAAGGTAAGTTGGTCTTTTTCTGAAATATTATAAAGTAATTTTCCGCCTATGTCATAGAAATAGAAAGCTTCGTTTGTGGTTACTATTTTATTGTTTTCGGAAACGGTATTACTTATATCTGTGTCTTGAAAAATTCGATTAAAATATTGCTTAAAAGTAATGCTTTCTATATAATCAGTTATCGCTCTACGCGCAGATAATTGTAGCTCTAACTTATCATTTAGTGGTAGCTTGGTGTAAGCATCTACATGAATTAAATTTAAACCTGCACCACTAGATATAGAATCGTTTAGTGTAGCATCTAACTGCATGTCTATGGTACTGGAAACACCATCTCCGTATGCCGCACTGGTCCCGTTTTTAGATACTAATACTTGGTTAGTTAAATAAGGACTAAAAGCAGAGATTAAACCAAAAAAGTGACCAGATTGATACATTTTTATACCGTCCCACAAAATTAAATTCTGGTCATGAGTACCACCTCTAACATTAATGTTTGAAACCGTTTCATTAATACTAAGAATTCCAGGAATGGCTTGAATCGTTTGTAATAAATCGGGTTCAGTAAGCCCAGGAATAATATTAAACTTTTCAGGCTTAATAATAATATTACCATTAACATCTTTAAAAACACTTTGCGCTAGGTAGTTGGATATTGTAACCTCGTTTAATAACTGTATTTCTGAAGGTAAATCTTGTTTTTTTGCAGGTTTTATAGAGATATAACGTTGGTCTAATTGTTTAAATTTAAAAGACACTTGTTGTTCTAAAAAGGTGAGTTTTTCTTTTAAAGTAAGCCCTTTAGGAGGCGTATCGCATTTAATAGCATCAATAGTTTTATTGACATAAGAAAAAAGAACATCGTGTTCTTTTTCTATAGCTTTAATAATTAAAACTAACGGTTGCTTTTCTAGTGTTTGCGAATTGTTGTGAAGTACACAGCATATAAAACTTAAAAAAAAAGCAAAAAATTGCTTTTTAGTCACGCTGTATAGTTATTGTATTACCTTCTTTTTTGTACGATAATTGTAAAGGTATAGTAATTGACTTTAATGAGGTTTCTAAGTTTTTATGTGAGAAACCACCAGTAAATAAAGTGTCTAAATCTATGTTTTTAGTAATGATAGTAAGGTTGTGTTGTCTTTCAAACTCTGCAATTACTTCTCTGTAAGGAATGCTATTAAAAACACTTTCGTTATCTAACCAATATGGGTAATCTGTATTGCTTTTATTTAGATTAACAACTCTGTCATTTATAACCAAAAATGAATTTCCAGGCTTAAGTTTAACTTCATTACCATTACGAGTAACCCCTACCAATCCTTCGTAACAAATAACTTCAAAGTAATTATCACGAGATTTGATATTAAACTCGGTACCATAAACAGTTACAACACCTTGATTTGTAGTAACATTAAAGGTAGCACCTTTGGCAACTTTAAAAAAAGCTTCACCATTTAATGATACATTACGATTAGTATCCCACTTTTTATCGTTAAACGTTAAAGAAGACAATGCATTAAGATTAACAACAGAATTGTCTGGCAATTTAATTTCTTCTTTTTGAGAAGCCAAAGTTGTAAATTCAGATACTGGATTTGAAGTGAATTGATATACACTAAAGCAAATAAGAAAAACAGCAGCAATTTTTAATAAAGGATTTAACCAATTTTTAGATTGTTTTTCTTTTTTTAAGTGAATGGCCTTTTTTAAGGATTCTAATTCGGTTTCAGTATTAATTGAAGGTATAGCAATATTACTTAAATGATTAGAGGTTTTTATTAACCAATCATAATTACCAAGTGCCTTAAACGCAATTAACTCTTCCGAGTTTAAATCGTTATCTAACCATTTTTTTAATAAATACTCTTTTTCCATAATCCTGATATCACTTATATAACAACTAAATATAAAAAAAACCTACCTCTTGTATGCTTTTTTTAATTTAGTTCTTCAATTTCTTGTTTTAATTTTTTAACAGCACCATAAATTCGTTTTTCTACAGCTTTGATACTAATACCCAAAAGGGTGCTAATTTCTTTAAAACGCTTGCCCTCAACTCTATTCATTAAAAAAGCAACGCGTTGGGCATCGGTTAAATTATTAATAGCGGTTTCTATTTTTAACTTATATTGGTCCTCTTCCATTAAAAACTCTGGATTTTCATTGGTATAAGATTTTGGTTTTGTTTCTTTAAATTTTAAAACCACTTTTTGGTGCTTTGTTTCATTTAACATCATATTATTGGCTACAGTAAATAAAAAAGACTTTGCTTTATTTGGAGTCACCTTGGCGCAATTTTCCCATAACTTAATGAAAGCATCCTGTACCTTGTCTTTTGGATTTAAAGCCTCTCCATATTTATAGTATAAAAAGTTACCAAGATCCTTTGAATGTTTTCTAAAAAGCGAGTCAAATAGTTGATCTTCACAAACATTTTCATGCAATGGTTTACTCATAAAATGAAATTAATTTTTGTTAAAATTAAATAAAATAAAATTAAAGGGTAGGAGATTTTAATTTGTAATTGTTTTATAATAGTAAGCATCCCTTATTGAGGATAGCATAAAATAATTATTAATAAATAATAAAAAAAAATGAATATTAAAAACCTAATTAAAGGCTTGTTTTTGCTTCCCTTAGCAGCAGTCTTTTTAATAACGTCTTGTCAAAATGAAATTGATGAAGTAACAGATGTTACAAACGAGCAAGAACTTTTAGTTGCGAATTCAAGATTATCAACCTTATTAAGCGATGCTGCTAGAGGTAATAATTTTGTAGGTGGTAAAGAATGTTTCAAACCAGTATTACCAATTGTTCTTATAGCTAATGGAACTGAAGTTCAAATTGAAAATAAGAGAGATTACAAAGAGGTTAGAGATATTTTTAAAGCATCAGATTCAGATACCGATACTTTAGAAATAGTTTTTCCTATAACTGTAATTTATGAAGATGAAACTGAAGTTGTTGTTAGTACTCAAACTGAATTAGATAATTTAGTTGAAGATTGTGCAGCTACAACTGATGATGATGATGACGATGATGATGACGATGATGATATCGATATTTTTGGAGGAGAAGATTGTTTTAAAGTAAACTTACCAGTAACTGTTATTGCAAACGGAACAGAAGTAGTAATTGAAAAGAATAAAGATTTTAAACAAGTAAGAGATATTTTTAACGAATCTGATACAGATGTAGATACTTTAGAAATTACATTTCCAATAACTATTAAGCAAGGTAATGTTGAAACAGAAATAAATTCTCAAGAAGAACTTGAAGCGGTTATAGCAGAGTGTGCTTTAAGCGATGATGACGATGATGATGACGACGATGATGACGATAACGATGATGACGACGATGATGACGATGACGATGATGACATCGATATTTTTGGAAGTGAAGATTGCTTCAAAGTAAATTTACCAGTAACACTTATTGCTAATGGAACAGAGGTAGTTGTTGAAGAGAACAGAGATTACAGAGAAGTTAGAGATATTTTTAATGAATCGGATACCGATGTAGATACTTTAGAGATCGTTTTCCCAATTACTATTAAGCAAGGAAATGTTGAAACAGAAGTAAACTCTCAAGACGAATTAGATGCAGTTATCGCAGAATGTGCATTGAGTGATGATGATGATGATGATGATGATGACGAGCGTTGTATCAAATTTGATTATCCTATCACAGCTTCTGTTTTTGATGCAGATTTCCAAGTAATAGATACAATAACAATTCGTAATGATAGAAAGTTTGTAGATTTTCTTGAAATGTTAGAAGATCCAAATGTTATTGTAGCATTAAATTTCCCAATTACTTTAATCTTAGAAGACGGTTCTACTATAGAAGTAAACAGTAACGATGAATTATTTACGGCCTTAGATGCTTGTGAATAACACTATTTTTTGCCCTCTCCCTTAATGAGAGCAAATTTGATTGATAGCGGTTTTCAATTTTTAGTCATTTTCGAAACCATTATTGCTTATTATTAATAAAAAACGTTATCATTTTTTTGATAACGTTTTTTTATGCTTCAACTTTTGTGATAGTGAATTGTAATTATATTTAATAAACTATCAATACGAATATGAAACATTGTTATTAGCAAAGAAAAAACAAAATATTTCTTTACTTTTGTGTCCTTAAAAATGTACAAGGACTATGTTTAATAATTTAAGTGAAAAGTTAGATAAAGCACTACACGTATTAAAAGGCCATGGAAGCATTACAGAAGTTAATGTTGCCGAAACTTTAAAAGAAGTACGTCGCGCACTTTTAGATGCCGATGTTAACTTTAAAATAGCTAAAGATTTTACCAATAGAGTAAAAGAAAAAGCACTAGGCTCTAACGTTCTAACAACATTACAGCCAGGACAATTAATGGTTAAAATCGTAAAAGATGAATTAACCAAATTAATGGGAGGAGATGCTGCAGGTATTAACCTGTCTGGAACACCAACAGTTATTTTAATGTCCGGTTTACAAGGTTCTGGTAAAACAACCTTTTCTGGTAAATTAGCAAATTTTTTAAAAAATAAAAAAACTAAGAAGCCTTTATTAGTTGCTTGCGATGTTTATAGACCAGCAGCCATAGATCAATTACACGTTGTGGGAGATCAAATAAAGGTCGATGTTTATAGCGATAAAGGTAATACAGATCCAGTGGCAATAGCACAAGCTGGTATTATGCACGCTAAAGAAAATGGACACAATGTTGTTATTATCGATACAGCTGGTCGTTTAGCGGTAGACAAGGCCATGATGACCGAAATATCCAGTATCCACACCGCAATACAACCGCAGGAAACATTATTTGTAGTGGATTCTATGACAGGTCAAGATGCTGTAAACACAGCAAAAGCATTTAACGATGTCTTAAATTTTGATGGTGTAATTCTTACCAAATTAGATGGCGATACGCGTGGTGGAGCAGCAATTTCTATTAAATCTGTAGTAAACAAACCAATTAAATTTATTGGTACAGGTGAGAAAATGGAGGCAATAGATATTTTCTATCCTTCGCGTATGGCAGACAGAATCCTTGGAATGGGAGATGTTGTGTCTTTAGTGGAAAGAGCTCAAGAGCAGTTTGATGAAGAAGAAGCAAGAAAACTTCAAAAGAAAATAGCCAAAAACCAGTTCGGGTTTGATGATTTTTTAAAACAGATTCAGCAAATAAAGAAAATGGGTAATATGAAGGATCTTGTAGGCATGATTCCTGGCGCAGGAAAAATGATGAAAGATGTAGATATAGACGATGATGCTTTTAAACACATCGAGGCTATTATTCACTCTATGACTATTAAAGAAAGAACAAACCCTTCTTTAATAAACGCAAGCCGTAAAAAACGAATTGGAAAAGGTTCTGGAACATCTGTTACACAAGTAAATCAATTACTTAAGCAATTTGAACAAATGAGCAAGATGATGAAAATGATGCAAGGCGGAAAAGGAAAGGCAATGATGAATGCGATGAAAAATATGAGATAAATAAGTAAGTAGTAAGCAGTCTTCAGTAGTCAGTTTACTCTTATTTTAACTTTTTGTTTATTTAATATAAATGCAGGCTGCCAACTGAAGACTGCTAACTGGAGACTGAACACATGACTATACTTGATGGTAAAAAAGTAAGTAACGACATTAAAGACGAAATCAAAGCTGAAGTCGACAAGATGAAAGCTAACAACGAGAAAGTACCGCATTTAGCAGCAGTTATTGTTGGAAACGATGGTGCAAGTTTAACATATGTTGGTAGTAAAGTACGTGCTTGCCAGCGTGTTGGTTTCGAGTCTACAATGGTGCGTTTGTCTAACACAACAAGTGAGGTTGAGTTATTAGATAAAATTGAAGATTTAAATAATAATGACGATATAGATGGATTTATAATTCAATTACCGCTTCCAGACCAAATAGACACTCAAAAAGTATTAATGGCTGTACATCCAGAAAAAGATGTCGATGGTTTTCACCCAATGAATTTTGGAAAAATGGCGTTAGATATGTCAACCTTTATTCCGGCAACACCTTTTGGTATTTTAGAACTTTTAGACCGTTACGATGTGTCAACAAAAGGAAAACATACTGTTGTAATTGGTCGTTCTCATATTGTTGGAAGACCAATGAGTATTTTAATGGGTCGAAAAGGATTTCCAGGAAATTCTACAGTAACCTTAACACACAGTCACACTAAAAATATCACACAAATAACATCTCAGGCAGATATTATTATTTCGGCATTAGGAGTGCCAAACTTTTTAAAAGCAGAAATGGTAAAAGACGATGCTGTTATTATAGATGTTGGTATTACACGTGTCCCAGACGAAACGCATCCTAAAGGTTATGTTATTACAGGAGATGTAGATTTCGAAAACGTAAGCAAAAAAGCAAGTTTTATAACACCAGTTCCAGGTGGTGTAGGACCTATGACTATTGCTATGCTTCTTAAAAATACTTTGTTAGCAAGAGAACGCCACAGAGCGATGTAATAATTATTGAAATTGATACGGTTTTTTTACTAAAGTGCTTCTATAAGTATCATCATATAAGCAAGTATGGTGTTGATTAAACAATAAAAAACTAACCACAACCATGTAAAAAATAGCAATTAAGCGCTAAACTTAAAGTTTACTTCTTTTCTGCTATCTTTGTTTTAAACCAAACGAAACAGCATTTTACTCTGCTGCTTTTTAGCAAGACAATCGAGATTTATACGCATGTGGTTACTGCAACGTTTAAAAAAATAAAAAACCCTCTTGATTCTTAAAAATTTATAAAAGATATATATAACATTATGTTATATATACTGTATATTGGAAGTATATAGAACATTATGTTCTGTATATTATTGTTAGGCAACATTATGAAAAACCCATTGAAATGACAGAACATAAATATTCAATAAGTTTGGTCTCACAAGGAGATCATAGATTTTACACATTAACTATTCCATCGGAAATACTCGCGAAAACTTGTTTTGTTTCTACTAGAGATGATAATCCTAAAGAAGGATTTCAAAGATTGTTAGACGAGAAAAGAGCTCAAAGCATCGCAGATTATATAGACAATGGAATGGGAACTATACCAACTGCGATTATTTTATCTGCTCAACCAGATGCTGAATTAGAGATTGTTAGTAAAGGTAAAACTGTTAAATTCCTAGAACATCCAAAAGCCTTTTTAGTATTAGATGGACAACATAGAGTTTATGGTTTTTCTAAAGCAAAAACTTCCGTAAGAGTGCCAGTTGTTATTTACAATGGACTTAGCAGAAGAGATGAATCTAGAATATTTATAGATATTAATACACAACAAAAACCAGTACCTAATGAATTGTTATTCGATATTAAAAATCTCGCTGAATATGAAACGGATTTAGAACAACAACTTAGAGAAATTTTTGACCTATTTCATTCTGATTCAAAAAGTAGTTTATTGGGTTTAACAAGTCCAGCAAAAAAATCTAGAACCAAAATATCGAGAGTAACATTTAATTCTTCTTTTAAACCTATAACAAAAAACTTTGGAGATAAAGATGCTTATGAAATATATGAAATATGCAACGCATACATTTCATCTTTTATAAAAGGATTGAGAACTAATGACATACAAGGTTCTATAACAAATTCAACGGTTTTCAAAGCAATTATTGCTATATTTCCTCATGTTGCTCAAAGAACAAAAGACAGGTATTCAAATTATTCTCAAGATGCATTTTCTGAAATTTTAAGTCCTCTTTTTTCTAAATTAAAAATAACAAAAATCACTAGTCCAGGAAGTAGTTATAAGGAATTAGGAAACTACTTAATTGAATGTATGAAAACTGACTTTACTTTATAACTATGTATATCGATGATGCTTTTCGTCCATTTTGGGCTCACGGTTTACATAATGTAATAGTCAATAATTCTAAAAACTTAAATGATTGGATTAAGGATGGAAATGATTATCAGATTCATTCGCCAGTAGCGACTGATGAGTTTATTTTAAGCTCGTACGATCGAAATCTATTTTTGAAACCAATTTCACATGATTGCAATAGGTTTTCAACATCTGCGTTGGAAAGTATCATAAAAATTGATGATCTTAAAATTTTACCTAAATCAGTTTGTTGGATCTTAATTAAACAATACTATTCTGCATTCTATTCAGCACATTTAATTCTGCGTCTACTTGGTTATTCATTAACGCAACTTGATGGCTCTACAACTTCATCAATTAGTAAAGTCGCGAATGTATTTGGGAATTTAAATGGTGTTAATATTGAAAATGGATATTATTTAATTAATTACGTAGATAATACTTATACATTAAATTGTAAAAAACAAAATGTCAACAAAACTGGCGGTTCTCATATTACTTTATGGAAATTATTTGGAGAAAAAATAAAAGAATTGAATCTTCAAATGTTGAGCACAAATTCTTCTAGTGACATTCAAGATATTTCACTTAAACTTGATGAACTAATATTTAATTTAAATTATGTCGGTATAAATAATTATAGTTGGTTATCAAGAATGCGTAATGACTTAAATTACAAACATTTGTATGGCGTATGGCATCCATATAGTGTTCCAAAACCTCAATTAGATTTATTAAAAAGAAACATTGGGATATGGAGATCAAATATTATGAATATTGATTTAAAAAACCATGTTGGGAATGAGCTAGTTCGATTTAGTTATACATGTCAATTCATCATTGGTTTAGGGAATTTATTATGTAAAGACATGTCTTTTCGTTGTTCAGAAGGAAAATCATATTTAAATTCAGGATATTCAAAAATAATTAACGTTGCCTAACAACGTGTATAATTAATTGCTTTGGTCGTTGCCTACTTGGAAAATTCCTTCGGAATTTTCTCGCGTTCGTTTTTGTTTACTAATTTAGGTGCTTAAACACGCCACTAATCATACACAAAACTGTTAGCACTCATTTAAAAAAAACCAAACAAAAATGAAAAAAGGAATCTTCGCTCTATTTATTGCAACTTTGATAATTAGCTGTAAAAACAAAGGAATCGTTTATAACGATCCAGTTCCAGAACACGACAGTTTAACCATAAGTTCGAAGTTTGTAAACGAAGACAGAGTAATCAATATTTGGACACCAACAAGTTACAATGAATCAACGGATAGCTTTCCAGTACTTTATATGCCAGACGGTGGGATAAAAGAAGATTTTCCACATATAGCAAATACTTTAGCTAAATTGATTAGTGAAAACAAAATACCACCTTACATTTTGGTTGGAATTGAAAATACGGAAAGACGAAGAGACTTATCTGGTCCAACAGAAATAGAATATGACTTAAAATACATTCCCAATCCAGGTGGCTCAAATAACTTTAGAAGTTTTATAAAAAATGAACTTTTTAACAAAATAAATAATGAATATCGAACAAATGATAAAAGAGCAATTATTGGTGAATCTGCCGCAGGAATATTTGTTATAGAGACTTTTCTCTTGGACAATAATATGTTTGACTATTATATAGCGATGGATCCAGCTTTGTGGTATAACGAACAGTATTTGGTTAAAAACTTTGATTCATTAGTAAAAGAAGATTATGAACAGAAAAAGAAACTTTGGTTTGCAGGTTCTGATGCAGTTGACATTTCACCACACATAAGAGAACTGAATAAAAAATTAGAAAATTCAAATCATAGATTAGTATGGAAGTATTCAGATGAACCCGAAGAACAGCATAATACAATTTTTAGGGCAACCAAAGAAAAAGCTCTGATTTGGACTTTAAATAAATAACTAACGAGTGCTAACAATATATATCGATCTTATCTCTTCGTTTCTCAGAGAGACTCGATATAATCATCCGTTGACACAAATATGAATGCTGAACTCTAACAGAACCTAGAACACATAAAATTTCAATTCGTACATTGTAGCGTGAATTTTCAACCGATTAATTATTCCGGCTCTACCCAAATAGGAACCCTTCAGCATTTAATACCTATGTTTTTTGCTGTAATATTTGCTATTATTTTAATCTGGTTTTCTAAAAATAAGTGCAACCAGAAGCAACAAAATCTTATTTTTAAAGGCTTAGGTTTCTTTGTCTCGCTAACGGTTTTAGCATTTCATATCCATCTCACCTTTAAAGGTAATTATAATTTGGCAACAGATTTACCACTGTTTCTATGCAGTTTTATGGCGCTTTTTATTATTGTGTTTACTCAAAGTAGAAAATATTGGTTGTTTGAAATTTTACTATTTTGGATTATCGCCGGAACATCTCAAGCAGTAATTACACCAGACATACCTGTTGGTTTTCCAAGCTTCGATTATTTTAGATATTGGATTGCGCATTTAGGATTATTAATTATAATTTTTTATGCCATTTTTATTTTTAAAATGCGACCAACTTTTAAAAGTATTTTTAAATCTTTCTTAGCTTTGCAAGTTTATATGGCAGTACTTTTCGTAATAAATTATGTGTTAGGTTCTAATTATTCCTATTTAAACAAAAAGCCAAACGCTGCATCTTTATTAGATTTTTTAGGAGATTGGCCAGTATATTTAATAGTAGTAGAAGCAATTTTAATCCCCTATTTTTTTAGTATCTATTTGCCCTTTTTAATAGCAGAAAAACTTAGAAATTAAACTCCTAAGCGTTTTTTGCATCAGATTAATCGAAAGTGTTTTTTTTAAATGAATGTGCTGCCGTGTTAAATAAATACTCATTGTGTTTTAAATTTTTAGCGAATGCAAGGAGAAAGCATCCTAAGGTACAACAACGCGATAATGAGGGTCTGTAACCAAGTTTGCTGTAAACGGCATTTGTGTTATCCATATTAAAAATTTATACTTTGCAATAAATAATAACTGTTATGCTTTTTTCGCAGTTTTAATATTGCGGTAAAAATAGCGATAGGCTTTTAAATTGTGAATGGGAAAAGCAATGTGGAAAAGGTAAGAGTTTAGGCGCATATATTAATCTTGTATAGGTTTGTCTTTTCTTCTATTAATAGAATGAATTTTTCTAGTTTCAGTTACTTCATTTTTTATAATTTTTTTTATGCCTTTCTGCTCATTGTAATGCTTATCTGAATCTGCTAAAAGCATGTTTAAAGTTTTTAATTCTCCAGCTGTAAATTCACGAAATTCACCAACTGGCACATCAAGTTTTATGTTCATAATACTCGTGCGTTTAAGCGAGGTTACTTCGTAAGTAAGATATTCGCACATGCGTCGAATTTGCCTATTTAAGCCTTGCGTTAAAATAATGGTGAAGGTGTTATAATTTATTTTTCGAACTGTACATTTTTTAGTGGTTTTATCTAAATCTTCAAGATAAATACCACTAGCCATTCGTTTTATAAAAGTTTGTGATATTGGCTTATCTACCGTAACTAAGTATTCTTTATCGTGGTTATTACTAGCACGAAGAATTTTATTTACAATATCACCATCGTCTGTTAAAAAAATTAAACCTTCGCTAGGTTTGTCTAAGCGACCAATTGGGAAAATACGTTTTGGGTATTTTATAAAGTCGATAATATTATCTTTTTCTACGCGAGTATCTGTGGTGCAAACAATACCAACAGGTTTATTAAAAGCGAGATATACAAAATCGGCTTTTCGTTCTGTAATAGATTTGCCATCGACTTCTACAACATCACTTTGGGTAACTTTTGTGCCTAATTCTGGAACAGTACCATTTATAGTTACGCGTCTGGCATCTATAAGTCTATCTGCTTCTCTACGCGAACAATAGCCAGCTTCGCTAAGGTATTTATTAAGTCTGGTGAGTTTTTTTTCCATGTTGTAAAGTTACAATTTAACGCGTTATAAATTCTAGAATATGGTTGTTAACTACTTCGTTTTTTAAGCCATGACCATATCCTTTTGTAGAAATAAAGTTAACGTTTTTGTGATTTTTAACAATCATTTCGGCATCACTAAACGGAAT
>Ga0079203_1001116_pt1 | contig 20230 bp, 18 predicted proteins | sample PorBlaMBantryBay_FD_68602 | JGI IMG/M metagenome (GOLD analysis project Ga0079203, IMG submission 68602) | Marine algae microbial communities from Bantry Bay - Bantry Bay, Ireland | ecosystem: Host-associated > Algae > Red algae > Blade | place: Bantry Bay, Ireland
TGATTTTAGAAGGATGGCTTTCAAATAAACTAGAGGAACTTCCGGCAGAAGAGCTTAGTGAAATCAAAACTACCTTTGGGAAGCGTTACCCTAAAATAACTTTTACCGAGAAAGATATCGATGCCATCATATCCCTTTTAAAATTTGATAAGAAAAACTCACATGGGAACGTTAATTTTGTACTTCTAAAGCAAATCGGAGAACCTGTCATAGATGTACAAATAGAAGAAAAATTACTTCGACTTGCTTTTGCTTACTACTCGGAATAGGAACTTCACACACTAATTTCGGCGTTTGACAACTCTTTGTTCAGTCGGTCTGTAAAATTGATTAGTTTAGGAAGTGTAAAATAATTCGGTCATTTTGAATCGAAATTATAAGTACCATAAACTAACCACCCTAAACCAATTAGGGACCTATAAACCAACTTATGACACGCAGACTTGTAGATTACAAAAAACTGAGCCACGAATTAGCTGCACTCTTGATTGAAAGCTTTCCCCATGGGTACGGTGATGAAGACATCATTGCTTTCAGAAACGCAAACGGCGAACACATTGAAGCCGTTGAAATTAGAACCGACGATTGTCTTTACCTTGTTAAAATCAGCAAAAGTTTGGCAGATTTTATTTCAAATTTTGAAGATACTATCGAAAGAGAGCTTGAAAACGACCCCGAGCCGATTTTGGATGAGGTAGACGCTTCAGAAATGGAGCAAGAACTTAGGAACGAGACCGAGTTAGAAGAAGACCAAGATTTCTAACCACCTTACAAATACCTTTCTCGTATAATATCGCGATGATGTCTTTGATGCCCTAGGGTAATGAAGCCAATTGCCGCAACGCTCATTGGCGAACCGCTAGCTGTACCTTTTCTTCGCAGTGTGGCATCCTCGAAAGTACTAAACAATGCCAAACTAGATTGGCGAACTACCTTATATTCTTGAATAATACTTTCTTTAGATCTTGTGTTTGCATTCGATTCTGGAACGAACAAGTCCTGGTCAAAACCCATGAGGTGACTGCCATCATTTCTTGAAAAACGCAAAGCTCTGTATTGAAAGATGCGTTCTGTATCGATGATGTGCAAAAGGGCTTCAACAATTGTCCACTTACCTTCTGCATAGGCATACTTCCACTTATCATCGGGAATACACTCTATAAATTTGGGAAAATTATTCAGTTGTTTTTCCATAGTCTCGAGCAAATCAGTATCTCCTAATTTATCGATATACACTTTGTAGTACGGATTGTAATCGCCAGTTTGTAAGGCTGAAGGCTTCATAATTAATCTATTTTAGACTTAGAACGAATTTGTTAAAAAAATCCCCGAACAATAGCTTGCGCGGGGATGTCATCTATATATATTCTGATTTTCGATTAAAGATCATTAAAAATTTTATGCATTAGACGTTTCTTATCATTAATACTTTCTTCTAAAGATATCATGGTCTCTGTTCTACTAATTCCATCAATGTCATCTACAGCGAAAATTATATTCTTTGCATGATTGGTATCCTTAGCCCGTATTTTGCAAAAAATATTGAACTTACCGGTAGTAATGTGCGCAACTGTAACATTCGGTATCTGCTCTAAACGCTCTAAAACAAATTTGGTCTGGTGGGTCTTTTCCAGGAAAATACCAACATAAGCGATAAAAGAATATCCGAGTTTGTGATAGTCCAAGGTTAATGACGAACCCTTAATAATGCCTGCATCTTCCATTTTCTTAACACGTACGTGAACAGTGCCTGCAGAAATCAGCAATTTTTTTGCAATATCGGTAAAAGGTGTTCTGGTATTGTCTATCAACATATCCAGAATCTGATGGTCGATTTCGTCTAATTTTGATTTGGCCATTTTTCTATTAATTTTCAACAAAAATAAACAATTAAGAAAATATATTCAATGAAACTTGCCTATATCTAACAAAAATGTAAAAACTAGTGTTTTTCATAGTGACAATACAAAGTACATTTTAAGAAAGCAACTTGGAGAAAAAGGACTGCTTTTTTAGTATTTGAAGCTCATCTTCTATGCTGCAATCGTAAATATGGTGACCCAAAAAGTGGCCCTCCCCAAAAAGTGCTTCTAATTTGCCTTCAAATTGTATTTTATCCTCAATTAGATTCTCCTCGTAACGTATGCCTAAAACAACACCCTTATCGTAGGCCATATCAAAATAAATTGGGTTTTTAATTAGAATATCATAGAACCGTTTCCCGTTTTCAGGAATTTCGTAATAATGCGATTCGCTAAGCTTAGGTGTATGACCTATTTGCATGGCCGCTGCAATGCCTTCTAGTAGGGCAATACATATAAATTCGCGAGTACGCTCACGCTCATAGTCATCGGGAAAATGCCCTGCCTCGAATAAAACCGTTGGTGTTTCTAATAGTTGAAAAGTGTCACCGACGCAATTTGCATTAAAAGCATCATCATAACGCCCAACTTGACCTGGGATCAATTCTTGTAGAACCTTGTTCATTTTATTGATGAGTAGCATGGCCTTTAGTCTAGAACTTGAGATATCTCGTTCTTGATTAAAAGCGGGTGCTAAAAAAGAAACGGTAGCCGATTTGTCTGACTCACCGACATTATACATTGTTCGCTGATCATGCAGGTTAAAGCAAAAATTTGGTTGAAAGTCGGTATACGTATTACGTAATATGCTGCTTTCTGGCTGAGATAGGTCTTGCGCATCTCGGTTAAGGTCAATTCCGTTTGCATTGACCCGGGTGTACGCAGCGGCTCCATCAGGATTCAACATCGGTATGATTCTAATCGTACAGTTTTTTAGTATTTCTTGTGCTGCTGAATTTTCGGATTTTATAAAATTCAATACATCAAAAACCGCTTTGGTGGTGGTAGACTCGTTCCCGTGCATTTGCGACCACATCAAAATTTTTGTTGGCCCACTTCCAAAATCGATACAATCGATAGCAACGCCCTTTACCGATTTACCAATTTCAGCAACCCTAAAGCGGGCATCTAATTTTTTTAACAACGAAGAAATATGGTCATAGGTTATGTATCTCCCATAAATGGATTTTTCCTTAATCGTACTATAGTCACTAGTAAAAAAACACATACTTATTTTTATCTGTTTGCAAATGTAACATCATTATAAATTACAATTGTAATCAATTTTAAAGCTGATTAGGATTGTTTTTCACTTAAAAAGAAATCAAAAATATACAATTGTAATTGTTACGTATTCAAATGTATTTAATTTATTTATAACGAGTATTTTATGCTAATTTATTTAAATAATTATTTTACATTTTAGCATTGTTTAACAGCTGTTTTAAAGTAATTATTCAGAAACAATGCGTAATTTAAGGTTTCTTTTAGATTACAATGGTAAACACTGCTGATTTTATTAAACGTCTTGAGCAACTGCTGCGATACTACGGGGTTTCGGCTGGGGCTTTCGCTGATAAAATTCAGGTACAGCGATCTAGTATTTCACATCTGCTTTCGGGTCGCAATAAACCAAGTTTGGATTTTGTATTGAAGGTGGTAAAAACATTTCCTGAAGTCAATTTGTATTGGCTGTTAAATGGGAAAGGACATTTTCCTTCTAACGAAAAACAAGAAACCTCCCTCCCACCGTCAACTCCAAATTCAATCGCTTCAAAACAAATTAACCTCGATACCAGTGAAAAGGCTATCGAAAAAATAGTGATTTTCTATTCAGACGGAACTTTTAAATCCTTTCATGGCAAATGAGGTCTAATTTATTTAATTTGCGGAAATGATTAGATCTATACTTCTTGCCCCTCTTATTTGCCTCATATTTAGTTCGTGCTATCAGCCTGAGCGCAACTGTACTGATTTTAAAACGGGAACTTTTAGCTTTGATTATGAAATTAATGGAGAGACAAAATCCGGAACATTCACTAGAGATGATCGCTATAGCATAGATTATTATGACAATAAAATAGATAGCGCAACCGTAAAATGGGTCAACGATTGTGAATTTATTCTACAGGATGTAAAAACCAAAAACTCTATACAGATGAAAATATTGTCAACTACAGAGAAATCCTATACATTTGAATACAACAAAGTCGGGGCCTCTAAAAAAGCTAGGGGAACTGCCTTTAAAACTGATTAAAACCAACCATTATGTTCGAAATTTTTGCTAGCCCAGACGCATGGATTGCCCTATTGACACTGACGTTTCTCGAAATTGTTCTCGGTATAGATAACATTATTTTTATAGCCATTGCAGCAGGCAAGTTAGAGAAAAGTCAACGAAAGAGAGCGACCAACATTGGTCTGGCATTGGCAATGATAATGCGTATTGTACTGCTATTCGGAATTACCTGGTTGACCGCAATGAAAAAACCCTTCTGGGTACTTGAATTAGACTGGATTCACGGTGGTATTAGTGGGCAAGGCCTCATCCTCTTTCTAGGTGGTCTATTTCTACTTTACAAGAGTACCAAAGAAATACATGAAAAAGTAGAAGACCGCGGTCATGACGAACGAGAAGTAACCAGTGCAAGAGGTAACACTTTAACAAAGGCAATCATTCAGATAACAGTAATCAACATCGTTTTTTCTTTTGACTCTATACTTACCGCAATCGGTATGACCAACGGTATTTCCCCGAACCCAAATGATGCCTTGATTTTAATGATTGTTGCTGTTGTAATTTCTGTGATTATTATGATGTTATTTGCCAACCCTGTGGGAGAATTCGTGAACAGGCACCCATCTATCCAAATTTTAGGGCTTTCATTCCTTATTCTTATCGGGTTTATGTTAATTGCCGAAGCAGCGCATTTATCGCATTTGGTGGTCTTTGGCAGTGAAGTAGGCACCATCCCCAAAGGGTATTTATACTTTTCCATCGCCTTCTCTTTGATGGTCGAGTTCTTTGACCTGAGAATGAAAAAAAATAGAAAAGTAAAAAACGAAAAGGTAAGTTCGGAAGAGTAATTTTTTTTAAATTAACTCCTCAAAAACCAAACAAGTGTAAAAGGCACCCCCAATTTTTCTGGGAAAGTGGGGGTATTTAATATATTCCTCAATAAATAGTAGTCCGTAGCGTTATAGAAAACTAAACCCTATCATAAAACCATACAAATGGAAGCATACTACCAACCCTCTAACAAATTTTCACCTTTAGCCTTTGTCTATTTTATTGTTGCTTGTGTTACGGCAATTCCGCTACTAGCATTGATTTATTCGTATGCGATTTGGTACATTCCCTTTCCGTATATCAACTTTTTTATCACCCTTGGTTTCGGATTCGGAATCGGCTGGGTAGTTCAAAAATTGGCTATTGACCTGGGCAAGGTAAGAAACAACAAAACCGCTTATTTATTAGGTTTTATAGGTGCCTTAATCGGACTTTATCTTAGTTGGGCGGTATGGGTAGATTTGGTGATTAATGCCGGAGAAACCTATGGCACGGATAGAATCGGTGTATCTGTCAGCAATATCAAGCTTTTTCAGGTATTTGAGCTTGCCGCACAACCTGGTCTGCTTTTCGAGTTAATGGGTCAAGTTATGGATGTTGGCGTATGGGGAATTAGAAGTACTACCGTTAGCGGTTGGTTTTTGGGACTTATATGGGTTATAGAAGCCCTAATAGTGGTTATTGTGGGTGCTATAGTACCACCAACCAAAAGTGGTGATCCTTTCTGCGAACTAAATCAAAAATGGTTCAAAGAGAAGCAATTGCCTGCATTTAGCCATTTAGACAACCAAATGATGGCGATACCACCATTGGAAAATAATAATTTTGATGCGCTGAAAGAGCTTACGTTAGCACCGAACCCGGCTACGGAAAATCATAGTTTATTTACACTGTATGCAAACGAAACGAATGAAAATTACCTTACCATTAAGAATAGAACAGCAAGTGTAAATGATAAGGGAGAAACTAAATTTAAAGATGAAGATGTTGTAACCCATCTTCGGATTAACGAAGAGTTTAGCAATTTTTTAGAATCAATCTAAAAGCTATTGTATTAATTAGGCCGATCAAAAGCCACTTCCGGGTTTTCGGTCTTTTGCTTTTTAAACAGCCGCTGTTGCTGTTTTACAGTCATGGTGCTGCCATCGTGGCTCCAGCCAGGAGGGCCAAAAATATACATTAGTTTGTGCGATAATTTGGATGATTTCTTGGTGTCTGCCCAAATATCTTTGAATTCATGTGTGAGAATCACTAGAGGGTTATACGACTTGGGTGCGTGTATGACTCCAAATTTTACTTCTACGTCATCATCCAACTCTTTCCATGTTCCAAATATCTTATCAAAGAAATTTAAAAACCCACCATGATTTTTATCTAAATACTCCACGTTTTGTGCATGGTGAACTTGGTGCATTGTGTGCGTATTGAAGATTTTTTCAATCCATCCCATTTTAGGTACATACTGCGAGTGTAATTGAAACTGCCAAAAAGATTCAATGGCCAAAGCAAAAATCACCACCTCAACAGGAAAGCCGACCGCTGGCAGCCACATATAAAAGAATGGCTTATAAAGCAAAGTAAACCAACCGTTTCGAATGGCCGTTCCTAAATTAAAATGGTCTGAGGAGTGATGTACAATATGCGCCGCCCACAATAATCGTATTTCATGATTGGCACGATGAAACCAATAATACGTAAAATCATCTGCCAATTGACACGCTAAAAACACGTACCAAGCATAGCCAAACGATTCGTACCCCATAATATTCATTCGAACGCCATCAACAATTGGGTTAAAGAGTTCGTAAGTAAAATTGAACACCACAATCAATACCGTTAATTTAATTAACGGCCCTATAATGGCCGAACCGATACCCATGGCACCGCTTGCCATAAAATCTTTCCAAACATATAGCTCTTTATCACCGTGAGTGTGACTGTAACTAATCTCCAATAAAATAAAGGCAATAAAAGCGGGTACGCCGTAAACGAAGGGGTTCGTTAAATCCATTCAACTCAATTTTTTTCAAAGGTAAACATATTCGGTCCGATTCGGGAACTTGTCTAAACGATTGGTCCTAAAGCATTATTATTTGACCAAAACCCTAAACAATTTCACTCTTTTTTACTCTTTTGATTTTTTAAAAGCTCATTTTGTTCTTTCATTAATTTTTCCAAGTTCGAAAGCAGCTGAATGTTTCGAGGTGTTTTTACTTCAACATCATCAGGATCTTCGGCCTTATCGCGAAATTTATTCATACCCTTGATAACCAAAAAAATAGTCATTGCTACTATTAAAAAATCAATAAGTACATTGAGCAAATCACCATAACCGATGGCTACCTCTTCAAGACCTTCTGAAGCGGCACGCAGCACATATTTTTTATTTTCTAGATTAACACCTTCGGTCAACAACGACAAGGGTGGCATGATTACTTTCTTCACTAAAGAATTTATCACTGCGTTAAAAGAAGCACCAATGATGATACCGATAGCCATATCGACCATATTGCCCTTAATCGCAAAATCTTTGAATTCTTGTATAAATCCCTTCATAGCTTACTATTCTTCAAATAATTTAGTTTGGCTTTCGTCTTCATCGTCGTCAGCTTTTTTCTTCTTAATGCTGTTTTTAGGTTTTTCTGTACGGAGTTTTTCTGTTTCTTTGGGTGCCACAGAAAGTTCTTGAGTCACCACGTTTTCTTCATCAACAACCTCTATCTCCGTAGTTTTAACCGGTTCTGGCTTTTCGTACGGTAGCGGTGACAGCGCATTTATTTCCAACACTTTGTCTTTTGTCAATTGGTTGCCCATTGCCGAAATACCTTTTACAGAAATAAACTCTTCCAGGTTGACTTCAAGGTTATCTTGCCGGTCTTGTCCCCTTTTCTTAGCAAAAACCACCTCAGCCTGAGGGCGGTATTCTGTAAAAACTTTTTCCAAATATGATTTTGGATGGTCAGTGATAACGGATTCTACCTTATCTGGCTGTTCAATTATGAACCGTTTTACATAGAAAAGCTCCTTTTCACCTTCCCAATAAATAGCTGAAAGTGGTTTTTCGGGTTCCCACTTTTCAAGGACAATCATATCATCATTAAAACGCAATGTTAGTTCGGGTATTACTGTCTTTACTATTCCTTTTTGGTCGATAATCAACAGGCGGTCTTCGCTAGTGAAATCTCCGAGAAAATCCCCTCTGTCATCTATGTTCAAACGTTGTACCGCATCGTCAAACCATAGCTTACGGGGTTTGAGGGTTGAAAGTCCTTTTTCCTTTAATTCGATGCGCTTTACAGAATATTTAGTAACCAAATTTCCTTTTGAGCCTCTACCCTTTATCAACACATCTGAAAAGTCTAAGTCCCATTTCAGTTTTTTGACACTACCTACATGACGCAGTAATACCGTAATAACCTCAGCCTCCCCATTTGGGTTTGCTGAAAAATACATAACATCGGTGCCTGCTTTCCCTGTTCCTATTTCATAAAGACGGTCTCTAGTCATACTGGTAACATTAAAACGCTTAATGTAACTAGGGCCACCTTTCCCGTCTTTATAAATCATGTTGTAGGTCGTACGCTTATCTTTCTTTTTAAACACCGCGACATGTATGATGTTTTTACCTATAAAAGTTTTTGAATCAACCTTTGAGACCATCATTTGTCCGCTTTTGGTAAAAACGATAATATCATCGATATCACTACAATCGGTAACATACTCATCTTTACGCAATGAAGTACCTACAAAACCTTCTTCACGATTAACGTAAAGTTTCGTATTTCGTATTACCACTTTAGTTGCTATGATGTCATCAAAAATTCGAATCTCAGATTTTCGTTCTCGACCTTTTCCGTAAGTAGTCTTTAATCTTTTGAAGTAGGCAATAGCATAATCTACTAGGTTGGCCAAATGATGCTTGACCTCAGTAATCTTTTCTTCTAAATTATCGAGATGTTCTTGCGCTTTACCTAAATCGAATTTGGATATTTTCTTGATTTTGATTTCGGTCAAACGCAAAATATCCTCTTCGGTTACCGCTCTTCGCAAATGCTTTGTATGCGGTTTTAAGCCTTTGTCAATGGCGGAAATTACACCTTCCCACGTTTCCTCTTCCTCAATATCACGGTAAATTCTATTCTCGATAAATATTCTTTCTAGCGATGCCGCGTGCCATTGGGCTTCTAACTCCCCTAGTTGAATTTCTAACTCCTGACGCAACAAATCAACGGTCGCATCTGTAGAACGTTTCAACATTTCTGTAACTCCAATGAACAGGGGTTTGTTGTCTTCAATAATACATCCTAAGGGAGAAATTGAAGATTCGCAAGAAGTAAATGCATAAAGTGCATCAATAGTTTTATCTGGAGATAATCCTGATGGAAGATGAATCAATATTTCAACATCGGCAGCGGTATTATCTTCAATCTTCTTGATTTTTATTTTCCCTTTATCGTTGGCTTTTAAGATAGAATCTATCAAAGAAGAAGTGTTTGTGCCATACGGTATCTCGTTGATAACGAGCGTGTTCTTGTCTTGTTGTGCAATTTTAGCCCGAACACGTATTTTTCCTCCGCGCAAGCCGTCATTGTAATTAGATACATCAATGATTCCTGAAGTAGGAAAGTCTGGATATATCTTAAAACGCTTGCCCTCTAAATGTTTAATAGAAGCATCAATAAGTTCATTGAAATTATGTGGAAGCACTTTGGTGGAGAGTCCCACCGCTATTCCTTCTGCTCCCTGCGCCAATAACAGTGGAAACATTACCGGTAGATTTACCGGTTCTTTTTTACGGCCGTCATACGACTGTTGCCACTCCGTAATTTTCGGACTAAAAACAACATCCAAAGCAAATTTTGAAAGCCTGGCCTCGATATATCTCGATGCCGCTGCCCTATCACCGGTAAGAATATTCCCCCAGTTACCTTGGGTATCTATTAACAAGTCTTTTTGACCCATTTGCACCATGGCATCGGCAATACTCGCATCACCATGTGGGTGGTACTGCATGGTATGCCCAACTACGTTTGCTACTTTGTTGTAACGACCATCATCGAGCTCTTTAAGCGCATGCATTATTCTGCGCTGAACGGGTTTGAATCCGTCTTCGATGGCTGGTACGGCACGTTCTAAAATTACATACGACGCATAATCTAAAAACCATTCTTTATACATGCCGGTCACCTTGACCAAGGCATCATCTTCGGAGTCTTCGACAGACTCTTCTTCAGCGGCTAGTTCACCTTCAAGAGCACCAGTATTATCTGTAGCTAATTCTTCGTTAAGTTCCTTTTCGGAACCTTCTTTAGATGCACCTTCTTCTCCATCGGGTAGGCCTTCCTTTTCGGCAGGCAAACCCTCCTGATCGGCAGGCAGGTTTAAATCTTCATCATTCTCTTCCATAAAGGATAGGTTCCTTTGTTTTGGTTTTTACCGCCATTAGCGGATTCATTAGTGTTGGTTCTCTTCTACTAAATCTATTTCAACCTTTAAGTTTTCAATAATAAACTTTTGGCGGTCTGGCGTATTCTTACCCATATAAAAGCTCAGTAATTCTTCGATAGACATTGCTTTGTCTAGCATTACAGGCTCTAATCTTATATCATCTCCTATAAAATGCACGAATTCATCAGGTGAAATTTCTCCTAGACCTTTGAACCGTGTTATTTCTGGTTTTCCTGTGAGCTTAGCTATTGCATTTCTTCGTTCCTCGTCGCTATAACAGTAAATGGTTTCCTTCTTATTACGCACTCGAAACAAAGGTGTTTGCAAAATATACAAGTGATTCTCTTTTATCAACTCAGGAAAAAATTGCAAAAAAAAGGTAATCAATAGCAAGCGAATGTGCATTCCATCAACATCGGCATCTGTAGCGATTACAATATTGTTGTATCGCAAGTCTTCCATAGACTCCTCAATGTTCAATGCGGCTTGTAGCAGATTAAATTCTTCGTTCTCATAAACTATCTTTTTAGACAATCCATAAGAATTCAAGGGCTTACCCTTTAAGCTGAAAACTGCTTGTGTGTTTACATCTCTTGACTTTGTAATGGAACCCGATGCAGAATCGCCCTCTGTAATGAACAGCGTGCTTTCTAGGTTTCTATCTTTTTTAGTATCTCCTAAATGAATACGGCAATCGCGTAATTTTTTGTTATGAAGGTTCGCTTTTTTGGCACGATCTTTCGCCAATTTACGAATCCCCGATAATTCTTTTCGCTCTCGCTCTGCCTGTAAAATTTTGCGTTGTAGGGCCTCTCGAGTATCCGGGTTCTTGTGTAAATAATTATCTAAATACTTTCGAACAAAATCATTGATATAGGTTCTTACCGTTGGCAATTTACCGCCCATGTCGGTAGAACCTAGTTTCGTTTTGGTTTGACTTTCAAAAACTGGTTCCATCACCTTAATCGAAATGGCGGAAATAATCGATTTTCGAATATCGGATGGGTCATAATTTTTTCCGTAGAATTCGCGAATGGTTTTTACCAAGGCTTCACGAAAAGCGGTTTGGTGCGTACCACCCTGCGTAGTATTTTGACCGTTTACAAAAGAATGGTATTCTTCGCTATACTGGGTTTTACTGTGGGTAATCGCAATTTCAATATCATCGCCTTTCAAATGAACAACAGGATACAGAAAATCCGCTGTGTTGTTGTTATCCTCCAATAAATCTCTTAGTCCATTTTCGGAATGGTATTTTTCCCCATTAAAATCTATGGTCAGACCAGGATTCAAATACACGTAGTTTTTCAACATACGCTCTACATACTCTGCACGGTACTTATATTTTTTAAAAATAGTCTCGTCTGGCCGGAAAGATACTTTGGTTCCCTTCCGCTTTGAGGACTCCATCGGACCTTCCTCGTTTTTTAAAACTCCTTGACTAAATTCCGCAACCTTAGTTTGGTTATCACGAGAAGATTGCACCTCGAAAAAACTGGAGAGCGCATTTACCGCTTTGGTACCTACCCCATTTAATCCAACGGACTTTTTAAATGCACGGGAGTCGTACTTACCACCCGTATTCATTTTAGAAACTACATCTACCACCTTCCCTAAAGGAATGCCGCGACCGTAATCACGCACTTTTACCAAGCCGTCTTTAATCCTAATTTCAATCGTTTTACCAGCTCCCATCACAAACTCATCGATACAATTATCGATAGTTTCTTTTAACAGAATATAGATGCCATCATCGGCAGAAGAGCCATCACCCAACTTACCAATATACATACCGGGGCGCATACGAATATGCTCTTTCCAGTCTAACGAACGGATGTTATCTTCGGTATATTGGGTATTCTCGGCCATATAGCGGGGTTAATATTGAAAGTCTGGCTAAGATAGTATTACTTCAAAAAAAATGAAACCTCTAGGTTATAAAGTAATTAACAATGAAATGGGGGGTATTGTTGATATATAGTGTGCGACCTTTTAGTATTCCAAGCTTAGATCAAGAGCTTAAACCGCCAAAATGAACTACCCCGAGGAAAACCATCGAGGTATCAGAAACTAGACCGCTTCGCTACAAGAATCAAGAAATTAGACTGAATTTTCAGTCTTGGCTCTAGACTCTTGGTTCTTCAATCAGTCGAATGCTACACCCGAGGCAGAGCCTCTAGGAATTCTATTGATTAAAACTAATTAGGCCTTAGTCAAAATAAGAGAACTTTAAAATCCTCAATGAGGATTAGCGCTTTAAAGTGAAATTTGCTTTAAAAACTTTATTCGAACTATTTATGGCCCTAAACCAATACCCCCCAGTTGGTAGTGGGTTGCCGTTAAAAGTACCATCCCAACCCACAGAATTTGGATTGACTTGTACTATTAAGTTACCATAGCGGTCAAAAATATCGATAGATTGTAAAACCACAAATGCCTCTTCAAAAGGTTGCATAAATTGCCAATAATCATTTATGTTATCACCGTTTGGGCTGAAAAACTTTGGAAAGCCTTCAAGAATTAGATCCGGACCGTAATCTTCTGTAGCAATACCACATCCATTCTTATCTCGAACATGATAGGTATGCGTTAAATTATCCTCAATGATAAAGGTGTTGTTTTCTTGATACGGCCCATCTATAGAATCAACTGCATATTCGAAGTTACCTATGTCAGAGGTCAACACAGTAATTTTGATAAGATTAGAATTTTGTTCTTCTCTAAAACCACTAATTCGCGGAGTCTCCGATACATGAACAGAAAACAATCTAGATTCAACACATTCTAGCGACCGGTCAAATATTGAAATTATATTATAAGCTTCTAATCTATAATTACCCTCTTTAGCAACTGTGAAACTTGGTGCTTCAGATTTCAAAAATTCTTCCCCCATCTCATTAATTTCAAACCACCTTTGGCCATCAATATCATCAGGAGCATTGAGTGCCACATTTTCATCATTATTACAAATAACAATTAGTTCAGGGAAATCCAAATTGGGAGAATAATCAACAAGTTCATTGGTCTGAGCATCTAAAAACGGGCCACACCCAATTGCTGTGGAGAACGATTCTTCTATGCATCCTATGGCATCACCAGCTTCATTAAAAGGAATAATTGTTACAAAATAAGTTTGGTTCGGCACGAAATCCAATGCGAGGATCGAATTACTAGAATAAGGTATATTATCTGTAATATTTGGTGTATTCGACCTTGTGCCAATAGTCACTTTATAACCATCTGCCCCATCAACGGCGTTCCATTCTAAAACAGTATTAAGAGGAACATTAAAAGAATTGTTTCTTGGATTAATAAGGCTTGTGCAGTTTGGTAATGGAGGCAACTCCCCTGTCGTAAAGCTTATAATTTCGCAATAGCCGGTTGATTTACCATTCTCATTGTATGGCGTAACCCTTACATAAATGGTGGTATTTTCTGGAAAAGAATCGTTAGGATTGTAATTTAAATTATTCCCTACATCTAAATCGTTTTCGATATTAGTTGCATTCTCGTCTGTACCAAAAGATAGATAATACCCAGTGGCGGTGGCGGAGTAAGTCCAAAAAATATTTGAAAAAATACTCACCCCTCCATCATCATCATCCGGAGCCGTAATTTGATTACAAGCAGGCGGAGTGGTTATATCTTCAGTAGAAAAAGAGCCTGCTTCGCAAAATACTTTTTGACTATTTAAAAATAAAAAATCCAAAATTATGGTAACATATACTGTGGTATTGTCGGGCAAAGTAAACGGAGGTGTATATGTAGTTGAAGCTCCAACAGTTGACTCAGCTATTTCATTACCCCCAGGAGTAGTACCAAGCCTAATAATGTAAGCGGGAACACCTTCAATACGCTCCCATGATATTGTGGTGCCTACGGATACATTTGGTGTGTCGGGAAGCGGACTTAAAAGTTGTGGGCATTCCTGACCACAAGCAAAACATGCTAACATTGCATTCAATGTAACAAGTAATTTCTTTAACATATCACGACTCTGGGACCTAATATAAAAAAGAAATGCTATGTAACCTTAAAATTTGAATGAAAAAGCCCTAAGTATTGATAGCACTACATTTAAAATTAACTTATAGAAGTTTTGGTAAAAAGTTACACATTAAACCTAAAGTGCATTACATCACCATCTTTAACAATGTATTCTTTGCCTTCAACACGCATTTTACCCGCCTCTTTTACTTTGCTTTCGCTACCAAAAACGGCGTAATCATCATACGCAATAACTTCTGCTCGGATAAAACCTTTTTCAAAATCGGTATGAATAACACCAGCTGCTTGTGGGGCGGTTGCACCAACGGGAATCGTCCAAGCGCGAACTTCTTTTTCGCCGGCCGTAAAATAAGTTTCGAGGTTTAATAATTTATAAGCACCGCGAATCAGTTTTGCAGAACCCGGTTCTGACAGTCCTAAATCTTCTAAAAACATTTGACGTTCATCGTATGTTTCCAACTCAGTGATATCTGCTTCAGTTCCCACGGCCAAAACAACCACTTCTGCATCTTCGTGAGCAACTGCTGCTTTTACTTTAGTTACGTATTCGTTACCCGAAACTGCAGCATCTTCATCTACGTTACAAACATACATTACCGGTTTATCGGTTATGAATTGCAATGGGTTCACATATTCCAATCTGTCTTCTTTCGAAAGTTCAACCGCCCTTACCGAGATACCAGCTTCTAATCCGTTTTTAATGGCCAATAACACCGCCTCTTCTTTTTGCGCCTCTTTATTACCCGTTTTGGCGGCACGCTTTACTTTGTCAAGTTTCTTTTCGACCGTTTCTAAATCTTTCAATTGCAACTCCATATCTATGGTTTCCTTATCCCGAATCGGGTCTACAGAACCATCTACATGAACAATATTTTCATTATCGAAACAGCGTAAAACATGAAGAATTGCATCGGTCTCACGAATATTTCCTAAGAATTGGTTTCCTAGCCCTTCCCCTTTGCTAGCCCCTTTTACCAAGCCTGCGATATCAACGATTTCGACAGTAGCCGGCAGTACACGTTCCGGATTTACCAATTCCTCTAATTTCTGCAACCTGGAATCAGGTACATTAACCACACCAATATTTGGCTCGATGGTACAGTATGGAAAGTTGGCGCTTTGCGCTTTCGCATTCGATAAACAATTAAAAAGAGTTGATTTACCAACATTGGGCAATCCTACGATACCTGCTTTCATTACTAAGTATTTTATTGTCATTCCCTGGTCTGTGCTGAATTTATTTCAGTAAAGGCGGAATCACTTTCATTTTATGCTATTCTTATAGACATTAGACGCTAGACTAATTAAATCGGCTGCAAAGATAGTATGAAGAAATGAGCTTTTAAACATCAAGTCTTTTAAAAGCATATTGAAGTTATTTAAGAATAACAATTATATAGATATAAATGAAGTAAACCAAAGGAATCAAAATACCTAGCGCTCCGCAAATTAGCAGAAAACATCCAATCTTTTTTCTATGATTGTCATTCATTTGAACTTGCCCGAAGGAAAGCGAGTATATTTAAGTACACCCTTGTAATCAAATAATATTAAACCATTCCTTATCATTGAAAAAGACAAAATAAATAACGTAAAGGAATATAGATAAGAAAGTCAACAAGACAACAACACTTAAAAAGCACCCTAAATTTTTCCAGAATCCGGTGTAGCCTTGGTTTGTTTTCATAGTAAACGGAAAGGTTATCGAAAAAATGCTTTGTTGGCTTTAGAAAAATACGCAACTAACCGACCAATCTACAAAGTTTTTATTACTCCTCAGGATGCATAAACGCTTGCTTTCCTAAAAGTACCTCCTCGGTCTCAACTCGGTCCTCATCGGGCACACAACAGTCTACTGGGCATACCGCTGCACATTGTGGTTCTTCATGAAAGCCCATACATTCTGTACATTTATCAGGAGAAATATAGTACACTTCATCACTTATCGGCTCTTGAACAATATCGGCATTTACTGCCTTACCATCTGGTAAAACTACATCGCCTGTTAAGGAAGTACCATCACTATACCGCCATTCATCTGCACCTTCATAAATAGCAGTATTCGGGCATTCGGGCTCGCAAGCACCGCAGTTAATACATTCGTCTGTTATGATAATCGCCATGATTCTTTTTCTTTATGTTGTTCCTAAACTTAATTCAGTTACCCCCGTCACTTTCCTAATTACCAGACTGCCTTAAATCGGTACAGTATCACTATTTTTGCGCAAAGGTAAAGCGGAATACATTTTTGTACAAATAATATGAACGACCATCACAAAACTTTTATTGCTTTCGCAACTCTAGGGAGGTTTCTGAGAGAATTTGGCAAAAATACCTCCGAAGAAGCTTTATGGAACGAAAAGCTCGAGGACGCAATCAGGTTGGCAAAGCATAAAAACGGATGGTTTAATAGGGAAAACGTGCTATTCGCTCTAAAAAGTTGGGGAGATCTCCTGACCGAGCAAAAACTCTCGGCTTGGCTTTCAGTTTACCAAAAGAACGTCCAAAAAAATCAACCGAAAACCATTGCCCTTATTATGGCCGGCAATATCCCCTTGGTCGGTTTTCACGATTTTTTATCCGTGTTGATCACAGGTCATAGGGCTTTAATTAAATTATCCTCTAGCGACAACGTACTCTTTGCCTTTGCAACGAGTTACCTTATTCATAGAGAGCCATCATTAAAAGATTATATTCTATTTACTGAAGGAAAAATGGAGGGTTTTGATGCCGTTATTGCCACGGGAAGCAATAATACCGCACGTTACTTCGAACACTATTTTGGAAAAGTTCCCAACATTATTCGAAAAAATAGAAATTCTGTTGCCGTATTGACAGGAAACGAAACTACCGAACAGCTAGAGGCCCTAGGAGAAGACATATTTCGATATTATGGACTAGGTTGTCGCAGTGTTGCTAAAATATTCGTGCCCGAAGGTTATGATTTCGATATTCTCTTTAAAGCGCTTTACAAATTTCACCCTATTGTCAAGCAAATAAAATATGCGAACAATTATGATTACAATAAAGCGGTTTATCTAATGTCGGAGTTTAAAATCTTGGATAATGGCTTTCTAATACTTAAGGAAGATGAAAGGCATTCATCCCCTATCGCTTCACTTGCGTATACTTTTTATGCAGATGTCGAAAAGTTGAAAAGGACACTCAAAAACGATGTAGAGAAATTACAGTGCGTGGTAAGCAAAGGGTTTTCTCCAAATGAAATCGACTTTGGAACAAGCCAAATACCCAAATTATCGGATTATGCAGACGGAGTCGACACTGTTGATTTCTTGTTGAAAATATAACAGAATAATCTGTTTTTAGTACCGTAGTTTTCTCTTTATTTTATGACCTTTACAATCTTACCGTTAACTAGGTTTTAGTGATAAAAACTATAAAAATGAAAAAACACAATTTTAGTGCAGGCCCATGTATACTTCCTCAAGAAGTGCTGAAAAAAGCCTCGGAGGCGGTAGTAGATTTCAATGGTTTAGGCTTGTCTCTTATCGAAATTTCCCATCGTAGCAAAGACTTTGTAGCAGTAATGGAAACTGCCCAGTCATTGGCGCTAGAGCTCCTCGGTTTACAAGACCAAGGCTATAAAGCACTATTTCTTCAAGGCGGCGCCAGTATGGAGTTCTTAATGGTCGCTTACAACTTGTTGGAAAAGAAAGCCGGGTATTTGAATACCGGTACCTGGAGCGACAAAGCAATAAAGGAAGCTAAGTTGTTCGGGGAAGTTGTAGAAGTGGGGTCTTCTAAAGATGAAAACTTCAATCATATCCCAAAAGGCTATACCATTCCTGACGGATTGGATTACCTGCACCTAACTTCCAATAATACTATTTTCGGAACTCAGATTAAAAAGTTTCCGAAAACCAATAGTCCGTTAGTGTGCGATATGAGTTCCGATATTTTTTCGAGGGCGATAGACTTTTCGCAATTTGACCTTATTTACGCAGGAGCTCAAAAAAATATGGGGCCCGCAGGTACTACTTTGGTAGTTATCAAAGAGGCGATTTTAGGAAAGGTTACAAGGAGTATTCCAAGTATGCTTGATTATAAAGTGCACATCTCAAAAGATAGCATGTTCAATACACCCGCCGTTTTTCCAGTCTATGTATCTATGTTGACCCTGCAATGGTTGAAAGATTTAGGCGGCATAGCAGCAATCGAAGAAATAAATGAGAAAAAGGCACGGCTATTATATTCCGAGATCGATTTGAGTCCGATTTTTAAAGGCTATGCCAAAAAAGAGGACCGTTCGAATATGAACGCAACCTTCAATCTTACCGATGAGGCGCTCAAAGACACATTCGATAAAATGCTTAAAGAAGCTGGTATCAACGGTCTAAATGGCCATCGTTCAGTGGGCGGTTATCGGGCTTCAATGTACAATGCCCTATCACTCGAAAGTGTTGGCGTACTTGTAGATATCATGAGCGAGATGGAGCGCATAGGATAAGTTAAGATTTAATTTTTATCAATCGCGAATCAATACAAATAAACCAAATAATCAATAATTTCTAGTGCCATGAAAATACTAGCAAACGACGGTATTGCTGCAAGCGGCATTTCAGCTTTAGAAACAGCAGGCTATAAGGTAAACACGACTCATGTAGCCCAAGAGCAACTGATAGCTTTTATCAACGAAAATAATATCATAGGGCTATTGGTGCGCAGTGCTACGAAAGTGCGCAAAGATTTAATCGACGCTTGTCCGAATCTAAAGTTAATAGGGCGCGGAGGCGTTGGCATGGATAATATCGATGTTGCCTACGCTAGAGAAAAAGGACTGCACGTAATCAATACCCCTGCCGCGTCATCCGAATCGGTAGCTGAGTTGGTTTTTGCACATCTCTTCGGAGGTGTTCGCTATCTATATGATGCGAATCGCAACATGCCTTTAGAAGGTGATAGCAACTTCAAACAACTTAAAAAATCGTATGGTGCAGGTTCAGAGTTACGCGGAAAAACACTCGGTGTTATCGGGTTTGGCCGAATAGGTAGAGCTACCGCAAAAATTGCATTGGGTATTGGCATGAAAGTTATGTATCATGACCCATTTTTAGAAAACACCTCGATTTCTTTGGATTTTTTCGATGGAAAAGAGATTTATTTCGATTTAAAATCGATCGATAAGTCTGCCCTTTTACAAGAATCGGACTTTGTAACGCTTCACGTACCTGCACAAAAAGAATATGTTATCGGTGTTAAAGAATTAAAAACCATGAAGCATGGCGCTGGCATAGTGAATGCAGCCCGTGGCGGTGTTATCGATGAGGTAGCTTTGATCGACGCTTTGGAAGATGGTAAAATCTCTTTCGCAGGTCTTGATGTTTTTGAATCGGAACCAAAACCGGAAATCAAAATATTGATGCACCCTAAAATTTCTTTGACTCCCCATATTGGTGCGGCAACTCTTGAAGCTCAAGACCGCATCGGAACTGAACTAGCAACTCAGATCATTACGTTGCTTTCTTAACCACTTACCGCAGCTATTAAGATGCTAACGCTATCGGTTTATTCATTTAATGAGTAAACCGCCACGTGCAAACTAACGATGCATTCGAAGCTCAACCAGGCGCAACTTACCTTAACGACAGTGGGGTTTAAATCTCCATTATCGAATAAATTCTTTTTTGTACATTACCGCAGTAACCAGTAAACAAAAGAACACGATGTCAGGATTATTAGATTTATTAAACAGCCCGGCGGGCAAACAATTAATTGGCGCAGTAGCCGGTCAAACAGGTCAGTCAGAGAGCCAAACAGGAAATGTATTAAGTATGGCCATGCCATTACTTCTTGGTGCCATGAAAAAGAACGTTAAATCATC
>Ga0079203_1001128_pt1 | contig 20131 bp, 19 predicted proteins | sample PorBlaMBantryBay_FD_68602 | JGI IMG/M metagenome (GOLD analysis project Ga0079203, IMG submission 68602) | Marine algae microbial communities from Bantry Bay - Bantry Bay, Ireland | ecosystem: Host-associated > Algae > Red algae > Blade | place: Bantry Bay, Ireland
ACTCCTTTTTTTTCGCAATTTAAGGGGTACCACGGAGTGGCCTTTTCTTTAATTGCAGAGTTGCACTGGAATGTTGAATTCAGCGACACACTTTTGGGACCGACCGCGTCTAATAAAAAAGGGTATAACAGTAATGCTATACCTTATTCGTTAGACGCGGTCAGTCCCAAAAGTGTGTCCGTACTTTTTGAAAGTTAGTAGTTAGTAATTTTACGCTTATTTAACTTTTGAGTCGGCCTGTTGTTGTGCGGGTAAATTTGTCTGAATGATAAAATTTGATCACGCGACATTGTTATTGGTGTATTTAAAATATTCCAGTTAACTCCTTCGATACATGGTGGAGTTGATAGTGACCCAGTGTATTGGTAATGGGTGTACTTAGAAGGTAAAAGCTCACTAAAGTTTAAATTTTTACTAACCACTTGCTCAATATTTTTACTTTGCGGGATATTGCTCCAAATTGAATCAATAAGTGTGTTGCGCGGCCCTTCTATGGCAAAAAATGCAATCATAGCTACTTGGCCAGCACTATTTTGGTGAGCCATTTGGACTTCAAGAGGTAGTGAGTTACCAGATAAAGTATGTTCGCTACTTGAGTGAAATGAAATACTTTTTAGTTCAAACTTTTCCCCACGAATAACAGTAAAGTTACCGGCAGCCACATTAACCCTTATGGTGTTTCCTGTATCAGTAACCTGAGCTGCACTCGGCTTATAATTAAATTTTATATCTGGTTTACCTAGAGGGCGTGACCACACTAGGTTTATAGGAGATTGAGCTTTACCCTCGCTACATAAAGCGAATCCAGGAGCGAGCTGTCCCCAGTTTTCTGGGCCGTTTAAACCTTGGTAACCCCAAACGGCGATGCTGGACGTCTGTAATCCAACATCTGCTGCAGGTACAGAAGGGTTAACAGGGTATTGGCCAATTTTCTCTTTAGAGGCACAAGAAACATTAAGTGTGATCATTGTTGATATTAATACAATTTTAAGTGTCATAAGCTGTAATCCTTTTGTTTTCTATCTTATTGATATAATTAATTTTAAAAGCCTTTAGGTTGAAGTCAAAGTTATTTGAATAACATAGCGCAGCATATTTTTACCTTAAGCCTAGTTTCAGCTAGTATCAGCCTTCATTTTCCTCGGAGGAATTATCTCAGGCTCATCTAAAAACTCTGGTGCAATCGTTGTACTTTCAGCTATCGTTGGTAATGGTACAATTTGCGTAGCGAAATTTGTGGGCTGGTTTGTTACCTTAAGTCCATCAATGCTTGCTGAAACCATTCACTCTCTGGCTGATACCGCAAACCAAATATTACTTTATGTCGGTCTTAAACAAAGTAAACATGGTCCTACCGAAGAGCATCCTTGGGGTTACGGCAATGCTAGGTACCTATGGAATTTAATTTCTGCCATGGGAATATTTTTTATTGGTTTTGGTGTGACCACTTATCATGGAGTACATAGTTTACTTAATCTTGGGGAGTACACTAACCCTGACTTAACTATTCCTCTTATTGTACTGGCCTTTGCTTTTGTTGTTGAGGGCTATGTTTTGTTTGTGGCCTATAAATCAGTTAAAATAAAAAAAGGCAGCCACTCTTTTTTGAAGTACATTAAAAAGGGGGATGATCCAACGACTGTGGCAGTGCTTTTAGAAGATGGTATTGCTGTTTTAGGCGTTGCAATTGCATTATCTGGTATTTGGTTGTCTAGGATAATGCAAACTAATATGCCTGATGCTATTGCATCAATTATTATTGGTTGTTTGCTTGGCTTTCTTGCTTTTGTTTTAATTCGCTCAAATGCTCGTTTACTTATGGGAGCCTCGGCAGATCCTCAGTTAGAGGAAAATATAAAAATGTATTTGCTAAAGCATAAAAGTATCGAGAAAATTACTAGTTTCAAAACTGAAATTTTAGGTCCAGCAAGATTGCGTTTGGCTGCAGAAGTTGAGTTTCATGGCGAGTTTTTAATTAACCGTGAGCAAATAGTTAAAGATGCTGAGCGCATCAGAAATGGTGAGGTCGACCCAGTACCAGTTCTAATGGATACTTCTGAGCGTATGGTGAGAACTCTCGGTAAATTCATTAATGAACTTGAGGCCGAGCTTAAAAAAATGTTCCCTCAATTAGATATTATAGAAATCGAAGTGAATTAATTTTCGTAGCCTAAGAACCTATATATCAGGGAACTTTTCATTAGTTAGCCACTGTTGATTCAAATTTAATAATCTGTTTATATATTTATAATGCTAGTTTTTGATCTTGAATGAAGGTCAAAATGAAAAAATTATATTAATAGTAATTATGAGTTAACGGTCACTGACAGCCAGTGCCAGCTTTTATAGTAGCGAAAGTACTGACCACTTAAAAACTCCTGTGGTATGATGTTATTGAGTTTCATGTGCTCTGGAGTGCAATTGAGACAATTATCATGATTAAGAAAAATTAAACATTACATTCGCTAAAACTATGAGTGCTATAGCTATTAACTATTATAATTATGGCTTAAGAATTGTTATACGGTACTTAGGCAAGTGTGAGATACGCTGCGTGGTTAAAAATTGTAAACTAGATTATTAAAACTTTAGGAGAAATAAGATGAAAAAAATAATATTACTGGCATTAACACTATTTTCAATAAATGTTATGTCAGCACAAACCGAAGACGGTGAGTATGTACTAGATAAGGAACATGCAAATATTGGCTTTCAGGTTTTACACTCTGGATTTTCATTTGTTGTTGGTCGCTTTAATAAATTTGATGGCAATGTTAAGTTTGAATCCGGTGGCGAATCCAGTGTTAACTTCACGATTGAACCAAGCAGTATTGATACTAATAACAAAGCTAGAGATAAGCATTTACGAAATGAAGATTTTTTTGATGTAGAAACCTTTCCGATAATCACTTTCCAATCAACAAAAATTACATACAACCAACAAGGCGACCCTGAAGTAATCACAGGCGAGCTACTACTGCACGGTGTGAAGAAAGAAGTGTCTTTTGCTGTTGAAGCGATTGGGGCCGGTGAATCAAGGGGTAAGGTTAAGGCCGGATATAAAGCCACCACAGTTATAGACCGTAATGATTTCTCAATGGGTGGGTTTAATGGTATAGGTTCATCTGTAGAAGTGACAGTGAATTTAGAGATACAAAAAAAATAACTTTAGAGATGGGTAATGAGGTTAATGATGTGTAAAAGTAAAAAAATACCTATTATTATATTATTCATTTTATTATCCTCTTGCTCAGCTAAGCACAGTGATAGCTCTTCTGAGGGTAAAAAAGCCTTAGATGCTAAAATTCAAGATAAGCTAATGAGTCCAGAAGAAATTTTTTTTGATGATGTTTCAAGCCTGGTACTTAAAAGAAATTGTGTGAGCTGCCATGATAGCAGTGAGTTGCGTGGTGGCGTTGACCTTTCTAGTTACTCAGCCACATTAGGTATTAAAAGTAAAAAGTCTGTGACTCCATTTAGCCCCAATCAAAGTACAATGTATGAAACTTTACTGCTCAATTCTGGTAGTCGAAAAATGCCACCAATTAATAAGCCGCAATTAAGTAAAGGGCAAATTGATTTAATTTTTCAGTGGATAAATAATGGAGCTAAAAACAAGGGTGATAGTGTCCCCACAAGACCTAAAACACTGAATGAGCAGTTAGACCCATATTTTAAAAACCCAGAGACCATTGATTATAAATTGGTAAACGAACAGGTGTTTAAAAAGAACTGTTTGGATTGTCATTCTGATAGTGGCAGTAAGTCAGATCAAGATGGAGCTATTTTATATGGTCAAGATATGACAAACTATGAGGCTGTTTTTAGCGATAACGGGATTGTGCCCGATAAATTAACTGACTATGTGGTGAGTGTAGATGGTGTACTGCAAAAAAAGAAGGGCAGTAGAATATATAAATCTATTGCTTTAAATCAAACAATGCCTCCTACAATCGATGGCTACTTACCAGTTGATTCATTATATATAAAGCTTGTCCGCTTGTGGATACTAAACTGTGCCATCGAAGACTATGAAGCCATTAAAGATAGTGATGATCTTATCGAGCAAGATGAAGATGAATTATCAAGTAAGGTGAGGCGTTGTAAAAAATAAACTTGGTTTTAATATTTTTTAAGTAAAAAATAGCCTACTTTATTCAAAGTAGGCCAGATTTATTTAATGAGTGGGTTTAGTCGTTTTGATTCATTAGTTGAGCTACTTTATTACAAGCTGAGCTGCTTGATAAAGTTCTGTCATGTGTAAAATCAGAAATTTTATATAAACTTCTTCCTTCGCAATAAACAACTTTGCCAGCATCTTGATAGTTAAGAACGCTTATACAGCTTGTACTGCTCTGTAAAGTAGTTTGATGTGCGCCACTGGCAATAGAATACAAACTTCTACCGTCACAATAAAACTTTACTTTATTTGTCGTGCCGGTACTGCTGTCGTCCAACATTCTGTAGCTGGCTAAAATATTTTCAACATCTAATAGATAGTTTTTCAATGTTCTTTTTTCACGACGAGTTAAGCTGTCATAATTTCTAAAGTTTTTTGTAGATTTAGAAATAGTAGCACTCAAACTCTTAATGTCTTGGACTAAAGGTTCATCATTTGAGGCAAATACGCTGACAGACATTGAAGGCCTACTAATAATAATATTAACTTCTTCATACGTTCTCCTTGTAATTAATTTGCATATTTTGAATATAAGCAATAAGTAGACCATGTAAATTTCATTTCAGAAGTTAATTAGACTCACCTAGAGCTTTATTAGAATACTGATAAGTTAGAAATCACGCTATGTTTTTACAATCGTGAAATATCTGCAAAGAAATACAAAATATGCCTATTGGTCGAATTAAAAGAGCTATATTGGTTATTTCTATCTAATATTGGACACTTACTGTTTGAAAGCTACAAACTAGCTGAATTGTTGGCTATGTCATTTGGTTAATTGGCCTGTTAAGTCTCACTTTATTTGATTTACTCTACAGTTATTGATTTGGTTTTTGTCCAATAACCACCAAGTTGAACTTCGATATAATAAATGCCTTGTTCGAGTTGTAGCTGAATTTGAACTTGATTATTTCTTTGGATAATTTCACCATCTTTTCTTATCTTCCACTCTCTTAAAAGTTCGCCCGCACCCTCTTCAGCGCCTTCACTGGTTACGAAAACATCAATTGTATTGCCAGCTTTTATTGTCCCAGAGTGGCCAATGTTAACTGTTGTAAGAAAGTTATCATGAGTGACTTTTTTTAATTTATTTTTTTGTGCGGTATTAATTGGCGGGCCTTGCTCAGAGTAAAATTCTATTGGTAAGGGTTCGTTTCTCCAGTCACAGTGGATATGTCCGACATATACTTGAATGTGACTAGCACCTTGCTCTTCACAATGAGCTTTAAGCTGGCTTGGAGTCATGCTAGTAGATTTAAAATCGATAGCGTCCCCGTACATATGCCTGGAAAATTCAGCACCACCAACACTTTCGTTGTAAGTAGGGTTGCGGAAACCTGAGTTCACTTTAATTGGTTGGCCTATTGCATCTCTTATATTTTGTACTCTTTCAATTAATAAAGGAGACAAAATGCCGTAACGTCCTTTAGCTAAGGATAAAAAATCATCTCTATTAAAGTTGGTACTAACAAGCTTGTTTGATCCTTCAGTTGCCAAGTCAATAAAGTGATCTGGCTTGCGATACTGTGGGTTATTGTTATTGGGGTAATCGTAATCTGCAGGCATCGTTAAGTTAGCTACTTGGGTGAGCCCATGACAACTGTCCACTCCACTTTTATAGCAGACCTCGTTATTAAAAATAACATCTGGATTATCTACTGAGCTATTAAGTGATTGCGTAAAAGAAGCTCCATCAAGTCCAGAGCCACAGGCAGAAATAAATAAAAAAATAACAGGAAGAACTCTTAGCTTTATACTCATAAAAGCCCATCGGCGACTATTCTTTCCTGTATTAACTTTTACAGTATTAGTAAGTAAAATTAGGGGTAAGCGTTGTAAAGTGAGGCACTATTTTTTAATGCTGGATTAAAGTACAGGTGCTTAGCATTCTTATGGGCTCCCAAGTCTCTGGATTAATTTTATTTAAATTTTATCCATAGATTTGGATTAGTTAAAGCTATCAAGGAAAGGAATTGGAGGTGGCGACCTAACTCTTTTAGCGGGTTAAGCACCTTGAGCGAATAAGAACTTTTTTAGGCTCTACAAGGCGGCAGCCATGGACTTCGCCATCATCTTCACAGGAGTAACGACTTTCAAGTATAACTCCAGAGACATTAAAACCGTTTTCATTAACAGTTAAAATACTAGAATAAGTTATATTTTGATATTGGTCCTCAAAAATAATTCTGTTATTTTCACAGCTAATTATCTGGGTAATTCTATCGGAGGTACCAACGCTCGGTATACGAACAAACCAAAAAAACTGGTCGCCAATTGCTGATAAAATATGGCTGTGGTCATCCTCATAAATATTAAGTGATAAGTGTCCCTTGAAGTACTGAGAGTTAGTAATGTCATTACAGAGTACTTTATCAAAATTGACTTTAGGGCAAGCGTGAGAAGTACTTATGTGTATGAATACTACAAATATAAGCGATATTAGTTTCATTTTAATTCCTTTTTATATAGGGTCTGTTGACAATTCATCTAGCCACTTAACTGACTAGATGAATTATCAACAGACCCTAGCGGCACTTATTAATTTATCACTACTTATAGAGTAGATTAATCGGGGTTAACAAAGAAAACTAAATTTGGGTGATTTTCGTTTTTCGGGTTTTTTAGTAACAATGCAAACTTATTTTTAAAGAATAAAGGCATGGAAATAATGGGTTCTGAGGTATAGTACTTAGCTAAGATTTGTCCGCTAGTTGGGCTGAATATACAAAGAGACTTCAGTCCACAGCCCCCCCAAAGCGTCCACCCTTTTTTACCCCAGTCCATGACTAAGTTTTTAATCGAACTACTATTAAGTTTAACAGAGAGAAGGCCTGTGTTGTTGGGCTTTACTTGAAGCCTTAAGCGCCAGCGACGCTCACCAGTAAAAGCATCTAATGTATGTATATAGCCATTGTCACTCATTACTGATATTCTGTTGTAAATAGGAACGAAAGTTATATTACCGTTGAGAGGGCTTTCGGCGTTATACTCCCAAATTTTTTCTCCATTATTTATTTTTAAGGAGTAGAGTTGCCCTTCAGATGTAGCAATAAATACATGTTTGTTACTTACCAAAAGATCACTGGTGGGAGCTGAAAGGCTTGGAACTTTCCATTTAATTTTTCCGTCTGTTGTATCTAATCTATAAAAGTTAGTGTCACCATATACAAATAAAGAGTCACTGTGATCTTGGATTTTATAAATTCGCTCTGCTTTTTTTAGGGGAGTTGTCCATAGTACTTGCCCATCGAGCTTACTGTATTTAGTAATAAATAATTCTTTGCCATTTGTGTTGAATAAATAAAATTGATCATTACGGTCGATATAAGTTTTTACAATATTTTCTTGTGTTAAAATCTTGCTCCATAATATTTGTTTTTTACTAAGCTGAATTAAGTGCAGTGTCTGGCCTTGATCTAACCAGTACATAAAATCATTTTGTGTTGTCGGCGGAATTAAAGCGGAGTTGGCCTTACCCTTAAAGGAGAGCCGCCAAGGGTCAAATGTGGCTAAGTTATTTATTAAAATATCGTTACGTTCAACACCTTCAATAAATAAATAATTATTTTTTAATTTATATTCTGGGCGTGCTAACGACCCTACATCCCAGCTTTCAGGAAAAATAAAAGCAGGTGATACCTCTTTGTCAGCAATATAAGAATGATCTTTATTTAAGTAAACTTGCCCAACAGTATTGCCATGTAAGCTTTTATTAGTGGCACTATTTTTCTTTTCAAGAACAGTAGTGATATCTTCAGGTTTTTCATATTTAGCAAGTCCCTCAAGTAGAGGAGTTTGTACTATAAGCTTAGGGTTTTTGAGAAGTAAAATATACACACTGCCAATAGCTATGAGAACAATAAAAGTCAGTAAGAAATAGTTTGGCTTTTCATGGTTGTAAGGAGTGTAACTCATAACTGTGACTCCTTGTCGGTATTGCAATTAAAGTTAATTTCAAAAACTTTATTATAATTTTCACTGGTAAGTTCTTTGCTGTAAAAAAATCTTTTTACAGTAGTTATGCCGTTATTTTTTGAGAACCTTTTGCATAATTCAGCAAAGTTTTTATATTTACTGGGATGGCAGTTGAAATCATTTCCGTTACTGGATCCATGCATTGGAGGTAGAGTATAGATCGATTGCTTATGGTATATTGTTGTTTGAGCAAAACAAGATGAGGGAACTTGTCTTAACTGAAATGAGAGGGGGGTTTTATTTAAGAATGAAACAGGGTGAGAAAAACCCGGAGCCCACTGTAGTACAGCAAATAATAATAGTGGTAAAATTAGCCAAGCTTTTGTGGGTTCAGGTTTTAAATAGCTTTGGTAGAGGCGCTTGCGTTCAAGGCTAATTTCAGACTGTCTAAAAACGATAATATATACAATTAAAATGGCTGGATATAAATAGATTAAATCTTGGGCTATATAACTATAGCCAATAAAATAAATAAGTAAGGCTGCCCAGGCGTAATTGAAAATTAATTTTAATTTAGAAAGTAGTATGAATGGAGTAACGAGTTCGAGTATAACTACGATAGCAGAAATCCATTCAATGCCTTTAATTGGTAGGTCAGGTAAGTAGCTTTTTATTTCAAGCCCTGAAAGCCAATTCATGTTGAGCTTAGATAAGCCAGACCATATAAGGAACAATAGAATTATAAATTTAATATTATTGGATTTAAGAGGGAACAAAAATAAACAAATTTCTAATATGAATATTAAGGCTTGGATATTATTTGAGAATGAAAAATTAAGTAAATAAACTGAGAGCTTAACGAGGAAGGCTAAAGTCATAAGTGCAAAGGCAATCTTGTAGACTCTAATAAAAAGAAAAAATAAAGTTAAGGCGCAGATAATTATAAGTGCTAATAAGAAATAGGGAGTGGCAAAGGCTAGGTAATCGCAGTTAGAAAAAATGGGCCAGCATACATTGCCGAGAGTATTCGCACTAAAGTCACTGAACTTCCAATAAAGTGCAGACCAGAGGTTCATAAGGGTTATAGCCCAAACAAAAAACTTTAGTTCAGTTTTTTCAAAGATTTGATCTATTTGGTTGGAAAAGAAATTCATGGATTAGCTTTTTCCTTTCCTTTTTTAAACAACATAATATATTCGGCTGCAGACACTAAACTTAAAACAACGCTAGCCCATAAACCTAAATAAGCTAATTTAATTAGTGGTAAATTGAAATAGTTAATATTAATAAATAACACAGGTATGCAGACCATTTGGATAGCGGTTTTCCATTTGCCAATTTGTTTTGCGTCAATAACAATACCTTTGCTAGCTGCCGCAGAGCGAACAGCGCCGATAATGAAATCTCTACTCAAAAGTAAAAAAACTAAAATTGGACCAACTCTTCCTAAAGATAATAATGTTAATAGTGCTGCAAGCACGATCACTTTATCCGCAGCAGGGTCATAGAATTTTCCGAAGTCGGTGACGCCGTTATATTTGCGGGCCCAATAGCCGTCTAACCCATCAGTAATTGAGCCAATAATAAATAAAATGGCACATACGTATTTAAGAGAATCATTTTCAGGAATGTAAACCCCGAGCAGGACGAAGGGAGCTAGAACAATACGTAGGCTTGTCGCGATTAGTCCTAGTTTTTGCTTAAAAGCGCTATTGCTCATATTAAATGTGTGCCTCTGGGAGGGTTGTTTATTTTGTGGTATAGAAATTTCATATTTACTCAGTATAATCAATGTTTTTTACGTCAATTAGCCAAGATGTTGAAGCTTAAAACCAAAATCTCTGGATAAAATTCTTCTTTCTTTTTCTCTTTCTGCGAGCATCGTGTCCCGCTTAGAGTATCCGTTAGGCCGAGCAAGCGATAGTTATGTTAGGGCGATATATTGAAGACTTGGAGTGTAGCCGCAAGGCGTAACGGAGAGACTATTGGCGTCACCTGAAAGGTGATGAAGCGCGAAGACGTGATGCTGCCGTAAGCACGCTCGCAGAAAGAGAAAATAGAATTTTATTCAAATTTTATCTAGGGATTTGGCTTAATTGCCTACAATTTAGCTTTTTTAAGTACCTGAGCCTGGGGCTCTCTGAGCGCTTAATCAGCCACTTGTAATACCAACCATACTTGTGTATCAAATTAAGCATGGCACAACCCGGCTTCATGTATAAAACTAGAGTTTCTTTTTATGACACAGACGCTATGGGTGTAATGCATCATGCCGCGTTTATGCAAAAATTTGAGGACGCTCGTGTAGCCTGGTTGCGTGATTCGGGCCTTGATTGTTATCATTACCCTAAGGCTGATCTGGTTTTAGCTGTTACTGAGGCAAAGTGTAATTACCGAGCCCCTTGTTTTTTTGATCAAGAAATTAGCATTTATTTACAAGTTAAAAGAACTCGTTTGAAACTATTTATCCAATATGCAATGTTTGATGAAAGTAATAGTATTTTAGCCACAGGGAGTACAACTCATGTTCCTATGGATGCAAAATTAAAACTCACTAAATATCCTGCTGAATTTAAAAGCAGGTTGGAGAAGAAATTATGGACAGAAACCTGGCCCTCGAATTTGTAAGAATAACTGAAGCAGCAGCGATGGCATGTGCCAGGTATATGGGAAAAGGTGATGAAAAAGCAGCTGACCAAGCTGCAGTGGATTCCATGAGAAAAGCCTTTGATAAAATTAATATTGATGGGACCGTTGTTATCGGTGAAGGGGAGCGTGATGAAGCTCCCATGCTTTTTATTGGTGAAAAGGTGGGCATGGTTACTGATACCTCACCAAAAATTGATATTGCCCTTGATCCTTTAGAGGGAACAACTATATGTGCCAATGGCGGAGTAGGTGCTTTAGCTGTGATTGCAGTGGCTGAGGAAGGAAACTTTTTACATGCACCTGATACCTATATGGATAAATTAGCCTGTGGCCCCAAATGCTATGGGTTATTAAGTTTAGAAAATTCACCTACTAAAAATATTCAAATAGCTAGCAAAGCTTTGAATAAAAAAATTGAAGATATTGTTGTAGTTATTTTAGATCGTCCAAGACACAAAGAGCTAATTGATGAGGTTCGTGCCTGTGGTGCAAGAATTCAGCTTATTGATGATGGTGATGTATCTGCAGGAATTGCTGCATGTTTTGAGGGCAATGGGATTGATTTATTGTTTGGCACTGGTGGTGCACCTGAAGGTGTAATTACTGCGGCTGCTTTGAAATGTATGGGTGGAGATTTTTTTGGGCGTCTTAACTTCAGAAATGAAGATGAAAAAAAGCGCGCCACAAAAATGGGTGTGACTGATCTAAATAAAATTTACACACGCGATGAGCTTGCAAAAGGCGATGTTATGTTTTGTGCCACAGGGGTAACTAGTGGCCCTTTGCTTGAAGGGGTCACTCCTTTGCCAGGTAATAAGTGCACCACACATTCGTTGGTACTGCGTTCAAAAACTGGCACTCAGCGTTTTTTACATACTAACCACAATTTAAACTTAAAAGCAGATGGATTTTCAAAATGAGTGATCTAGCTTCTCAGTGTGCTGTATGCAAAAAAAATATTGCACCGGCTTTGCCAATTGGCCGCCGTGAGGAGTGTGAACATTGCGGAGCTGATTTACATGCCTGTGTGAATTGTCAGTTTTACGATACAGGCAGCTACAATGAATGTAGGGAGTCTTCTGCCTCAGTCGTACGCGAAAAAGAAAGATCTAATTTTTGCGACTATTTTGCCTGGCAAAATAAGACTTATGCTGAAGATCAAGCCAGTAGCCAATTAGCTGCAGCCGAAGCCTTATTTAAAAAATAAACTAAATTAATTAGCCAGACCTTGGGCCCAGCCAGCTGAACCCCTTTTCTTGACCCCTACATTTTCTCCTGAGATCATTTGTAAGTTAAAGACATTCAGGGGGAAGCATGAAGTTCTTAGTATCATTACTGTTTTTATTTTCAATTAGTGTGCAGGCCAATAATATTGGTCATGATGTACAAAATTTTAATCCACTAACAAGTGGTTTAGATTTCGTAACAGTGAACTCATCGGAAACACTAAGGCCATGTGTAATTAACTGTGGTGTTTTTGTGAACTTTGCAAATAACTCTTTACCGAATTTTACAGTTCCATTAGGGGCCGAGGGTATTAATGATCATAGTGATAGTTTGATATCATCAGATGTTAATATTGGTGTTGGTTTAATGAAAAGATGGGATTTAGGTTTAAGTATTTCCAGTGTATTAAGTCAGACTGTTGATTCAGATGTTCAAGGTATAGAATATGAGAATAAAGGCCTTACGGATATAAGGCTAAATACTAAAGTTAGATTTTTAGGTGATTACAACAGCGGTATGGCAGTTGTTTTAGGCTTAAGTTGGAACCAAACGGAAAATAACCCTTATACAGGGATAGATAATGGCCCAACTATTAACCTTGAGTTAGTAGGTGATATGCAAATCAATAGAAAAATTGCAGTGGCTGCCAATATTGGTTATCGAATTAAAAACTCCGGTGATGCGATCCCAATTGATGACCTTTGTACGACAGGTCCTGGTACTTGCCCCGGAAGTGGTGAAGTTATTGAGCCCTTTGGTGACTCTATAATTGGGTCATTGGCTGCTAACTACTTAGTTGAAGATTGGCAAACAAAGTTTATTGGTGAGATTTATGGAAGTATGCCTTCTGAGGAAACTGCTAATAGTTCTGAAAGAGAGCAAACAACCTTAGAAGCTTTAATTGGTGCTAAAAAAGATTTTACTGATAAATTTTCTGGTCATTTTGGTGGTGGTGCTGGACTTATTAAAGGTTCTGCTTCTCCAGACTTTAGATTATATGCCGGTATTAACTATGCGCTAGGCCCATTAAGCTTTTGTAAATCTGCGCCACAAGTAGTTAAAATTGAAGAGGGGCAAGACCCAGCTGAAGCTATAATGGTTGCTGAAGATGAAACTCCTGAGCCAATAGCTGAGCCGGAAGAGCCAGAAGCTGACGAAGAAGTATTTGTTATTCGTGATGTACTTTTTGATACTAATAAACATTTCTTAAAGCCGGAGGCAGATGCCACGATTCAAGATGTTGCCGATAAGTTACAGCGTCCAGGTGGCTTTGAATCAGTGCAAGTTGAAGGTCATACAGATTCAAGAATGCCAGATGCTTACAACCAAGCCTTATCAGAGCGTCGTGCTAAATCAGTTATGAAGCGCTTAATTAAGCTTGGAATACCGGCTGAAAAAATAACTGCTATTGGTAAAGGTGAGCTTGAGCCAATTGCTGATAACGGCAACTACCAAGGTAGAGCACTTAATCGTCGTGTTGAGTTCAGAGTTAGGTGGAGATAGTTAGCCCGTTAGCCCGTATGAGCGTAGCTCATGTAAGGGCGATATACATACAAAGTTTAAATAAAAAAAGGAGAAACTATGTTTCTCCTTTTTTTATTCTTAAAATAATTTTACTATTTAGTCTTCTAATAACTCTAACTCTTCTCTGTGTAACCGATCAACAATAGCTTCATTGAAATCAGATGTTTCAACAAATTTACACATTCTGTCTTTTGGCAAGTCAGAGGCTGTATTGTCAAAGATAACAGCTTCAGCTTTTGAAATTCCAATAGATGTTGTTGTGATATAATTATTATCTTTATCAACTAGGCAGTTTTCATCGTATCTACCATTTACAATTAATGAAACTTCAGTGAAATCAATATCTGGTTTATCAATGATTTGCTTAACTAAAGTTTTAGCAGCAAAGCGAAATCCATGTGATTCAGAGTCATAAGAAACTCGTTTTTGACTGTCGGCTTTTTCATAAGTCATTACGGTGTTGTCACGACCATTAAGGAAAAGATGCTTAAAAGTAACAGGGGCAAATATCCCTGGTGTACTACTGCCATAAACTTTTCTTTTAATAAGCGTTTTTAAAATTTCACTGTAACTATGTCTTTCATCACAATCTTTATCTTTTCCGTAAACTGGGCTATCTAGCTCGCATCTTTCAGTAAAAACGCTGCCGATAGTCAAAACTACTGTGGGTACATTTTCAGATAGAAATTTTGTCCCACCATTAATTGACTCAGGGTCACTTTCAATAAATTTTTGTAAAGAAACAAAGTTAGAGTTTACTGTAATTGGCTGTTCGTGATCTGGGTTTAGTTTGTCTTGAGCTAGTACTTCCATTTGCTCAGTTAATAAAGCCTGAACTCCAGAGATGTCTTTGGTGTTAAATTCTTTTTTAGTATTATTAAAGTATTTGCCAATGTATCTAGGATCGTTACTTCCAGCAACTAAACCAAGAGTGAAGCTGTACTCTTTGTCTGTAGAGCTATCAATCATTTGTGGTCTTAGGTTGTTAAAGCCACTTAAAAAACCTTGGACAACATTTAAAACTTGGCTTCTTTGTACTTCAACAGCATCATTGTCAACTTTCTTACCGAGTCTATTTTTATTTATAGCTCCTCTATCCATAACTAATAATAAGTGAAAGTGATCAAAGCTTTTAGATTTATTTAAAACAGTGACACGAGTGTTTTCTGCAGGGGTTACAGCAGGAGCTGGCTCCTCATCGACGATAGGATCAGCAACAGGTGGTTGCACTTTATCTTTTTTAGGAACATCAGGGATATCTTCGTCAGGTAAATCACCATTATCTGGTTTAGGGGGTGGAGTACAGCCTTTTGACTGACAGTTTAAATCAGCACCATTTGCTGGAGCACTGGTAACAGTTTCTCTTTTACTGTCGTGACTGTTAACAGTAGTTACTGGAATTCCACCAAGGCTTACTGGTTTTTGCTCACGTGAAGTATTGGCTCTAGTTTCACGATCTATAACACGATCACGTCTGTGGTCTTGATCACGAGTGGCTATAATTACAGGTGGCGGTGGTGGGCTAGTTTCATAATGATCATTTGGTTGGTAGTGATCTTGTTGCTCTAAAGCCGGCCTTTGAGTGTGAGGTTGTGTTTTAGGTGAGGTCGCTACTGCCGGTCGCACTTTAAGTCGTGATTTTTCACATGCCGGTAAGGCCACTATACTCATGCCCAATAGTACAAGACATATTGATTTATTAGATTTATAGAATGATTTAAAAATTTTCATTATTAACACCTTGTTGTAAAAGTTCCTACAGTGTTCTTATTTGCAAGGCTTGGGCCTGAAATGCCAAAACACAAAAACTATATAAAAACAAATACTTAAGCTATATCCAATAAGTAGCTAAGTCGGGCTGAACCCACCTAAAACCCTAAATTGTCACCTCAGTGTAATATTTTAAATCACTAGGGTCTGGTGAAAATCCATGCACCTTCTTGCTGCAGAAGTTTGTGAGTAATACTGCTCACAAATCAGGACTCACAATAGCTAAGTGTTTGCTTTTTCTTAAAAAAATCCCTACCCTTATACTATAACTTTTTAAAGTGGGTGAAAAATGGCTGCTGTAGAAACTCAAGAAACTTTTAATTGCACTGTCGAACAGTTTTATAACTTATTACTAGATTATGAATCTTATGGTGATTTTTTAGATGATGTTGATAGCTGTGAAATCGTTGAAGAAGATGACGACTATAAAATAGTCGAGTACCGTGTAACCGTGGTGAAATCATTTTCATATAGGCTACGCATGGAAGAAAACGGCGAAGATATGATTTCTTGGACATTAGAGTCTGGAGATTTATTTAAAGTGTCTAACGGCTCATGGGAATTAGAGGAAAAAGACGGTAAAACATTAGCTACCTATACTATTGATGCAAAATTTAAAGTGTTCGTACCAGGCCCAATAGCTAAAATGGCCGTAAATATTAATTTACCCAATATGATGAAGTCCTACCACAAGCGAGTGGATGAGCTATATAATACTTAATCAACAGGTAGAGCGATTTTTTCAAGGATCATATGCTAGCTTTTAGAATATCACTTTTGGTTATAGCGATTTGGACAAATGTAACAGCATTTATTGCTATCTATCACCAAGGGTGGAACTTATTTGCAGTCGTAGCCACGGATTTAAATTCAGTAACTTGGAACGCACAGTTTGACGCTGATTTGTTGAGTTATATAGTTTTGACTGCTGTTTGGCTAGCCTGGCGACATAAGTTGACAGCTCCAGCCATTGCATTTGGTTTTATCGGTGGGTTACTTGGCAATGCCTTTTTAGCTCCTTACCTTCTTTATCTTTCTTTTAAAACTAAAGGAAATTTTAGGCAGATGATCTTAGCCGAAAATAGTTAAAATAAATATTTGGAGTTATTTAGATTTAAATAAATTATTAAATTGCTCTTGATCCATTATTGGTAATTTATCTGTGGGTTTAACTTTACGTATATTTTTTAATGGTTTCTCAACACTTTTTATATCTACTTTTTGTTTTTTTAAACGCTGTTCAAGCTTAATACGCCGTTCAATCATTTTATCTTCCGGGGGCTCTATTAGAGCCTCTAAATCAGATGAAAATTCCTTGGAAAGTCGACGTTCATTTAAAATTTCTTGCTGCTTTATTTTATCAGCCACTCTTTCGCCAACCTGATCGGCTGTGATATTGTTAGCTTTAAAAGTTTCAGTACCATTACTGTAATCTTGCTCTTGATAAAATAAAGCTGAAGTTTTTAATTTAGAAATAGTTGTGAAGTTCATAAAGCGATCAATAAGTTCCGCCGCATCAGTATTTTCTTTTGGGTTATTAATTAAGACATCTTTACAATTTAAAATAAATCTTAATAAAATTAAGTCTGGGTTTGGACTTTTAGATTCGTGTTCGGCCATCAGGCTGAGTTGTTTTATTAAAAAATAACTGTAGTTTTGTTTGTTGTAGTGATTTTCTATTTGTACGATCACTCGCGACAAAAAATCTCTGCGCAGTAAATACTCCTTACGGCGATCAATATTTCTTAGAAGGCTCATTGGCTTTGTACTGGAAGTACTGCTTGAATGAGTAAATTTTTTGATAAGCTTGTCAGTGGCCAGTAATTTCTGTTGGTTTTTTATTTGTAGAAGCTCAAATTTTCTCAATAGGGGAGTGGAGCTATCAGCAAAAGCTTTACCAGTGAAGAAAAATAGCGTAATGCTAATGGCAGTGATTAGATTTGTTATTAAGCTAAGCTTTCGCATATCACTACCTATATCGGTTTGTTGGACCTAAAACTAAGGCATTACCCATGAGTTATCTCAATCTGGAACATAAATTACTAGAGGTTTTCAAAAAAGAACCTCTCAGTCGTAATTTAATCGTTTCTGTGTCGGGGGGGATGGATTCAGTGGCTTTATTGTCGGCACTTTCGAGTTTGCAAAAGCAATTAGAGTTAAATTTGAAAGTGGCTTATATTCATCATGGTAACTCAAAATGTGACCAGCAGTTAGCTTACCGTAATAGTTGTTACGATTTAGTTAAGACTCAAAGTAAAGCCTATGAAGTTCCGTTTATGTCTAATTACGGGGAAAAAAATTTAATGCCGCAAGATGCACTAACATCTGAAGATGATTTTAGAGTCTATCGTCAAAACCTTTATGATCATTGGTTAAGGCAGTTTCCTGATTTTAAAGTGGTAATGGGGCACCAAAAAAATGATGTGTTAGAAAATCAATTGATCCAAATGATTCGTGGCTGTGCCGAGAAAGGCTTTTTGTCTTTAGCTCTGCAAAACGGTTATAAGCTTCGCCCGATGATTGGGGTTTCTAAAACTGAAGTAATAGAGTATGTGAAAAACAAAAACTTAAAGTACTTAGATGACCCCAGTAATAAAAGCGATCTTTACTTAAGGAATTGGCTGCGCAACAAATGGCTGCCTGACTTAGAGGAATATAGGTCTGGAGGAGTCGTGCGGCTTGCTGGGTCTTTAGGGAATATTGCTCAATATTTAGAAGATAATTCTGTAAAATATGATGCAGCTTGGTCTAAAGTCTATAACGCAAGTGGGCGATATTTGAAGCTGGGTGAGCTTCTTCTGCAGCCCGAGGCTATGAGGTTTTCAATTATTGCTGGTTACTTAAGGCTTAATAATTCATCAAACTTTACTCGTAATCAGCTTAAAGAGATACTCAAGCATCTTGACAGTCCTCAAAAAAAACACACATTTAAAATGTTAAACTTCTCCTGGAGAGTTCAAGGAGATACTGTGCAGCTGCAGCAAATTTAGGCTTTTTATTTTCACCTTCTTTTGTCTAACATCAGTGCCCATGTTTTGTATGGATTTTCAGAGCGTGATACTGTTAAATAGTAGCTTTAAAGCGGTTTACAAGTAGAAAAGACGAAGGATAGATATGAAATTTGGTAGCCCTAGTAAAACCCCTCAAAAAACTTTTGCCATGTGGGCAATTATAGCTGTTGTAGCTGTGTTAATGTTTCAAGCTTATGAAAATCAAAAAATGATGATGATCACAAACTTTGAGTATCCTCAGTTTAGAGAGGCTCTTAATAATGATGAAATAAAAGATGTCACTATTCATTTAGATGCAAATAAAATTAGTGGTGAAATTAAAAAAGAGTTTAAAACCAAGTATAAAGATGCCACTCAGTTTAAATTTACATCTGAAACTAGTTCTGAAATTAGAGAGTTGATTGAAGCTAAAGGTATTAAGCCAAAGTTTAATGAGTCTGAAAACTCAATGCTGACGTCAATATTTTTAAACTTACTGCCAATTTTATTAATTGTATTTATGTTTTTATTTTTACTGCGCCAAATGCAAGCCGGTGGTGGTAAGGCCATGAGCTTCGGTAAAAGTAGGGCCAAGCTTTTAACAGAAAATAAACTTAAAGTAACATTTAAAGATGTGGCTGGTGTGGAAGAAGCCAAAACTGACCTTGAAGAAATTGTTGAGTTTTTAAAGAACCCAAAAAAGTTCACTCGCTTAGGCGGTAGAATACCAAAGGGTGTTTTATTAGTGGGCCCTCCGGGAACAGGTAAAACATTACTGGCTCGTGCCGTTGCCGGCGAAGCCAGTGTTCCGTTTTATACAATATCAGGATCTGATTTTGTTGAAATGTTTGTGGGTGTGGGTGCCAGTCGTGTGCGTGATTTATTTGAGCAGGGTAAAAAGAATGCCCCTTGTTTAATTTTCATTGATGAAATTGATGCTGTTGGTAGGCATCGTGGCTCAGGAATGGGTGGCGGTCATGATGAGCGTGAGCAAACTTTAAACCAATTACTAGTTGAAATGGATGGTTTTGAGGGTAGTGATGGAGTAATATTAATTGCTGCCACAAACAGACCAGACGTATTAGACCCTGCACTTTTAAGGCCAGGCCGTTTTGACCGTCGAGTTATGGTTGGTAAGCCAGACTTAGGCGGAAGAGAAAAAATTCTTGAAGTTCATGTAAGAAAAACACCTCTTTCAACTGATGTTGATATAAGCCGCATTGCTAGGGGGACTCCTGGATTTTCTGGCGCTGACTTAGAGAATTTAGTAAATGAAGCAGCACTTCAGGCTGCCAGAAAAGATAAGCATAAAATTGAAATGATAGATTTTGAAGTGGCAAAAGATAAAGTAATGATGGGTGCTGAGAGAAAATCCATGGTTCTAACAGAAGAGGATCGTCAGATCACAGCCTACCATGAAGCTGGGCATACATTAGTTGGAAGAAAGCTAAAAGGAATTGATCCCATACATAAGGTTTCAATTATTCCGCGTGGAATGGCACTGGGGGTAACTGTAACTCTTCCAGAAAATGACGCTTTAAATTTTAAACTGAGCAAGGCCATAAATATGATTGCCTTCTTGTTTGGCGGCCGAGCCGCAGAAGAAATAATATTTCAAGATTACACAACAGGTGCTGGTAACGATATTGAGCGTGCCACTGAAATTGCCCGCAAAATGGTTTGTGAGTGGGGAATGAGTGAGAAAATTGGCCCTCTAGCTATGGAAAAAGCCGGTGGACCGGTTAATTTAGGTATGCAAGGAAGTGCTGGAAAGTCTTACTCGCCGGCCAAAGCTGCTGAAATTGACAGTGAAATAAGACGTTTAGTGACTGACGGTAGAGAAACTGCAATGAAGATTTTAAATGAAAATGCGGAT
>Ga0079203_1001131_pt1 | contig 20117 bp, 21 predicted proteins | sample PorBlaMBantryBay_FD_68602 | JGI IMG/M metagenome (GOLD analysis project Ga0079203, IMG submission 68602) | Marine algae microbial communities from Bantry Bay - Bantry Bay, Ireland | ecosystem: Host-associated > Algae > Red algae > Blade | place: Bantry Bay, Ireland
GAAACGCATGGAATTTACCTTGAATCTCAGATCTGCTACTCTTCATCTTAAGCGGTGTTGTTGTGGATAGGGTTTTTGTTTAGCGATATCAATTTTATCGTAACAACAACCCGCTTACCTCCCTTTTTTGTGCTCTCTACGTCTTTTTCTCAGTGATTCTGGATATCACTGGCGGTGAAATCCAGACACAACCTTCAAACCCTCGTTCTACGCTTGTATACAAGCGTTTTTTATGTGCTCTAGGCCTGTTTTTATGCAACTGGTGGGTATAGACAATATAAGGTTTATCTGCCAAAATCATGTAGGTGAAAGGACGCGAATTTTAGAGTTTCTGCGGTCTCATTTAATCATAATTGTTCGCGAATGGACGAAATCGAAATATGGCCAGAGCAGATCAAATCAAGGCGCTGATTTCGTCTCACCTGAAAAATGATGGTGAGCGTTTTACTACTGTAGCATTGCAGTTAGCGGCTGCTGAAGCAAAAAGTGGCCACACCAAGCTCGCATATGAGATCCGGGATTTGATCGATGCGAGAGAAAAGCCGAACCTTAAAGTTATTTCAGTAACACATGATCTGGCAGATCTTGTGCTGCAAGGAAAGCATTCTGGAAGCTATTCATCTCTGGTCGTGAGAGACGAGCTACGAGAAAAAATTGATCGAATCGCCCGTGAATTTCACAGCTCTGAGAAACTTGCCAAGCATGGGCTCTTAAACCGACGCAAGATTCTTCTATCTGGTCCGCCAGGAACTGGTAAGACAATGACCTCAGAAGTGCTATCGAAAAAAACTGGCCTTCCTCTCTTTTCTGTTCAGATTGATCGTTTGGTTACGAAATATTTAGGTGAGACTACTGCAAAACTCCGACAAATATTCGCAATGATTCGTGATCGACCCGCTGTGTACTTATTCGATGAATTTGATGCTATTGGCACCCATAGAGGAATGGAGAATGAAGTTGGTGAAATGCGTCGTGTCTTGAATGCTCTGCTTCAATTTATTGAAAACGATGATTCCAGTAGTTTGATAGTTGCTGCTACAAATAATTTACAATTACTGGATTTGGCATTATTTCGAAGGTTTGATGATGTTTTGCACTACAGCAAACCTAACGAGGGGGAGATCATATCTTTGATTGAGAATCGTTTGGTAAATTTCCGAGGTAAACACGATCTAAGTGCCATAGCCCAGGCCGCTTTGGGTTTAAGTCACGCGGAAGTTACGCAAGCATGTGATGATGCACTAAAGGATGCAGTTCTAAATGATCGCAATTTGGTACAGCAGAAATTACTGTTGCAAATGATTAAAGACCGTAAGAATGCATACGGAATTGAAAGCGGAGAGTAATGGCTCAATTGACCTTTCCGCACCTTTTTGTAGAGGGCGCGGTATCCCCACAGGACTATATCTCGCCCAGCTCTGGAAGAAACAATCTTCGGATTATTAGTCGTAAAGACCGGCAAGGGCATGCTTCGTTCGTTCATAGCAAGCTAGAGAAGACTTGGCGTGAATCAAAAGAACGAAAAGAATTACGCAAAGCTGTATCGGTGATCACTAAGCATGGCACCTACGTGGAGTTCCAAGGCGCTCCGGGCTACGATCTTGCTTTCGAAAGCCTAGAAAGCCTCCCATCGGGAATTCGACTGCTCAATGTGGTTCATAAGCAAAATGATCAAGGGCAAGAAGTCACTTGTGCAACGATTTTTGTGCCAGAAGGTAAAGAGGCAATTTTGCTTAGAAAAATCGAAAAATATCGAGATGAGGATAACTTTTGGGGAAAACCTAAGAATCAGAAACTTGTAGAAAGCATAGAATTTTTGCGAGAGGCTGTTTTGGAATCGTTTTGGTGTGATGACCTAAGACTACTGCCTAATGAGAAAGCGCATTGGTGCGAGGTCTGGTTACGTGCGGATTCAGAGCGAAAAGACAATGTTTCAGATTTTACTGATATTTGCACTAAGTATGGAATAGAGCTAAAGCCTGATCATCTGAACTTTCCAGAACGAATCGTTGTTTTAGCTAAGGCTACAGACGAACAATTGAAACTGCTCCTATCTTCATCTGGGAATATTGCGGAATTTCGTCGAGCTAAAGAAACAGCTGAATTTTTTCTTGAACTGGAAAATAAAGATCAAACTGAGTGGGTTCAATCTCTTGCTGATCGTTTAAACGTAACCGCTACGACCGTAGCTGCTTGTGTCTTAGATACTGGTGTCAACAACGGGCATCTTTTACTGGAACCGTTGTTGAATGATGATGACTGTCATTCTGTAGATGTAGCTTGGGGGACTGACGACCAGAACGGGCATGGGACACTAATGTCAGGTGTAGTAGCATACGGCAATGAAATGGAAAATCATCTGCAAGATTCGTCAATTATAGATATACCTTTCAGGCTTGAATCAGTGAAGCTTATTCCCTCTACCGGTAAACATAACGACAAAGAACTTTACGGATTGCGAACGAAACAGGCTCTCAGTCGGGCCGAAATTGAAAATCCAGATATAGAGCGCGCAGTTTGTTTGGCTATCACAGCAACGGATGGGCGGGATCGTGGCCGGCCATCATCATGGTCTGGAAGTATTGATCAAGCAGCATCTGGTGCGGAAGATAAACGCAGAAGGCTGTTTGTTGTTTCAGCGGGAAACATTCTAGAACCATCGGAATTGAAACTTTACCCCGACAGCAACCTCACCAATGCCATTCATGATCCAGCGCAATCTTGGAATGCTTTAACTGTCGGCTCGATTACTCACAAAACACAGATTGAATCAGAAGACCTACAACAAACTTATCGCCCCCAGGCGCGTGATGGCGAACTTTCCCCTTATAGCACGACTTCATATACATGGGAAACAAAATGGCCGAACAAGCCAGATGTCGTATTCGAGGGCGGTAACACAGGGATAGACAGTAATGGATTTGTTACTGAACTGGATGATCTCTCCATTCTATCTACAAATTATAAGCCTCAAGAGGCTCAGCTCTGGCCAATAAATGCAACAAGTGCATCAGCGGCCCAAGCCACAAATATGGCAGCCAAACTTATGGCTCAATATCCCGATATGTGGCCTGAAACCATCCGAGGATTGATAGTCCACTCAGCAAAATGGTCGGATGGAATAAAGTCGCAATTCGGGAGTAGTGACCGAACGGATAAACAGAACATCGAACGGTTATTACGGGTGTGTGGCTACGGAACACCAGATTTTTCGAGAGCTATATCATCAGCTCAAAACAGCCTGACACTGATTTCACAGGAAACAATTCAGCCATTCTGCCCAAAGGAAACCGGCAATGAATATCAAACCAAAGACATGCATCTGTTTAAGTTTCCGTGGCCCAATGAAGTGCTTGCAGGCCTTCCAGGTGAGACTCCGGTAAAAATTGACATCACACTCTCGTATTTCATTGAGCCTGGTCCCGGCGAAATTGGATGGCGTAGCAAATATTTATATCGATCCCACGGATTGGATTTCAATATAAAAACCCCAACAGAAGACACAAGTGAATTTGTGAAGCGTTTAAACAAAGCCGCTCGCGGTGACAGCGACACAGATTCTGGTGGTTCATCTATTCCATGGACTATTGGAACTAAATATGGCCGTACCCGAGGATCTGTTCACAGAGACTGGTGGAATACAAATGCCGCCGAAGCCTCTCAATGCAATGTAATTGGTATATTTCCGAAAAGTGGTTGGTGGAAAGAACGTTATCATTTACGAAAAGGCGAAAAAAGTACTAGATACAGCTTGGTAGTAACATTGTCCACACCAAGTACTGAGGTTGATTTGTATACACCTGTGGCGACAAAAATTGCAACGATAGTTCCTATTCAATCATAGTGGAAAACCACGAAGATCATATTTCCTTTTTTCAGTTTAGGGGTGAATTAACAGTAGCCCTTTTTAATAGGTTGCCACTCTATGATCCGAACTAGGTCACAAGCCGCCAAAGCTAAGGCGGCTACGTGCCATTCACTACTTCTGTGATAATTCGCGAAAAGGGTTATCGAATTAATACTTTCGTCTGGTCAATTTAATGACAGTGTCCTACTAGCGATCAATTAGTTGATTCAGGTAGATTATGGCTTACAAAATAGATATATTGTTCATGCAATCAGGGTTGATGCATGACGTCGGGTAGACGTTAATTTGACGTTCGGAAGACGTTTTAACATCACTCATCATGCAAGAGGCAATGAAATGAATGCATCAATCTTAAAATTACGCTTTTCGAAATCGGTCATAGCGGTATGTATCGTCATACCGCTATCTGCTTGCGAGACTTTGGAGACAAAAGAAGGTCTGGGATCATTGATCGGTGCGGTTGCTGGATACCACGTAGTCAAGGAAGGTGGAGGAAATAAAAACGCTAAATTGGCGGGAGCGTTGGCAGGGCTTTATGTGGGAAAGCAAATTGGTAAAAAGCTCGACGAAGAAGACAGGGCTCGTATGGCTGCCAGTATGCAGCGATCCCTTGTCAGCGGCGAGAGCGCGAATTGGAGTAATGCCAAGAACAAAACAAGCGGGCAATCAAGAGTGGTTGCTACAAATACAAAATCTAAACCCGTAAAGGTAAAGGTTCTAAAGAGCAAAGTTAAGCAAGTACCGCCAATCGATATTATTGGTACGACATATACCGCATCCTCTCGATCCAACGTGAGGGGTGGGCCCAGCACAGATTATGTTGTCGTTGGTAGTCTCGATGCTGACAAGCCGGTAAATGTTGTTGGTAAGGTCAAAAACAGTAATTGGTTTCTTATTGCTGAGGACGGTGTAGGAAGCGGTTTCGTGAGCTCAAGTTTACTTAATCCCGCACCAACTGCTGTAATTGAACCTGCTGACGTTAATTTCGCTGCTAGTGATATTACCGAGGAGGAAGTAGCCTCCTCAACGCTTTGTCGGTCAATCGAAAACTCTGTGACCTTACCTGATGGGACAACTGAGAGCGAGACAATTACGGCCTGTCAAGGGCCCAATGGCTGGGAAGTGCAACCCGTCGCCTAACTTCGGGCTATTAGACAAGCCACACGAACACTTAAACATTCTAGGGTGCCTATGAAAGCATCAAATATAGTAGCGATTGTGGCATTCGCAGGTTTGATTGTCTCCTCCTTAGTCATCTCCCAATTCGCGCTCGCTCAGAGCGCGAATTGGAATCAGCAGTTATTACGCCAACAACAAATGGCGAATCAACGTGCGATTCAATTACAAGAGCAGCAGAGACGTGAGCAGGAACGTCAAGCTCAGATGCGCAGACAAGAAGAGTTGCGTCGGCAACAACAAGCATAAAAGCAAGTAATGCTAGAGCGCCAACGGCAAATGCGGGAGCAAATGAAACAGCGCCAGAGAGCCGCAATTGAGAAACAACACCGATCCATCAGACAACAGCGCATGTTGCAACAGAAGCGCCAGCGAGCAATTAAAAAAAGTGTAGTAACTTCAGCGCCGAAAAATAATGGTGCCTCTAAACAGCTTCCAGCATCGGAGCGCCGTACAAAGCTACAAAAACGCGTTGTCGATCAACGTATGAAGCGACTTGACAAAATACGTCTGGATAGACAGACGAGAAAACAGGGTGATACCAATACCAAGCCAGCCAATGCAAACGCTCTATTGAAAAAGGCTGGTCAAGGCGCAAAACGTGTCAGCTCCACGCGAAAAGCTGGCACCGTTCGAAATGTTAATCCTAAAAAAGGGACTGAAAACTGCGTCAATTGTGCCATCGTAACTGACGCGAGATTAGCAGGCAGATCCGCATCCGCCCTATTAAGCGGCCCTGTAAGTATTTCGGTTTTAGAAACAACGTTCAAAGCCAAATTTCGACCGATCTCTGGAAAAATGGAATTGCATCAAATAATGAAGAAGGCTGGACCGGGAGCGAGAGGCATCGTATTTGGGGGGCGGCGAAGTGGAGTTGGACATGTTTTTAACGTGACAAATCAAAATGGTGTAGTACGGTATATCGATGGTCAGACTGGGAAAGAAGCTACATTTAATGGTTAATCTAGTTTTAAGTACTTACCAACCAATTAGGACAGTGTTTGTATGATTGATTTCGCCGCCGCCAGACGAATTGCTGAGCTTTATGTTCTGGAATTGCCAAGAAACAGTGAGCCAGGGTTTAGTATCCAGCACGAACTCACTATCACTAAGAAATTTGGATGGGTGTTTTTTTATAATAGTACGGAATTTCCTGAAGGCAATGAGATGAACAATGCATTGGCTGGCAATGCGCCCTTCATCGTCGACAAGATCTCTGGTGATATCACACCCACTGGAACAGCGCTTCCAGTAGAGCAATACATTCAAGACTATGAACGCGATAGATAGGCTGTAAGTGTTCGAAATCTATCCAATTGCAAGGACTTTTTCAATTTTTGGTGGCCCACTGATATGGAGAAATTCATTCATTTGAAGATAGTCGTATTTGTTCTATGCACTATGCTGACAGGAACATCCTATGCGCAAAGTGCGTATTGGAACCAACAGATGATGCGCCAACAACAAATGGCGAATCAACGCGCAATGCAAGCGCAACAAGACGCAAGGCGTCAAGCTGAACGCCAAGCGCAGATGCGTCGTCAAGACGATATGCGACGTCAGCAAGAAGTGCAACGTCGAGCTATTCAAGAACGCCAGCGGCTTGCACGCGAGCAAATGCAAAAACGCCAGAAAGCATCGATTGAGAAACGACAAAAGGCGATTAAAAAACAGCGCACGACACAGCAGCAGCGTTTGCAACAATCAGCTAATAACAGAGCTAATTCATCTGCGCTACTGAAGCCCAATACTCCATCAATTCAAAAGGCGGCATTCGAACGTCGCACCCTGCGTCAACAACGTCTAGCCAAAGTACGGACTAAGCGGTTTGAGAAGCTACGTTTACAAAGGCAGATAAATAAACAGAAGTCCGACGGTTCCAAGGCAGCTGTACCTACTCCCATTTTGCTGTCTTCTTTGGCGTCAAGATCAGTTTTGGCGCCTGTAGCGCCGATTCGAACAACAAGTACGCTTAATGAACTGAAGAAGGTTCGGTTCGATCAGAAAAGTAGTGAAAAGCTTACCAATAATCTGGCGACCGTAAGAAAATCAATACAAGATCAAGCAAAGCGCACGAGAGAGAATCAGCGTCGTACAAAATTAGCGAAGAATGCTACTAAAAATAGAGAAAGAGCAAAGGAAACTAAAGCCCTCAAGCTGGCCAGCAAGGTATTTGGCGTCTGCACAGACAAGAAATGCACATGCTCATTTCATGGGGATACACATGTAGTTACAAGTAATGGACCAATCCCGATTAAGGACGTTGTCGAAGGACAGACCTTAGTGTGGGCCAGAGATGAATACAGCGGTGAGACTGGTTGGAAAGCGGTTAATGCTCATTACTCCAGTAAATATGATTGGATGGTCGTTCTAGAGCTGGAAGATGCGCAAACCGGCGAACGGCAAAAAATACGATCCAATAAAATTCATCCATTTTTTGTGAAAAGTAATCTACACGCAGTTTCTGGCAGTGAATTGGCCAAGCGCATTGCGGGAGATTGGACTGAGGCGGTGGGCCTGCGAGTTGGGGATAAATTGGCTGGGCGAGGAGCATCCGTATTGACGGTAGTTGGATCCCGAACTATCTACGAACCCTTTGAAGCATATAATCTTTCTATCGAAGAATACGCTACTTATTTCGTTCAGGGAAACTTGTCCATTGATGCTAGTGGAATTTGGGTTCATAATGAATGTAACGATAAACAAAGAAAAGAAAAGTTAGACTCATTAACAAAATTCAAAGGTCGTGACGCATTAAGACGTGAAAATAAGGTAGCTCGGGATGCTGTTAAATCTGCTGGCTTAAGTAAAGATCAAGCACAACAGCTTCATAGAGAAATTTCAAAACAAGGTTACGGTCGGGATGAAATATTTCGAATAGCTAGGGAGATTAAGGGTGACATCTAGCCCATCAGAAAAAATTGCGGAACTGCTATCGGGCGAAATATGCCGGAGCGTTGTGGGTGGGTTCGGGGCTGGTTCAATAATTCATGTTGGCCTAGGAAACCTGATAAAGCGAGATATACCTTTGAAGAATGAAAAATTAAGTCTTCTTGAAAGAGAATTCGATACAAGTAAGAGCTTGTTCGTTTCCTGCGCTTGGAGATTCACTTTTGAAAAAGGGTCAGCAATTAGCTGGAGAGATTCAGGCATAGATCAAACTTGGGACGCACTTTCACAGTTGAATGGAAAAAAAATAACTAATGTTTCAACTAGTGAATCCAACTTAGATCTTAAACTATGTTTTGAAGACAGTCATGTATTGGATTTGTTTTGTGACATCACAACCGACTATGAATCTGACGAAAACTATCGTATACATTCTACTGATGTAGTTTACACAATTGGAATATGCTCGGATTTTACTTACGAAAAAAAACCAGCTTGGTAGTTTATGGACATGCAATATCGTAAAGTGAAGCCATTTTCGCACTTAGATTCTTCATACTTAAAGTTGTTTCCAATTTCCCTGTGACAATTTCCTGAAATCTCCAAATTCAAACGGCCAGCGATCACAATCAGCTTGCACTGCCATTGAGAAAAGCTTTGCAAGTGCCGCATACTGTCCCGTTCCGGACATTCCGCATCGTGCGATCATTTTAAATTCGCAAGAGAACTCTGTCGCGGAGGTTTGAAAGCACTCTTTGAGATCAATCCCCGTGATTGTTACGCCGTTACTCATCCCACCCATGCTTGCTCCAGCGCTCCGTTGTGGAAGAGCGGCTAGAATTTGATCAGGTGTTGGAGGGGGTATTTCCTTGTAAAAATCTAAGCCGTCCGGATTCATCTCCTTTACCATATCAAGTGACGGCGTGTATCCGTTAGCAGCTGCGGCTTCATACAAGTCGAGTGCATCAATAAAGATGTCTGGGTCCTCTGACGTGTTCAGCAGGAGTTCAGCCTGATAGTGTTTGGCAGATACGTAGTCTTGATCGACTGCTAAATTTATATATTCGCTTGCAAGTTCTATATCTCCGGCAAACCAAAGTATACGTCCAAGTTGAAATTGCTGGCGTGCATCAGCCGGATCATCCTCTACGGCAGCTATACATGCGTCTATAGCGCGATCAAACAGATCAGGGTCCAAATCAATATCTTCAAAGTCCTGTCCGTCTGCAAGCCGATTGGGATCAAAGGGATCTGCCCCTAACACATCACATTCACGTACTCCATTTGAATCTGGTTGGCCATTCGGAGGGGGTTCGATTAATCGGTGGAATTGCATTTCCGCCTCTTGTTGATCGGCTGTTGCATCATCGCCCTCTAATTTTCCTATGACGTTCATTGAAGGCGTTGCAGCTTCCAAGTTGGTCTGCAGTCTATATACGCTGTCTTGTTCACTAGATTCAAACACAGTAAGTGTGTAGGACTCTGCTGTGTCGTCTTCAACCAATCCCGTTAGGAGGTGATTATTCTCGTAAAGCGTGCAGGCTAGATCATTTACGCTCAATTCAATTTCTGTTAACGAGATCGTAGTGCTATCCAATTGGTCGCTAACATCTGCTTTGCGCAAGATACTTTGGCAAATCGATTGTCGGTCAGTAATCAACTTTGATTCAATTGATTGTGCATAGTCAACGTATGCCGGAAATTGCTCAGCCAATTCCTGAAAAGCCGAAGCCTGTTGTTGAAGTGCTGTCGCAGATTCATCATCCAACTCTAGCGCCGTCAGTTCTTCATTGAAGATTGGTAAATCCTGTTCAAGAACGTGTTCAATATGGTTAATTGTGTAAACGATGAAGGACTCAGCTTCTGCAGGATATCCCGCATCCTCGAATTCACCAGCAAGTGCAAATCCAGTCTCTATGATGGGGTCTACATCTAAATATGTACTGCCAGACTCCTGTATCGTATCCATAGCAAGCTGCACAAGTGCCTCACGCCTGTTCTCAAGCACTGGAACGATCTGATCCGGTAGAATATTCAAAGACGCCTCCGTTATAGGAAATAGCTCTGCCTGATCCTCCTCCGGCAATGTAACCAAGAAATCAGTCACAAAGCTAATTTCACCAAGCGATGAATCAGGGAGCGATTCTTCCAAAAAGCCTATTTCTTCTTTCAATGCCTGTGCAATCTGTGCATCAAAATACTGGGTAAATTCTTCGGACTCTGCCTCTTGAATCTGCTCAGTTGCTAATTCCAGTATCTCCGAGAAAGTCAAAGAAAAATCATCCAGCACAGCGGAGACTTGAGATGACCAGTAGGCATCTTTCAAGGATGCAAGACGCGTGAAATATTCAAGAGAATAGGAATCACTCAGGTCAGGTCTGTATTTTTCAATTGCGCTCATTACAGATTCAAAGTGTGCCTTCGCGTTCTTGAAGGTTCCAAGGTCGATACCTGGACTATCCAGATATTGAGCAAAAGTTTCGATGTCAGCAGGCTCGGATAATCTCTTTAATTGAGATTCATAAAACTGAAATTGATAAGAATCTTCGATTCCGGGTAGATCTTGATACGGTTCCTTCAGTGCATACAAGGCGCCCAAATTCAACAAGCTGGGTTCGCGTAGACTAAAGAACAATGCAAACTCTTCAAGACGTGCTGGCTCAGATTGAAGTACCCACCCATCAGCTTCACTAGTGTCGGCAGAAAACACGAGCACATCATTTGTATAGCCTTCGAAGTTGATCTTTTCAATTGAGGGACATTCGAAACCCAAAACCGCACGCGAAGTATCCGAAAGGTTCTGGATGAGATCTGCACCAGAGTCGAAATAGCCAACAGACTGAGTATCAATCCTGATGAGTGCCTCGTTCGAACATTGATATGCCGCGTCAATGCTCAGAGCAACACTCTCCCCCTCGCTGGCAAGTTCTCGCTGCGCGGCTTTCCCTGAATCTGTCAATAAAAAATAAAGTAAAACTAGGCCGAGCAGTTCTACTATGCGCTTAGTATGTAAGCGAATCTCCACCGTATTTACCTCTTAGAATACGTCGAAAACGTGTTTATATAATACACATTTCACAGCGTGAGTTAGGCGTTAGTCTTTAATGAATGTTCTCATGTTTTTCTGCTCAAAATCATGAGAAAACACGTATTTTTTATAATTTCTCCAGAAGATGATTGTTAGTAGCGCCAAGAAACAATCAGTTGAACAATGAATTTAGATCAAGCCAAAAATGCATACCCAATAATCTGAAAAAGCCCTGTCTATTGGCTTCAGGGCGCAAACAAACATATAGGGTGGACAGAGGTGCAGGGGCGTACTTGTGATTACCGGATTGTTTCGCACGTGTGTTCACGAGTTGCGAAGAGACCATCTAGCGCATCATTTGGATAGCTCATACGTTATCCGGTTAATCGCATGACGTAATTCTGCGTAATCGAAACCTTCCGGTGCGTTCTGACTCTGACGCGGTCGGGCTTTGCTGATCTGTTGCTCATACAGCTTGATCTCCATACCATGCTCCAGCTTGGTCATGCCGGTTTCTTCCAGAAGTGATATTTCTATTATGCAGTCGGCTTGCACACGCATTCTGATCGGTAGTGCCAGTAATTCAGCGACGCGGTAAGCTTTTGCCCGCCAATCATAAAGTGAGGTGAATTCATCAAATGATTTGTGGTTGATATAGACGCTGTAGCCGGATTGGCTTGCAGGTGTGAAGTCTTCTTTTGCTGTGGTGGTTGTGGTTAGTATGATTTTGTTGTTGTGTGACATCCTTGTCTCCTTTCATTCATAAAGCTACCTGTACCTGATTTGTTCTTTTGATTGCAAATTTAAGTGCTGACGCATGCGTATGTATGGCGGTACTGAATTCACCGTTGGTTGTTTGCTAATTTTTTGAGAGACGTTGCAGACTAGATTTGGGTGCGTCCGTTGCCAGACCGCGTGCTATGGCTGTGCCACGGAGCCTGTAGTCTCCGCCCATGCGGGTGACGCCCCCTCGCGCAAAAGATAAGGAAATGTTGTGGCGGCCAAGGGGCCGCCGCTATGTTTCGCGCGCAAGGGCGCGCTAGGAACCTGATCTCCAGCTTACATCAAATCCGTGAACGCTCCGCTGTGGGTCAATGACTTTTTCCCGTAAGAGGGCTTTCGCGTCGGCGGAGCCGCCGAACCCTCTAAACGGTCCCCCACAAAAGTCATTGACCCATTCCCGGATGTTGATCAACCGCCCAAACAATGGTGTGGCGCAAAGGACGCGCCACGCCTTATTCATTTTTTCTTTGGTCGCTCGCCGCTGGGCAGAGGTTCAAGCGCGGGGCAGTGTTTATTGAGCTGCTTTTAGCGTTTTAACCAAACCCTAGAAAGGCATACAGCTATGACACTTACACTTTTTGCACAACCCTATGATATCGATGCGGACGGTTTTTACTTTACCTCTGTTGATGAATACACAGCCAAAGCGGATAGGGTCGTTAATCGCTATGGTCAGCGCGTTAATGAATTTGAAATCCAGTTCATTGATGGCGAGTTAATCGATTGCTTGTTCGCCGAAGCATGCGGCCTTTATCAATCCAACATAGCCGCATACTTTGAATGTGCAGAGGCGTGGGATGATGACGACAAGACCCGTTTCATTATTGCTGTTGATGAGTGCGGCTATGACTTTGACCTTGCGGACTCACCGTCTGATCTGCCCGAGATTGATATTTACGAGGAAGACTCACTCAAAGATCTCGCGATGCAATTTGTTGATGAAGGGCTATTTGGTGAAGTGCCGGAATCCTTTGCCTATTACATCGACTATGACGCTATCGCCCGCGATCTTGCCGTTGATTACAGCGAAACCCGCATAGCCGGAAAGAACCTGATTTATCGATGCGCGTGAAATACAGCGCATCTGCAAACCCCTCACCCACACATAAGGGGTTTGCAGGTGCGCTGTTGCACCACTAACCAAACTTAAGGAGACTACCCATGCAATTACAACATATTGAACTGACCAATTTATCCATCAGCCCAGTGAATGTGCGGAAATTTGGCGCAAAATCTGTCGATGACTTACTGCCCAGCATTCAAGCCCACGGTGTCATCCAGCCCTTACTGGTGCGCCCATTTGAGGAAGGTTTTGAAGTGGTGGCAGGACAGCGGCGCTTTCATGCTTTGCAGGACATTGTCAGCCATGGTGAGCATGACGATGCGCTTGAATCCGTGCCCTGTCTGATCATGGAAAGTGGCGACGATGCCAAAGCCATTGAAGCCTCACTTGCTGAAAATATCGCCCGTCTGCCGATGGATGAAATCGATCAATACAAAGCCTTTGCCTCGCTGATTAAGCAAGGCCGCACGGTCGATGACATTGCCGATCAATTTGGCGTGACAGAACGCATGGTCAAACAACGCCTTGCGATTGCCAATCTGATCTCGCCGATATTGACCGCTTACCGCAAGGGTGAGATTGAACCCAGCACCGTGCGCTTGCTCACGATGGCAACCAAAGCCCAACAAAAAGCGTGGCTTGCCCTACTTAGATCAGAGGATGAATACGCCCCCGAAGGCTATCGCCTTAAATGCTGGTTATTCAGCGGTCATGAAATCAAACTTGATGCGGCCTTGTTCGATGTGGCGGACTATGACGGCACGATCATCACCGATCTGTTTGGCGATGACAGTTATTTTGATGATGCGGAAAAATTCTGGCAATTGCAGAATACTGCTATAGCCGCCAAAAAAGATGCGTATCTCGCAGACGGCTGGAGTGATGTCATTATCTGGGACATCGGGGAGCATTTCGCTTCCTATGACTTTGTTGCGACTGCCAAGGACAATGGCGGCAAAATCTACATCGTGCCCAACCGTAACGGCGAAGTGACCATCTATGAAGGCCAGCTATCCCGCGCAGATATTAAAAAGCGTGACAAGGCGGCGCAAGGTGAAACCGATACACCAACCAGCAAGTCAGAACTCACCCAGCCGATGCAGAACTACCTCAATGTTCATCGTCATGCGGCGGTACGTTTGGAACTGTTGACCAATCAAGGCTTGGCGTTACGCTTAGCAGTGACGCAGATGATTTGCGGCTCTGAATTATGGACGGTTTATGCTGATCCGCAGAAAACTGCAAATGACTCCATAAAAGCCAGCCTTGGTGAAAACAAGGCAGAGGCAGAATTTGGAGAAAAGCGGAAAGCTGTCTTGGCGTTGCTGGAATTGGATGCCAACGATGAGGAAACACTCGTGCCGCGTAAATCAGACTGGAATGCGAGCCGCGATATTCACAGTGTGTTTGCCAAGCTGATTGAGCTTGATGATGAAACTGTGAATGAAATCCTCACCTCCATCGTTGCTGAGACCTTGCCTTGCGGCTCGATGCTAATCGAAGCCCTTGGTCAATCGCTCAATGTGGATATGGGCAATCATTGGCAAATTGATGAATGTTTCTTCTCCCACCTACGAGACAAGGGCGCGATCAATGCCATTGTGAAAGAAACGGCAGGCAAGGCCGTTGCCGATGCTCACATCACTGCCACCGCCAAAGTGCAAAAGCAATTGATCCGTGAAAGCCTGTCTTCTAAGCCTGAAGCAGACAAGCCGAAGTGGCAACCACGCTACATGCAATTTCCGATGAAGGGCTACACCCAGCAGGGCGGGATTGCCGCGATGGATGAATGGAAAGCCGTCAAGAAATATTATCGATAATCAGTTGCGAAAAAATCGCCGCCCGAAACTTGGGTTTCGGGCGGTTTTTCTGTGTATTGTTGGTGATCGTGCATACATGTGTATTTTTCGAATAATTTCCTTGCATCTGAACGAGAACAAAAGTAGAACAAATATGGCCGATCAAGCCTTACCCTCTTTGGGTTTGATCGGTCACCATTTGGAATGAGCCGAATGGACAACGAAAAGGAGTTTGAATAATGAGTAAAATTGGAACTTTTAATAAGGCTGCAGTCGGTTCGCTGAACGGTACATTGCATACAATTGGCGTCACACGCGACATTGAGTTTCAGCGCATAGAAAAGGCTTCACAAAATGCCCCCTCGTTTCGCGCGGTGCTCCCCGGCACTGAGATCATCATCGGTGCAGGATGGCTGAAGACTGCTAAAGAATCCGGCAACGGCTATGTGTCAGTGATGATGGATGATCCAACTCTGCCAGCACCACTCTATGCGCGGCTTGTTAAAGACAAAGACTCTGAAGCGTATTCGCTTTACTGGGAACGCTCAAGCGACAACAATGCGCCGACGCACTCCAATGCGGAGGCAACGCCGGAGATTTAGTCGTTCCCTATTCCTATCAGCGGCTTGGACTACTTTAAAGAGTGAGTCCAGGCCGCTTTTTTGTACCTAAAATATGACACAAGCCACATGATACTTGGTTTCTTTCTACTGTGAAAATATCGGTGTCACACTATTCATCCTCTTTTGGCCATATGTAACCGATGGGGTGTTTGCTACCGCTTGGCGTCTCTAGCAATTGCTTAACAAACTTATACAGCACCGCGATTTGCTCGTCATGTTCGTCAATCTTGCGTGCGATATCTTCGTGTGCAGCCAGCATCTGCCGTAAGCGAACAAATGTATCCATAATGGCAATGCTCACTTTAATGGCCTGTTTGCTACGCAATACCGCCGAAAGCATGGCAACGCCTTGTTCCGTGAAGACGTTAGGAGGTCTGCGAAGGGCCATCTTCGCTGAGGGATTGGATATCACAATTTGTGATTTCCAATTTTCAAACTCTTCATCGGCCATCTGAAACATGAAATGCTCTGGGAAGCGATCAGCATTCCTTTTGACGGCCTGATTTAAAGCGCCTGTTGTTACGCCATACATATCTGCAAGATCACTATCGATCATCACCTTTTGATCGCGGATCAGATAGATAGAGCTGGCTATACGCTCAATGGGAATAATGGACTTTTCTGCTTGCTTTGACATGTCTTAAACGTGGCGTGATTGCCGAGAGATGTCAATAGTGCTTATTCATGGTTTGTTCTTTTTATGTGTGTGCTTTTGTAAGCGGCATACCTAGAAATTGCCTGTGATTGCAGATTCTGTGAGATATTCAGCGATTGTGCGTTAACGGTTTATTAACTGTTTTGCTGTAACTTGTGGTTGTATTTACTGCTATTTATAGGGAGGCGGGCAATGGGGTGCGATGTATCCGAATTGAATCAACAGATAAGAACATTCTTCTTGGGATGTTCTTACTTAAATGCCATGGCATTTCGCGCCGCCCGCAATGTATGGGGAGCGCGTTATGGTTGATGATGGCAAACCCGCGTCAGAATTGTTTTCATCATTTGAGAGGTCACGTGATCAGGCCGCTCATGACAAAACCCTACAGGAGACTTTCGATCACAGGCAAACTGAAATTAAAATCGGCGAAGGTAAGCTTGATCCAGAGAATACGGCCAAGTTCGTAAATGAAGCGCGTGTTGCCAAGGGTGGTAACACAGAAGAGAAACGAAAAGAGCGGCGGGCTCATGATCATCATATGTTGATGGTGACGTTGGAACGCTTGCGCGAAGATTTACGTGCGCTAGAAGCCGAGTTGGTTGAGAAGTACGGCGAAGACTTCGCGGAAAACCTTGCCGCTGAATTACTGGATGAGAAAACCTATGGGCAGCTCATGCTTATCAGCGATCAAGATGAACGCCGCCGCCAAATTGCGATTGAAATCAACCGAGGCTTGTCTGACGGCTCCATAGACCCATCCGCACTCGATGAGTATTCGGATTTCAGTCGATGGTTAGAAGCATCAGATGATTTCGAAAATCAACGGCACGCAGTAGCTGCGCAACGTACAAGTCTGGAATTGGGATTACGCCGCACAGCGGATGATGCAATGCTAAAAGTTTCCGAAGCAGAATTTAGCGCAGCGGATAACATGCACGACAATGCTCAGAATGCCAGTCTTAGCACTGGTCTTGATTCAATTTTTAAATGATTTTAGTTACTGCTTAATATTCAGTGGAATATCTTTCAGTTTTCCATTTCTGTACAGAATGAGCTTTGCTTCTGATGCTAAGCCCTCAATGAGTTTAATACCCTCCAGTGGATCAACAGGCTCTTCGAGCCAGCTATCTCCATCTATATAAAACGCCATTGAGCTTCCATGAGGATGATCGTGGTCAGTGAATACATTTGCGGTCATTCCGAATTTAGCAATCTCATCGATGAAATACTGCCCAACCTTTTCTGGTGAATGGTCGCCCAAATCCTCTCCGGCATAAAACGCAATGCCGATATTCGGCCCTGTGCAGGAATATTTCGTCGCTTTACCCGTCGGAGTATCGGCAAACCCAATGGTTTCCTCAATCGTCTCGCAGCGATATACGAATAGTTTTTCGTAGTCCGTGCGCTCGGATAGTGGCTTGTAAGGTGGTAACTCACCGGGCTTGTTGGGACGCTCGTTCGCCAATGTTGGTAGCGCCAGTAACACCAGTGGAATCAACAAGATAGATGCCGTCAAAAGGGAACCCTTTTGCCATAATTTATGACAACTGGAATGTCCTGCCTACGCTGGCAGAAACCTGCTGGTTACAGGCGCATTCATCGTGATTTCGGGTTGACGGAGCGTATCAATGGCGATAAATCATAAGGGTTCCGTTTCGTCTAGCTTTATAGGCATACCGGTATAAAAACATTTAGCGGAAGGAATGGACATGGCTTTTGTTGGATACGCACGAGTGAGCACCGATGAGCAAAATCTGGATTTACAGCGCAATGCCCTACAGGACGCGCGCTGTGATTTGGTGTTCGAGGATGATGGCTATTCCGCCATTGACACTCACCGCCCTGGCTTCGCGCTTGCGTTGGATGCGCTCAATACAGGCGATGTACTGGTGGTTTGGAAGATGGATCGGGCATTCCGGTCACTGAAAAATGCTCTGGATACACTGGAGGTCTTCGAAGCCAAAGGATTTGAGCTGCGCTGCCTGACCGAGCCCATCGATACCACCACACCATTCGGCAAATTCGTCTACCAAATTCGCAATGTCTTCGCCGAGCTGGAACGCAATATCATTCGCGAGCGCACGATTGCTGGAATGGAGGCTGCACGGGCGCGTGGTGTCACCATTGGCAGGCCGCGCAAGTTGAGTGAATATCAGGTATCGCACGCTCAGAGAGTATTGTCCGAAAACCGGAGTGCCAACGTTCAAACGATTGCCGATGAGCTGGGCGTTGCTCCAGTGACTTTGCTTCGATCATTGAAGAGATATAAAGCTGTTACCCCAGAACTTGTGAGTGATTGAAAAAACTCCTGAAAGCCAGATAATAGATGGTTTTGTGGTGTTGATTATTCTATCATATTGATTTCTATATGTTTATTTTTTGCACGAGAAAGCGGTAAGCCTCGGTCGTCTAGCCAGACCGCTGCTTAGGAATATTGCCCTATTGCATAATATTCACATATTTGTTAACTTTACGCATGACATGGACGATAAGCTTTTATAGCGACAAGGTGTCGAAAGAGACATTGGCTTTACCCAAGGGCATCAAGGCCAGCTTGTTGCGTACCTTGGATATGGTTCGGGAGTTTGGTCCTGACCTCGGACGACCGCATACCGCACCACTTGAGCGCGGTTTGTATGAAATTCGAGCCAAGGGACGCGAAGGCATTGCCCGCTCACTATATTGCACAACGCATGGCAGAGAGGTGGTGATTTTGCTAACCGCTGTGAAGAAGTCTGACAAATTACCCAAGCGCCACATGGACACGGCACGTAAACGCATGAAGGAGATTCACGCCAATGAGTAAACGACCTACATATGAAGCGTTCAAAGCCGAAGCGCTCAGTGATCCTGAAGTAAAGGCAGAATACGATGCTCTGGAAGACGACTATCAGCTCAAGCGGCGCATGATTGCCATGCGCAAAGCAGCAGGGCTGACGCAAGAGCAAATGGCCGAGAAACTAGGCACCAAGAAGAGCAGCATTTCGCGACTGGAGAGCATCAATGCTGAAAACTCGCCACGCCTGGCAACGATTGAAGACTATGCCCGTGTGTTGGGTTATGTGACCAAAGTTGATTTTGAACCGATGCAGCAGACTGGTGATGGGTTAACCCCGTAATAAGCAGGGTGATAACTCACTGTATGGAAAATTGATAGAATGGCCGAAGAAGATCGGCGTAAACGTGATCGAAAATCAATATCTGTTGGTGCTGATGGAAGCATTGGATACCCTTATGCGCTTCCGATAACATTTGGTGCGGTTGAGGAGAATTCTCCACTTGTTACCGACATCAAAGGTGTTAACAAAGCTAACAAATCGTTTGTATTAACGGCTGCAACCGTTATTTCGAATGTGAATATTCTTCGTGAACGAATACGAACTGATAATGAGCTTGGAGCTAATGATCCAAAGTATAGAGATGCGTACGTTAAATTTTTAGATAATCTTAAAAACGACTTAGAGGATTTAGTTACAAGAGTACAAATTGGTTCTAAAGCAGTACATGTAGCTGAATCAGAGGAAGTTCAATCATGGTTTTCCACGCATTGGGTGGTATTGAAGAAACAGGCCACTAGACGTTTTTGTCATGAAAACATTGCCAATGCAGAGATCACTGGATCGATATATATTGGGTTAGGAGCATTAGGTGCATTAGCTGGCTATGCACTAGGAAACACTGCAATCGGATTTGGTGCAGGAATGTTGTTAGGGAAGGTTGTGTCTGGTGATTTAAAGCCTTCGGTATTAAGCGACAAAGCAGAAGCTGTGATAAACGAAGCATTCCAAGCAGACGACGATCAAACGGTTGATGACGTATGCTCCTCAGATGAAACTAGCAAGTGACGCTGAGTACGAACAAAATTGCTTAGGAGAAGTAAATGGCACTGTCAGTCATCACTGTAGAGTGTGAAAATTGTGGGCATAAATTCTCTGGGCATCTAGAGAAGGATATGCCCATAGCCGGAGTAGAATATTATGCGGAATGCCCTAAATGTAAAAAGGTAACATCATTTTCAAATGTAGCTGGATGGATGAACGAAAAGAATTCGACAGACGCAGGTGTAACGATACATCGCAAGTAGGTGATCAAATTTGAAGATGATGGCTTTCGGCGATTTTCAAGCTAGTTGTCCAAATAAATTCACGCAGCCTTTCTCGTAGTCTGCGTGCTGTCGTTACTTGATCGTTCTGGGTTCAGCCACACCTTATTGATACGGTCCCAATTTCG
>Ga0079203_1001146_pt1 | contig 20011 bp, 15 predicted proteins | sample PorBlaMBantryBay_FD_68602 | JGI IMG/M metagenome (GOLD analysis project Ga0079203, IMG submission 68602) | Marine algae microbial communities from Bantry Bay - Bantry Bay, Ireland | ecosystem: Host-associated > Algae > Red algae > Blade | place: Bantry Bay, Ireland
ATGGTCTTCAAGTTCATGATAAGTCCATATTGGCTTCTCAAGCTTTGGCAATTTAAGTGTGTTTAGGTTTTTCTCAATATGCTGCGAAGTATTATGAGAGAAAGCTAAGCACTCCAGTAGTGAGTTCGAGGCTAGTCGATTGGCTCCATGAAGCCCAGTGTAAGCCGTTTCACCAACCACATAAAGGCGTGGAATGGTGGACTGCCCATCAATATTAGTATCAACACCACCGCATAAATAGTGTGCTGCAGGAACTACAGGAATAGGTTGTTGATCAATTAAAATACCAAGCTCTTTACATTTATTATATATACTTGGAAAACGTGTGATGAGCTCTTCTTTACTTTTGAAAGAAATATCTAAATAGACACAGTCGATGGCGTGTTTTTTCATTTCAGTATCAATAGATCGAGCAACTATGTCTCTTGGAGCAAGGTCAGCCATTGGGTGATATGATTTCATAAACTCTTCACCGCCCGGAAGCTTGAGCTTTGCTCCTTCTCCTCGCAGAGCTTCAGAAATTAAAAAATTTCTTGCTTCGGGGTGAAATAAGCATGTTGGGTGGAATTGCATAAACTCTAGGTGACTCACTTTTGCACCAGCTCGATAAGCCATGGCAACGCCATCACCTGTAGCTCCACTCCAATTTGATGTATATAAGTATACCTTGCCGGCCCCACCAGTGGCTAAAACTGTAGTTTTAGCTAAAATAGGATTAACCTTATTTGATTGAATGTCAAAAATAAAAGCTCCTAGGCATGAGTCCTCACCGCCAGGGTTTATTTTATTTTCTAGTATTAAATCAATTGCCATTTGATTTTCAATGAGGTCAATGGACTCATTATTAATTGCAAGGTTAAGTAGAGTTTGGTTTATAGCTTGGCCAGTGTAATCGCCAATATGTAAAATTCTATTATGGGAATGGCCGCCTTCTCTAGTTAAAGCAAGAAACTCGTCCTTTGACTTATCAAACTCAACTCCCCAATCGATAAGGTCTTGAATGCGATCAGGACCTTGTTTAATTGTATGGTTAACAACAAACTCATCTCCAAGTTCAGCGCCGGCGCTCATGGTATCTTTGACATGTGATTCAAAACTATCATCTTTTTTATAAACTACTGAGGCAATCCCACCTTGAGCTAGCCATGAATTAGTATTTTCAAGGCTTGATTTAGCAACTAATGCAACCTTGCCCAGTTTAGCCAGTTTTAAAGCCGTACTTAAGCCAGATAAGCCTGTCCCAATAATTAAAAAGTCATATTCGGTCTGTGGGAAGCTTGAGTATTTCATACGGAGTAAATATACCAAAAATGGCTCAAAGGGCACTTTAAATATTAAAAAGTCATGAGGATGCGTCCAAACTTGTTAAGCTTGGCAGCTATTGAATATGAGACTAGGCTCTATTGAGGGGGTAGGGTTAAAGTTTTGTCATAGTTATGTAATTTCAGTATCTTGGTTAGACATTTAAAGCTGAGGTGTTTAAAGTAACTAAGTGTGCAGGACTAATGACCAGTGAATTGCTAAGTTTAAAGAGAATATTAGAATGTATGTTGCCCTTAAGTCTTGCTAAAAGTAAAATATATCCTGCTTAGGCGGAGCATTAAGAGTGTTAATAGACTCGAGAAAATTTTAAAACCAAGGAAGGTTTAAATGAATTTTAATTTTATAAAAGAGTTTTGGTTTAAGGCTGCTGTTTTTACATTAACTTTACTAGTTCTTACTACATGGGCACTGGCTCCTGTTTCTCATCAAGATTTAATTACTAATCAAGAGTTAAATTTAGAGCAGTTAACTGCATCTACAGAAAAGTTAATTTCAAAAAACTTTAAAGTTGTCCAAGATGAAATTGAATTTTTACTTTCTGAACTAAAATCGACTAATACAAATAACAATTTAGAAAATATAGACTCATCAGTAAAAGGCTTATTTGCTTTGGACCAAAAAGAAAGTCAATTAGAGTTAAGCGGAGATGAGCTCAGAAGTTTAGATTTATCCTACTGGTCTAAAGAGGATTTAAATAAGTCTATTAATAGAGTTTATAAAAGTGATGATGGTTTGTATTACACAGGCTACCAAATAATTAGTTCACCTAGTGGTGAAAATTACTTTGGATATTTATTTTTGAATGAATCTAAATACTATTTTGCTATTTTAAATTTACACTTTGCTAGTGCATGGGCCCAGGACCTCAGTATTGCTCAAAACAATATTTTTGTTCTTAATTCTGTTGGAGAATTAATTTTTCACCCTGAAACCCAATATATTGGTACTGAATTCAATCAAATCGAAGAGATTATTGAAAAATTTGATGATACCAAACAAAACCTTCACTTTAAAAGTAGAAATGAATTATCTTTTGTTAGAGCCTCATCAATCAAAGACATTAAGGTTATAGTTAGCCAAGCAAGATGGACCACTCCGTATGGAGCTAGTTTTTACGGTAAATTCTTACTCGTCTTTTTATTTTTGGGTTTACTCTTATATACTTTAAGTGAGTATCTTGTTAAGAAAAGCAGAACTAAGTTTTTAACAAAAAACTTAGGTGAAAACGATATATCAATGCATGAGGCTCTTGATAGTAAAAAACTTATTACTGAAAATAGAACTTTGATCACTAAAATTAAAAGTTTAGAAAATAAACTAGCAAGTCAAAAGGAGTTCGTAAGTCCAAGCGAACAAAATAAATTACTTCATGAAATTAAAAGTAAATCAGCTAATCTTATTGGGCAAATAGAATTAGCCAAAGGGCAACCATTGGGTGAGGCTACTGACTTGGTTGAGACTGCTCATAAAAAAGCTGTGGAAATATATAAGCAAATTTTCAACTTTTTAGAGCTCAAAGAGGAAAAAAATATAGCCCAGGTCCCTGTTGAAGTTGTTACAAGCTCAATTTCAAAGTCAGAAAGAGTACTAGATTATGAAATAGAAAATGAAATTTCTTTCTATGAGGATAGTGGACGCATTGAAATTACAGAAGAAGATATTGGTGGTGGGGACTTAAAGTTATTTGGTGAAGTTGCAGAAGAATCACTTTCTGAAAGAATTGCAGCTGCCAAAAATAAAATGGATGAAACTAGTATTGATGAAAACATATCTAGACAGTTGGATGAGCAAAACTATAGAAGAATTAAAAAATTTGATATTGAAGAAGAGTTTTTATCGACACAGAAAAATGAAACTATGAAGCTTTCAGGTAATCATTCTTTAAAAAAACAAATGAATGACATAGACAAGGTTATTGAGAACGCTGATAAAAAAGTAAATGAAAGCAAAAATCAAATAAAAAAAATGATTAGAAAACCTAGGTTGAATGTATAAAATGAATTTAGAAAATGTTAGATCCTCATTCACAATTTACGTAATAGATAATAATGAAGATAGATCTGCTTTTAGTGGCCAAGCGCTTAAAAGTAGAGAATTCCAAGTTAGTGTTTATAAAAAAACAACTGAAGCATTAGGCAGTGTTGAAGCCAACCCGCCGCATATTATTTTTGTGAGTTATGAAGCTTTAAAGTTATCAGGTGGGAAATTTATACAAAAAATAAATGAAGTAAGCCCAGAAACAAGATTGATAATATTAGCCAGTAGAGAAGACTTTTCTGAAGCTTATAATTTGTTAGATACGGGTGTGTTTGACTTTATTTTTTCAGATTTTTTTAAAGTTGATGAGTCAGAAGAAGATCGAAGGTTAGCTATTTCAAATATTTTAAAATCTGCAGATCATGCCGTAGAAATGGATTTTTATAAATTTAAAAATGAGCAATTACTAGATGAGGTGGATAAAAAAAGTGGACAGGGCAGCGAGCTAGCCTCGAACTTTTCTTTGCATAATATCTGGCTCCAAAAACTAGAAAAGTGTGATAACTTTACTGCATCTGTAGATTGCTTTATGCTCGAAATTAGCCGCTACCTAGGCGCCAAATCAATAATGTATTTTAAGTATGTACTTTCATATCGTTCATTAGTTTCATCACGGTCTGTGAATATACAGGATTTCACTGCTGGCCATGCATTTGATTTAAAATCTATGTTCAAAGATAAAAATATTGAAGAAAATAATTTTGAAAATTCTGATAAGTTTAGAGATAAAATCTATAACTACACTTTATGGAGTAACACTTCCATTATTCCATTCAGAGTAAATGGAGACTTAAAAGGTGTTTTTATAGTTGATGTTGAAACAATAAAAGAGACAGACTCATTTATTTTAGCTTGCTTAAATAGTCTTGCTTTAAAAGTAAGTAATATATTTTTAGAAAGAAAGTTACATACCTCAAGACATATTGATGAAAGTACAGGAGTCAACAACCGTAAATATCTGATGACTCGCTTAAAAGAAGAGGTTTCTAGATCAAGAAGAATACAAATCCCAGTTTCATTTATTTTAATATCACTTGATAAATTTTCTGAATATTATGAGGCCTCTCCAGTTACTGAGGTTGATAATGCACTAAAGGTGCTTGGTTCATTACTTGAAAAAAGTAGTCGAGTTAATGACATTGTAGGACGGGTTAGCAGTGATGAATTTGCTTTGATTCTAGCGCATACTCCCTATGAAGGTGCGCTAATTAAGGCCGAAAGAATAAGGCAGTTAATAGAAAATACCGATTTTACACAATTGGCGCCAGAGTTTAAAGATGTAACTGTGAGCATCGGTGTCAGTGAATACCCATCGCATTGTAGTGATGTTGAGGACGTGCTAGAACAAGCAGATAAAGCAATGCTTGAAGTAAGTCGCTATGGTGGAAATCAAGTTTGTTTAAGTTCGGTCCCCAACGACTTTAACCCTGATTACAATTATACAAAGTAGGTACATTTGTCTAATTTAGAACTGCATAGAATGACTTATGCAGAAGTTAATATTTCAAACTTAAGAAACAATATTAGGGTTTTGAAGAGTCTTTCAAAGTCAGACTTTTTTTGTCCAATGGTTAAATCTAATGGTTATGGTCATGGCGATAAGCAAGTTGTAAAAGCTCTAATTGATGAAAAAATAAAAACTGTTGGTGTTGCCTTAGTCGAAGAAGCTAAAAGATTGAGAGATTATGGCTTCGACGATTTAGAAATTTTAGTATTTGGTGTCATCAAAGAACAGGCCGTAGATTACTTAATAGCTAATAATATTACCCCTGTAATATCTCAGTGGCATGAATTTGAGTTATTTAAAAATAAAAATATTAATAAGTTCCCGATACATATAAAATTTAATACCGGTATGAACCGTTTAGGCTTTAAATCAGAAGAGGCTGAAAAAATAGCAAGCTATTTAAAGTCAAATGATAAATTTGAACTAGAAGGCATCTGTACTCACTTTGCCTGTGGTGAAGATTTTGGCATAGAGGGAGGCTACTCAAATATGCAGTTTTCTCAATTTGATTATACTTTACAGTACTTTAATGGGGTTAAGGCCCACATATACAACTCATCATCATTTTTTTCATGCATAGATAAAGATATTGATCAGAATAATATGGGTGCGAGATTAGGCTTAGCTATTTATGGTTGTTACCCAGCTGTGAGTAACTTAAACAATAAGCTTAGTGAGCTAGCAGTACTAAAGCCTGTGATGACACTAAAGTCAGAGGTGATCTCGTACCAGATAATAAAAACTGGCGAGAAGGTTTCTTATGGTGGTGCTTGGGAGGCTCAAAGGCCTTCTGTTATTGGCGTTGTACCTATTGGATACACTGATGGATATAGTAGGTCTTATTCTAATAAGGGAGTTATGCTGTATAGAGGAGTAGAAGTGCCCGTTGTTGGAAAGGTCTGTATGGACTATACGATGGTTGATCTAACGTCTGTATTAGTGGATGAAAGTGGTCAGCCTGGCGAAGAGATAGTATTATTAGGGGAGCAAGGTGATCAAGGCATAAGCTTGGAATATCTAGCTAAAAAAGTGAATAAAATACCTTATGAAATTATAACAACAATTGGAAGACGAGTTCCAAGAAAGTATGTACACAACTAGGTGGATTATTGAGTGCAAGTGAAAAAATGACTGTAACAAGTAATAGTAAATTGTTTCGGTTTTTATCTTCAATAGTAGAATATATTTCTGATTTAGTTTCTGAATGTGGATATATAGTTCTATTTTTAATTAAATCTGTTAAAGCTGTTTTTCAGAGTCCATACAGATATCAAGAAATATTAAAACATATAGAGTTCATTGGTGTGCAGTCATTATTGATCATCGCGCTAACATCTGCTTTTACGGGAATGGCCATGTCATTCCAGATTTTCTTAGGTTTTCAATTAGTTAATGCAACAAACTTAGTTGGTCCAACTGTGGGCCTCGGAATCATGCGTGAGCTGGGGCCAGTACTTACAGGCCTTATTGTTGCTGCCCGTGCTGGAGGCGCTATGGCTGCGCGTTTAGGGACAATGCGTGTTACTGAACAAATAGATGCATTAGAAGTTATGGGTATTGATCCTATACAATACTTGGTGGGCCCAAGAGTATTAGCCGCCTTAATATCTATGCCACTACTGTGTGGTTTTTTTGATTTCGTAGCCATGTCGGGTTCTTATATGTTGTGTGTTCATGCCTTAGGTTTGGATGAAGGTATATTTTTTGACAAAATTCAGCTTTGGTTGAACCCGAGAGATATTAATGAAGGCTTAATTAAGGCTGCTGTATTTGGTTTAGTTTTTGGTGCTGTATGCACTTATAAAGGTTATAACACAATTGGTGGCGCTAAGGGTGTTGGAGAGTCCACAAACAAAGGGGTTGTTAATAGTATGGTATTAATTATTGCCATAAATTTTGTTATGACCAATATAATTCGTTTCGTTAGTACATTGATGGGAGGAGCAAATTGAATGCTGTAGAGCTTAAAGATATAAGAAAATCCTTCGACGGTGGTAATGAGTTTATTCTTAAAGGTTTAAATTTAAAAATCCCTAAGGGGAGCCTCACTGTAATTATTGGCTATAGTGGTACTGGTAAAAGTGTAATGTTAAAGCATATTTTAGGTTTAATTAAACCGACCTCCGGCCAGGTTAATGTTTTTGGGCAAGACTTATGGCAAATGACTAACAAAGATATAATGAAATTACGTACTAACATTGGAGTTTTATTCCAGCATGCAGCGCTCTTTGATGATCAAAATGTAATTGAAAATGTAACCTTCCCATTAATTGAACATTTAAAAGGGAAAAAACATAAAGAGTATATAGAGATTGCCTCTAAAAAGCTTATTATATCGGGCATTGAAGAGAAGCACTTTTTAAAGCTACCCTCTGAGTTAAGTGGTGGTATGAGAAAAAGGGTTGCTTTAGCTAGAGCTTTAGCGCTAGACCCTGAAATTTTAATTTATGATGAGCCGACTACAGGTCTAGATCCAATCTTAACTGAAATGGTTGATGATTTGATTCTAGAGACCCATATGCGAGAAGAAGGTCGAGTTACATCCATAATTGTTAGTCATGATTTAATGGCAGCTTTCCGAATAGGTCAATATATAGTAATGTTAGATAAAGGGAAAGTTTTACATTCTGGTAAGCCAGAAGACTTTTTAAAATCAGACATTGCTCTGGTTAAAAAGTTTGTAGAAAAAGGAACTAAGAAAAAATATGGGCTCTAAAGGGTTAGAATTTAAAGTTGGTTTACTCGTTATTGTTGTAACAATTTTAATTGGATGGATGTCATTTAAAGTTTCTGAAGGACCTGGCTTATTTGGTGGTGGAATGGTTCATACCCTAAACGTTGAAGATGCCGGTGGGTTAATTGAACGTAGTGCAGTTAAAATTGCTGGTATTAAAGTAGGCATAATTGATAAAATTGAATTAGTAGATGGCAAAGCAAGAATTAAAGTTAGAATTAACGACGATGTTGACTTACATGAAGGAACGATTGCTGAAATTAAAGCTGACGGAATTTTAGGTGATCGCCATATTGAGTTAATACCTGGTCCAATTACAGGAGCCTTGCTTGATAAGCCAACGAGTTTAGGTTTTAGAGCAAGCTCGGGGTCTTTAGCAACCATTGCTGAAGAGGTTGGCAAAATAACAGACTCTTTAAGTGAGTTTGCTAAAAACTTAAATAAAGCCGCTGGAGTTGGCGATGAAGAAACAAGAATAGGCCGAATAATATCGAATCTAGAAGTATTATCAAAAGATTTAACTGATATAACCGGAGCAAACAAAGGTAAGATTAATAAAATTGTTGATAATGTAAACACATTAACTGAAAGATTAGATACTTTTTTAGCTGATGGTGACGGTGAGTTTAGTCAGGCCTGGTCTGATATGAGAGATATAATTCATAGGTTTGACAATACTATGAAAAACTTTGAAGAGGTTTCTTATAAAGTTAATAAGGGCAGCGGAACCCTTGGGCAGTTAATCAATGATGATACAACAATCACTGGCGTGAACCAGACAATTGAAAAAGTGAATGAATTTATTGGCAATGGAATAGATTTACAAACAAGTATCGATTACCACAGTGAGTTTATGACGGAAGAAGATCGTAATAAAAATTATCTATCAGTAAGAATTACCCCGGGCCTAGATAGGTATTATGAGTTAGGAATAGTAGATGACCCTTCCGGTGTAACTAGAACAAGAAAAATTGACACATCTGGCTCAACAAATACTAGTATCAAAGAAGAGAGAACATTTTTTGAGAAGGTTAAATTTACAGCACTTTTTGCAAAAAACTATCATGATTTTACAATCAAAGGTGGTATAATTGAGAATGAAGGTGGGGTAGGTGTTGATTATACCTTATTAAATCAAAAGCTAAGATTCTCTGTAGAAGCTTTTGATTTTAATGATTTGTACATACGTACTTTTGTAAGGTATAAGGTTTTCAGTGGCATTTATGTTACGGCTGGTGGAGACAATTTAGCATCAAGTCGTGGGACTGATCCCGCTGCATTTTTTGGGGCAGGGCTGTTCCTAACTAATGATGATTTAAAAGTCCTCGCCTCTAAAATTTCTTTCTAGGGGTTATCAATGTTTAAAAATGCCTTGGTTTCTGTGTCAGACAAAACTGGTTTGGCCGAATTCATATTACCATTATTTAAATCTGGGATGAGAGTTGTTTCCACTGGTGGAACAGCAAAACACCTACAAGAGCACGGTGTAGATGTCGTAGATATTAGTGAGCAAACTGGGTTTCCAGAGGTTATGGATGGCCGGGTGAAAACCTTACATCCAAATGTTCATATGTGTCTTCTTGCGAGGTTACAAAACTCCGAAGATCAAAAAATACTAAAAGATAACAACTTACAGAACTTTGATTTGGTCGTTGGTAATCTTTATCCTTTTTCAAAGGCTTTAGAAAAAGAGCTACCATTTAATGAGCAAATTGAATTTATAGATATTGGCGGCCCATCTTTTTTAAGGTCGGCGGCTAAAAATACAGAAAAAATAGCAACTATATGTAACCCTGAAGATTATAAATGGGTTTTAGAGAAAAATGAATTAACAAATTCTGATAGAGTTTATTTAGCTTCTAAGGTTTTTAGCCACACATCTTCTTATGATGGTATTATTTCAGACTACCTAATGAAAGATCTAGGTGATAATTATAAAATTTCCGCATTGAATATATCTGGAGATAAAATAGCTGAATTAAGGTATGGCGAAAACCCACAACAAAAAGGGGTTTGGTATAAAAGTTCAGCAAGTAGCCATGGGCTTCATAGGGCTGAAATTCTTCAAGGTAAGGCACTATCATTTAATAATTTATTAGATTTAGAGGCAGCTGTTAATACGCTGAGAAGATTTCCTGATCAAAATGCAGTAATATCTGTTAAGCACAATAACCCATGTGGAGTTGCTATTGGTAGCGACTTATTTGAATCTTTAACTAAGTCTCTTGCAGCTGATCCAATGAGTGTTTTTGGTGGGATTATCGCTGTTGACGGTAAAGTTACTTTACCTATGGCAGAAAAATTAACATCAATGTTTTTAGAATGTGTAGTGGCTCAAGACTACACTACAGATGCAATTGCTGCCTTTAAAAAGAAAAAGAATTTTAGAGTTTTGAAATGGCCAGACTTAATGTCTGAAAGTGTTGATAAAGATATACGCTCGATTACAGGTGGCTTTTTAGTTCAAGATAAAGACCCAATATCTGATAATTTTAGTACTTGGCAGTTTCCATATGGTAAGCCTGATGATGATATAAAAAGTGATTTAGAGCTGGCTTGGCGTGTATGTGCTCAATTAAAAAGCAACGCAATTAGCATTGTTGGTAAAGGGCAAACTTTAGGGCTTGGAATGGGGCAGGTAAACCGTGTTGATGCCGTGAAATTAGCCATAGCAAGGGCTAATCAGTTTCATCCTGAGATTAAAAGCAGGGTGATGGCGAGTGATGCTTTTTTCCCTTTCTCAGACTCAATAGAGCTAGCACACGAAGCAGGAATTAAATGGGTCATTCAGCCAGGAGGATCAATTAAAGATAATGATGTTCTTTCTCGCGCGGAGAGTCTAGGAGTAAAAATTATACTCACCGGGGTTAGACACTTCCTGCATTAAAGTATTTAATATATATATATGTCTAGTAATGAAAATATATGGTTAGTTAAAAGTGGCACCCATATAATGGGGCCTTACAGTTACGATACTGTTGTTAAGCAGCTCGTAGATAAAACTCTTTCATCTCGTGATGAAATTTCACAACATTTAATGCATTGGTTACCAATTGTGGATGAGCCAGCATTTGCAAAAACAATAGAAGAGTTAAGGTTATTATCATTAGAGGATGGTGATGATGAGCATACAGAGATTAATACTGTTGCAAACTTTAACATTACTGAAGATTTAAACGCATTAGAAAGTACTGAAAGAAGAAGGTTTAGTACAATTGAAAGCCCTATAAAAGCTACTGAGCCAAAAAATTTAGTCAAAGAAAAAGTTATTCCAGACACAGCTAATGATAAACCTAAACGTTTACAACCAATGAGTTACAAAGAGCAAAATCCTAAAAAATCAAACTCATTATTATGGATAGTAGTTACAATTATAGTTGGTGCTTTAGGCTTTATTGTATATAGCGATAATCTAAAGTTAGCTAATAAATCAGGAGATGCTGTAGATTATTATAACCAAGGGATATCTTACTTAAAGCTAAGTAAGTATGTTGAGGCTACCAGCAGCTTTAAAATGAATTTAAAATTAAACCCTTCTAATCAAAAATCATATTTTTATTTAGCGCAGGCCTATATTTCAGCCGGACAGCAATCAGATGCTAGGAGCATAATAAATAATGAAAATTATACTGATATAGCTGAAGAAGTTAAATCTAATTTGTTAGGCATGACTTTTTTGAAAGAAGATGAAGTTATAGTTGCTGAAAAATATTTTACTAAGTCATTAAACGTTAATGCTAATTATGTACCAGCATTAGTAAACTCATCAATTGCCAACCATAAAGTTGGTAAAAATAGTATTTCGTTAATGAGACTTAAAAAATCATTGAACAGTGTTAGTCAGTACCCTGAAATTAGCTTTTTATATTTGATGAGACTTTTAGATGAATACAAGACAGGCGAAAGTAAGGCAAAGCTTGGTGAAGCACAAAGTTTTATTAATAAACAGTTCTCTGAAATTTTTGTAATGTATCAAGAGTTCCAGCTTTTAAGTACATACTTTTTATTGTTAGATATTAGTAAGCCTATTAATTCACAGAACGAATTTATTAAGATCATAGATAATGACCCTAATGAATTTTCTCAAATGACCTTTTCTCCTTTAATAGATAATAGATCCATTGGATGGAAAGAGTTAGGTGAGATTTGCAATAGAATTTCTTCTGCATTAAATGACTTAAATTCCACAGCTTTACTTTCATATTGTAGGTATAAAAAAAATAAGTACCAATTAGCAAAGGATGTTTTGGCTATAAATATAGAAAGGGAGCCAGCAAACCCGCTGTACTTGGCATTAAACTCTTTGTATTCTAATAAAATTGGTGAAATAAAATTGTCTGAAGCGCATCTTGAGCTAAGTATTAAAGAGAATGAAAAATTACCTAACCCTTTCGCGTTACCTTACATCTTAAAAGTTACTAATTGTATTGAGAGCTCTGACCAAGAATGTTTACAGAAGTACAGTGACAAGTTAATTACTGTAAAATCTAATTCTTTATTAGCTCAATTTGCTAAAGCAGAATTAGAGTTTTTGAAGAAAAATTACGAGGAGAGCAAAAGGTTAGCGTATAAAGCCAGTGTACAATCGGAAAATTATTTACCAATTCAAAACTTACTTATGAATTTAGGGTTATATGTTAAATAAATTTGTTATTCTATTATGTCTTGTTTTCATACAGGCTTGTAGTTCTGAGCCTGAGTTTAAGGAAGTTAAAAAAACATCTATAGCAAATAATGCAAGTCTTCCAGATGGCTTAATTGAAGATTTAAGTAAGCACTTTTTAGAGCAAAACCCTGGGCTCAGTCTGAGTTTAAAAAAGGTAAAAGCTAAATTTGGGTTTTATGCTAAGCGGGAATGGCCATTGACTGTAAATATTTGGCCTACTAATAACGACTTAAAAATTGCAAAAAGTTATGTACTTAAAGACGGTGCAGTAAGAGTAGATATTAATAGGTTTATCAATCAACTAGAGTTTGAAAATGAATTTTATTTAAAAATAAAGTTAAAGACACAGTTATTTAATAAATTGTTCGTATACTTTTTACCTAGCAATAAAGAGGGTAAGTCTTGTGGTAAATTCTATAATATAAGTACTTACTATCAAAAAAAATTATCTGAAAAAGTATTATTAACTAAAAAAAATGATCATTATATTAAAAATTATTTAGGTACTTACGTTTTCTTTAGCGCCCTTAATGAAAAAACTTATCAATTAAACTTATTACAAATTACCGATTCATCTTTAGGTGATAAGTTGTGTCACTATTTTTAGGATATTATGAGTTGGAAAATACTAGATTTTAAACTTATTTTTAAAAATAATTTTTTTAGCTTAAGATCTGAAAAATGCTTATTGCCGAATAAAAAAATTTTAAATGATTATTTTCTTTTTGAGTGCAAAGACTGGGTACAAGTTATTGCTCAAGATAAAAATAAAAATTATATAATGGTTGAACAGTACCGCCATGGAGGGAAAAAAGCGTTTCTTGAATTCCCAGGTGGCGTTATTGATAATGGTGAAACTCCATTAGAGGCAGCCAACCGTGAAATGCAAGAGGAAACTGGGTTTCAAGCCACAAACTTAAAATATCTTGGGTTTCAATTTCCAAACCCAGCACTACAGACTAATAAAATCCATGTATTTTACGCTGAAGGTTGTGAACCAGTAAGTAAACAATCTTTGGATGAATTTGAGGACATAGTTGTTATGTCTGTTTCTGAAGTTGAACTAGATGAAATAATATCGAAAAGTGGTAACCACTCATTAATGTTAAGCACCTATTTTACATTGAAAAATTACTTGGCTAAGTAAAGTCAAACTCTCCTGATAAAAATTAATAAAATATTTCAAACCTTTTCTTTAGAGGTTCACGGCGTGCACTGCGTATCCGTGGTGCGTTCACCTATGGTGACGCTCTACGAAGACGCGGTGCTGCCGCAAGTGTTCTCTAAAGAAAAGGTTTGAAATATTTTATTAATTTTTATCAGGAGAGTTTTGGGGAGTGACTAAGAGTTTTGGGGAGTGACTAAGAGTTTTTAGGGTCTAATAATGGTGTGTAATCCATATGAATAGTAGGAATAGCATGTTTTATGCTTTCTGCTCTTGAGTGGGTGCTATCAATGAAGCAGAGCATGGTTTCTGGGTGATCAATGTTAATACGATTTAATATTTTCGGCTCATTCTCAAATAGAATAATATGTTCATAGTTTTTTTTAATTTCAGCTATAACACTTGTCTTAAATATATGGTCCGGTAAGTCTGGGTTTGTTTTCATGATCAATGAGTTTTCATTTTGAATTGGAAATGAATCGCGCTTTAAATTTTTTAAACTTCCTGAGAGCATTTTGTCTTGAGAGCGCCCAGTTAAATACATAATGTCACAATTAAGTGGAGTGATTGAGTTTACAAAAGCAGATGCATTTTGGTATGTTTTATCATGATCCATATATGTGTTTGAAAAAAAATTTTGTCTCCAAAATTTAGAAAGTTGCTTTAAAAAACGAACTGAAGAGACGAAGTTATGGCGATCAAGAGCTTCAAAATAACCCCAGTCATTTCTTTGGATAGATATATTAACTAATGTACTAGACTCTTTTGGGTAGGCTTGTTTAACGTCATCTCGTAGACAAAAGTCGCGCACTATTTTTTGAGTTCTTGGGCTTACGTTATACAGAGTGGAATCTAGGTCGAAGATAGCCAAAGGTCGAGATGATTCTCGTAAGTTATTTAAATAACTATGAATAGTACTGAGATCTTTTTGTTCCATAATTCAGTCTGAAAACTAACTGTTTTTCAGGCTCTGAGCAAACGATTTTTCTAACTATTGAAGCTTATGTTGCCGATATTATTATAAAGGGAGAAATCAGTGAGTAATTATTTTATAGCAAAAAATGGTGAGCAAAGTGGTCCTTTTTCATTAGGTGATATAATAAATCAGCTAGGTACAGCTACTTTGAATTTAACAGACTATATTTATGATGAAACAGTTAGCGATTGGGTTATGTTAATGGCTCATAAAAAATTAAGTGCTGTATTAAATAAGAAAAAGCCAACTCTGCCACCTCCTGGAATTGCAGTTTCAAAATCTACTATTGAGCCTGCTGTAAAAGTTAATAATGCCTCTGTTGAGAATGTTGAGGTAGAACAACAAGAGACGGACTCTCCACCTCCGATACTTGCAAATGCTTTTGTGAGTGGACCGATAGTTGAAGGCGATAACATTTCTGAAGACACAAAAAAAGTTGAAGTTAATCAATTAGAAGAAAAAACAACAGAAATTGATATTTCAGTTCTTAATAAAGATAAAAATAATATAATTGAGAAAAAAAGTTTTGTTGAAGCTTTTGATAATGTTTCCAACTGTGTATACCAAGAGAAAATAGCTGAAATAAAAAATGGTAAAGGATCAATTAAAGAAAAGGCCTTAAAGATTAGTAGAGCCTTAGAAGAAGTTACAGATCCCATAATGTCTGAGTGGTATATCTTAAAAGATGACAATAAGTACGGTCCGTACACCTATAAAGATATGCTAAGCATGCTTGATGAAAAATTTATTTATGGCTTTGATTTTGTATGGCACAAATCATTAAGTAATTGGAGGCGTTTAGCTGACCTAGAAGCATTTACGTGTGAAAATATTAATAAATTAAAAAATACTTATACGCCTGAACTGACTCAGGTATATTACAAGAGAAGGCATAAAAGAATTAACTATGGTCACTCTATAATAGTTCACGATAATAATCGTGTTTGGAAAGCGGTGAGTGTGCAGATCGGCCAAGGTGGGGTCGGAGTTTTAATGAATCAAGCCCATATTGTATCTGGGCAGACTCTTTATCTACATTTTCAACCAGGAGATGGCGTTCCTCCTTTTAATGCCGCTTGTGAAGTCGTTTCTAAGAAGCCTCAAGTAAATAAAGAAACTAAGAAAATTGAAGTTCTCTACGGTATGAAATTTATTAAGGTGTCTAACGATATTTCAAACTTAGTAAACAGTATCGCAAAAAGTAAAAAAGTTTCTTAAATTAAACATGCAAATCTATAAGCGAGCTTTTGATCTGTTGATTATATAGTTTATGATAGTGACTATTTAAAGCGAGAAGCTCTTTATGGCTTCCATATTCTAAAACTTCACCCTGATCGAGAAGTAATATTTTATCACAGTTTACAATGGTAGATAGCCTGTGGGCGATAATAATACTGGTTCGTCCACTTATAATTTTTTCAGTGGCAGCTTGAATTAATTTTTCAGTATTAGTGTCAATATTAGCTGTGGCCTCGTCTAGTACTAATATCTCAGGGTTAAAGGCTATTATTCTAGCAAAAGCGATTAATTGTTTTTCTCCAACACTTAAGTTAGAGCCATTTTCTTCGATAAAGAGTTTTGGGTTTTTACTCGCCTTTTGACGATCAAGCAAATAGTCGCATTGTACAGTTTTGATAGCATTAATTACTGTGTCATGGCTAATGTTCGGGTTGAGTAAAGTAACATTGTCTTCAAGGCTTCCTTTAAAAATAAAATTATTTTGCTGGAGTACATTTATTTTAGATCTTAATGCATGAGATTGATATTTGTTAATGCAAAGACCGTTTACTAATAAAGAGTCGTTAGCAACAGGGTAAAATTTTTGTATCAATGAAACAAGAGTGGACTTTCCGCTTCCTGTTCTGCCGACAATTGCTAATGACTGTTTATTTTTAATATCAAGGTTTATGTTTTTTAAAACTAAAGGTAAGTCTTTGTCATACTTAAAGCTTAAGTTGTTAAATTTAATATCTCCGGTAAATGTGGGCTTAGTTTTTCCTCCAGTCTGATCTTCTTGTTCTACAGCTAATAGTTCAAATAACCGATCAGCACTAGCAAGACTATTTTGAAACTGGCTATACCTTTCAAGGATTCCTCTGAGGGGCCTAAAGAAGCTTCTTAGCAATAATACATAAGCACTCAAGGTTCCAACAGTTAAGTTGAAGCTTGTAAAAAAGTAGGCTCCCACAGCAAGTGTGGTAGCTGTTATTGCTATATTGAATAAGTGAAGGCAGGGCCATAAAAGTGCAAAGACTTTAATAAGTGAGTAATTTAAATTAAAATACTCATCTGTTAACTTAGAAAACTTTGTAAATGTACGATCCTTATGGTTATAAAGATTTATTATTTTCATACCGTTTAACGACTCGGAGGTATGAGTATTAATATTAGACATTTTTCCTTTTGCCGCCCTCGAAAAAAATCTTATTTTTTTGCTAAGAAAAATTGATACTATAACAACGATGGGAGTAAAGAAAACAGTCACTAGCGAAAGTTTGAAAGATAAAATAGCTAATGAAATGAATATGGCCACAATTTCAATAATATTAACTAAAATTCCAGTAAAGCCTTGGGTTAAAAAATCACCTAGCCCATTTACGTCATTGGTCATGCGGGTTAAAATTTTACCAACGGGAGTCTTGTCAAAATATTGGATTGGTAGTTTTTGTACATGCTTAACCAATTTAGTTCTAATGTCGAAAAGCACTCTATTGGACAACTTCTGACTTAAATAAAACTGTAAAAAATAAAATAATGACCTTGAGAGTTCAAAAATTAAATAAGTAATGGCAAAGTAGTGAAGTTTCTCAATGTTTCCAGTTTGGAGGCCATCATCAATGGCTTTGCCAAATATAATCGGTAGTATGCGGCCGGAAAAAGTAAATAAGCCTAAAGAAACTATAACTAGAATAGCTTGAAATTTATATTTTAAATAATAAGGATAAAGTTTTTTTAAAAACTCCATAACTTTATATTCTTTTTTTACTTCCTCGGTATTGTTTAAGTACTTGGAGCTCATGCTGTGCCCCCATTAGAGGACTGGTTTTCGTACACCTCTTTGTAAGTGCTGGAACTTGTAAGTAATTCCTCGTGGACACCAGAGGCCTCGATGGTTCCTTCATTAAAGACAAAAATTTTGTCAGCTAATTTCAAGCTGGCTAAGCGGTGACTAATTATAATCACACTTAAATTATTAAGTTTACTGTTAATAACTTCAATAATTTGCTTTTCTGTATTTGCATCTATGGCACTAAAGCTATCATCTAAAATCAATAACTTAGTGTCTCGGATTAAACCTCGAGCTAAGGCTAGACGTTGTTTTTGTCCGCCAGAAATATTGACGCCCTTTTCTCCTAGCACAGTCTGGTGTTGATTTTCCATGTTTAGAATTTCATCGTTAAGCTGGACAGTCTTAAGTGTATCTATAACCTCTTCATTGCTTTTGTCTGTAGATAGAAGTGTATTGTTGTAAATATTGTCGCTAAATAAAAATGTGTCTTGAGGCACATAAGTTATAAAGTCATGTAAAGAATCTTGTTTGTATTTTTGAATGGGTTGGCCATTTATTAAAATACTACCTTCTTCGGTCGGGTATATTCCTGAAATTAAATCTGTGATAGTAGATTTTCCTGAGCCTGTTTTTCCTAGAAAACCAATAATCTCGCCAGGTTTAATTTCTAGTGAAATATTTTTTAAGCTGAAGCCTTTATTGTCACCATCATAATTAAAATTTAGGTTTTTGAGCTCAAGGGATTTAAATATGTTTATGTCGCTTTCGCCAACATCTGGGGTATCAGTGGTTTCATTTAAAAGCTCTAGTATGCGACTCATCGAAGCTTTACCTTTTTGCCAAAAAGTAAGGCCAATACCAATGGCCGCCATTGGCCACATCATTGTTTGTATGTACTGATAAAATGAAAATAATGCGCCAATTGTAAGGGCGCCAGAGGATATTTCTGGGCTAGCGTAAAATAATAAGATCACACAACCAGTTGATACCCCGACCTCTAGTATTGGGGAAAATGCGGCTTCTAGGCGGGCTACGGTGTTGCTATAATTTTCTAATTTTTTACTCTCGTCATTAAAAACTGTTTCGTGGTGGTCTTCTTGGGCGAATGATTTAATAGTTCGTATGCCAGATAAAATTTCTTGAGTTGTAGCAGATAACTCTGAAAACTGTTGCTGTTGTTTTTTGTAATTGTCATGAATAAGAGCTTCAATCTTGCTAATAATAAACGGAATCAGTGGCAAGAAAATTAAAGTTTTCCAAGTTAAAGAAGGGGATAGGTAAATCATTAGGGGTATGACGAATGCCGAAATAAAAAGTGCATCTAATAATATTAATACACCGGGGCCAATTGCCATTCTGAAGGCGTTTACATCGTTATTGATAAGGCTCATAAGTTTTCCAACAGGATTTTTTTCAAAAAAACTTTGGCCAAGATTTAAGTATTTACTAAATATTTTGTTTTTAACATCTTGAGCCGTTCTGTGCGAGTAGCGCCCCCAGTGAAGGCGCCAAAAATAACGAAAGATGGCAACAGCAAGGGCTACGCCAACAAGAAGGCAAATAGTAAGTGAAGTATCAATGAATGGTTTTTGATCAGTAATTTGATCAATAATTTTACCAATTATTAGTGGTGGTAATGCATCTAAGGCGTTAGTGAACAAAAGGCAAAAAATACCAAAGAAAAACTGACGTTTATGTTTTTTAACGTAAAAGCGAAATGGCTCTTTTGCCATATGGTCACTTTCGTTTAAGTGATTTAAAATAATTGATTTTTGGGACTCTAGCATGAACTCACGGATACTAGCAGAGAAGGGTATTTTACTCAATACCCCATAAAAATTTAATTACTAAACGCCTTGGCTTAAAAATTATTTTTTAGGTTTTGCGTGGCAAAGCCCAGTGACCATATCTACTGAAAATGAGGCTGGGTCTCTAGGGTTCTCTGTTTGCTTAGTGAGGTAGCCAATTTCTAAGAGCTCAAACTTACTGCCTAAGTTATCTCTGATATGGCGTATGCACTCTCTGGTGAAACGATCAATATTGTCATCATGAGAATCAGACTTTCTAGCTTCAATGGCCATAGATGCTACTTTACCACCTGGGTATAGATCATTGCCATCGGCAAACTCTTTACGGTTCACTTCATGTCTAATGTGGCTACGACGAATTCGTTTTCTTTTGTTGATATATTTGTAGTGGTTCATTTTGTTTTTAGAACGTAAATGCTTTTGAAAATCAGTTTCATCGGCTCTGGCCTCAATTCCTTTTTCAGGGTTTTGGTGCTCATAATATTCGGAGGTATTTTTAACCACTTTTTTGTCATCATCAGTAGTGAAGCCTGTAATGGGAAATAAAAGTATAATTATAAGAATGGTTTTAATCATATTGAGCCTCTAATTGTTTAAAATCTATAAGGTATTAATCGACCAGGAGAGGGCGAAACTTTAAAAAGTGCCCAATTTTGCTACGTTAGCCCGTATGAACGAAGTTCATGTAAGGGCGGTATACAAAAGTTTCTAAGCCATAGCGCTTCGTCCTAATTGGACGATGCGATGTGGGTTAGAAATCCTTTACCTTGGTCCCGTATGAACGA
>Ga0079203_1001171_pt1 | contig 19811 bp, 20 predicted proteins | sample PorBlaMBantryBay_FD_68602 | JGI IMG/M metagenome (GOLD analysis project Ga0079203, IMG submission 68602) | Marine algae microbial communities from Bantry Bay - Bantry Bay, Ireland | ecosystem: Host-associated > Algae > Red algae > Blade | place: Bantry Bay, Ireland
ACAACTTATACCAATCCCATTAAATAATGCCCTAAATTAGTCTTCAGTTTTATTTAGGTTTAATTTTTGTGACCAGAAAGAAATCGCAGGCCTAGCTGGGGCTAAGCAGAGGATTTCTTGACCTGAACAAAATTTAAAAATGAATGAAAATGGTGAGTAATTTAGGGCATTATTGGATGGAATTGGTATTAGACAGAAAACAGAGCCATGCTCAGCAAAAAAAGGGTACTTAATAAAAGATAGCTTTAAAGATATTGAGAAAAGTCTACCTTTTAAATTCTTAGCAATTAACCCTGACTCAGGCAGCGAGTTTTTAAATAAAAACATGCTTCAGTTCACTCAAGGCAGAAGTATTAGCTTTACCAGGTCTCGCCCATATAAGAAAAATGATAACTGCTATGTTGAACAAAAAAACTTTACTCATGTTAGAGAAATTTTTGGTTACGAAAGGTTTGAAGATCTACAACTAGTAGACTTAATGAATGATTTTTATAAAAATTACTGGAACCCATTACAAAACTATTTTTTACCAACATTTAAATTAAAAGAAAAGTTAAGAGTTGGAGTTAAAATAGTAAAAAAATATGACAAACCAAAAACACCTTATCAAAGAGTAATTGAAAGTGGAGTACTGACAAAACAAGAAGAGGAGAAATTAAGAATGAAAAAACAAGACTTAAACCCATTTGAATTAAAAGCGAATTTAGAGATAAAATTAAAGGAGTTTTTTGAAGTATTACGAAAAATAAATATTAGAAAGGAGGCTGCTTAAGTTTAAATCTGCTATAAAAGCACTCAAAGCCTCGGTATCATTTACTTATGGGGTAATACGAAGTCTTTAAATTTAGTGACTCGAATTCACTAAATTTAGGGCATTATTTAATGGGATTGGTATTAAAAGACAGCACCTTGGTCTAGACTGACTAAGGTCCTCATATCATGATTGCTCTTATGAAGTTAAAGTAAGCACTAACCTAAACTAGGTTCGTGCCTTTTTAAATCTTTAGGAGTTTAATTGTTAGCCCATAGTTCATTTGTATATACACTTGCAGGTATTGCCTTTTTTATTTTTGGTATGGACTTAGCTAGCAAAAATTTACAGATATTAGCTGCCAATAGAATTAAGGGATTAATTAGTAAGCTTTCAGATAAGCCCTACTTGGGTGTGATAGTTGGTGTCCTTATGACAGTAATTATCCAAAGCTCAGGAGCTGTAACTTCAATGCTTGTGGGTTTGGGCTCAGCTGGTGTAGTCGCATTGCCACAAGTTATGAGTGTGATACTAGGTTCTGCAATTGGCTCGACATTAACCGTTCAGTTATTAAGTTTAAACGTGGCCCAGTTTGGCCTGCCACTATTTACGATCAGTTTTATAATTTATTTTATATCTAAGAAAAGAGTGATCAAAAGTATTGCCAGTGTGTTAATGGGTTTTGGTTTAATTTTTTGGGGACTCGAGGTTATTACTTTTGGTACAAGTTCACTTAGGGATTCAAATGTATTTATAGGTTTTTTAGATTACCTCAAAGATTTTCCGTTAATTGCAATATTAGCTACAGCTTTGTTTACTGCGGTTGTGCATAGTAGTGCTGTAACTATTGGCTTTGCCATGGGGCTAGCGGCCAGTGGAATGCTTAGTTTGTATGATGCAATTTTTTGGGTCTATGGAGCCAATATTGGAACTACTGCAACAGCATTAATTGCTAGTGCTGGCGGTAATTTTATGGGTAAGCAGGTAGCCTGGGCCCATTGTTTGTTTAAAGTGGTTGGTGTTGCGATATTCTTCTTTTTTACGAGTTACTTTTCAGACTTCTTAATTTCAGATTTGCCGCAAAGAGATATTGCCAACGCGCACACCATTTTTAATATTATTGCCGTAATTTTGTTTTACCCGTTTATTAAATATGGGGTTAAGGTGATTCAGTATTTATTCCCGCCATCAAAAAGTGAAGATGAATTCTCAGTAAAGTACTTAGGCCGTGGTGATTTTCAGTCGGTGTCAGTGGCTGTGGCTCATGCTGAGCGTGAAGTTTTACGTATGGCTGATATAGTTTTTAGTATGATCCGTGATTCTATAGAATTATTTAAAGGCGAAGACCTCGACTTAATAGCAGATATACTTGAAAAAGATAATAGGGTGGACTTATTAAACAAAGAGATAAATTTATTTGTGGCCAGTTATATGGAGCAAGCTGACCCAGGTTCAGAAATTGATTTTTTAAGGCTTATGACTTTTTCAACGGACTTAGAAAGTGTGGGTGATGTAATTGATAATAGTTTATTAAAAATGGCTGAGAAAAAACAAGCTTTAAAGGTGGATTTTAGTCCCGAAGGTTGGGAGGAAATTAAGCAAATCTATGAGGAGACTAAAAAGTTATCGTCGTTATCAATCACCTGCTTTCAGCGCCAAGATAAAGAGCTTGCCGGTAAAATAGTATACAGCAAGCGATTAATTCGTCGTATGGAAAAAGACTTTCGCATTAGGCATCTAGAGAGACTTATTGCTGGTAAAAAAGAAACAATGAATACAAGCTCTATACATATGGATATACTCAGTGAGTACCGTAGAATTGTTGGCCTGATGTCTAATCATGTTTATGCATTACTAAAAGATTCAGATAAATATTTGATTTTACCAAGAGGAAGTGGAGAAGATGAAGACTAAGTTAAAATTAATAATAATTATGAGCGTACTATTTTCTAGCCATTTTCTATTTGCGGCAAATAATAGTGTCAAAATTAAATTAGAAACCAGTGAGTGTGTCTATCTTGATGGTCGAAAGGATTGTAATAAAAATAATTTTCCAGAAGAGGAATTGTCATTTAATTTAACTAAGAGCGAAGGTGGCAAGTACTTCGCCTCAAACCAAGTAGAAACTTATATTGATAATGAAGCCTATGAAGCAAATTTTTATCTTTCAGCTGATCACCTAAATGATAAAGAGCTTCAATTAAGAGTAGAGTTAAGTTCTAGAGCGAACTCTGGTAAAAAAATAACTAAAGTGAAGAGTTTTCTTGTTAAAAAGCTTTCTGACTTAAGTAATGTTACTGTTTATAGTGAGCCTGTTGTTGGCAGCACAGGTGGCTATAAGACTGAGGTTAAGTACGGCATTAAATTTATTAAGTAAATAGTTAGTCCATTAAGCCACTTTGTATTTAGTATTACGTCCGTTGCCAACTTTTAGAACTTTATTTTTGTAAATAAGTTCTAATATCCAGCGATTAGCTGTTCTTTGCGTAATATTGAATTTTAAACTGAGCTCTTTCGCCGTAAATTTTTCTTGGCTAAAAAATAGACCTATTGTCGTTATCAATAACGGTGTATGCACTGGTAAAATAATGTCATACCATATAGTCAGTGAATTTTGCCCTGTGGAAGGCTATTCCCAGATGAGTGGAGCAGTTTATTATCAAGCAGCAGCATTATATTAATGGTGCGAGTGTAAGTTTACCTGTAGACAATGAGCCAGTATGTAAAGATTTTGTTAGTCAGTATGTATTAGTTGTGGATTCCTGCGCTGATACCATTAAACAAGTGGAGCGATCTGCCATTGGTTATATTGGAAATGGCAGTACAGTAACTATTGATGGATTAATTTATAAGTCTTTTGGCATACAAACTATCTACAACGTCGAGTAAACGCGGTGCGATATATTTTTTGTAACTAGATCAAAGTGCTGCAATCGGCCTGTATACCCATACAAACTTTAATGCTCTGTTCTTGCTCATATATCTAGTTGATATTATTTGGTTAACTGTTAATCTAATAAAGTATTAGCCGTAGAGGCGCCCTAGTATATAGAGAGAATAATCTTTATGGATAAGAAACTATACAATGTTAATATTGCCGGCTTACCTTTAAAGCTTAGGTCTTCACATGATCCGAAGACAGTGGCCGAGCTAACTAAACTTGTTGATGATAAAATTGAAGAGGCCAGCGGCCTTGGTAATCATGTTTCTTTCCAAAATGCATTACTTTTAGCATCGTTGCATATTGCTGAAGAATTATTAACGCTTAAAAAATCTGTGAACGAAGATTTAAATTTCCTGAAATCAAAGTCAAAAGCAATTCTCTCAGAACTAGAGTCCTCTCCGCTTACTAAAATTGGTTTAGAAGAAAACCAATAAATTTTAGTTGAAAGTATGAAAATACTTTTTGGAGAAAATTTTGAACAGCCAAGTAATGGTGAGTAAGCCTGAAAGTAGGGTTCACTTAAAAGACAAACTAAAATCTTTTGTTGTTTCAAACAACAAAGAAGAGTTAGACGCGCAAATTAGTGAGAATCTAATCTCATTGATGGGGCAGCTACATTCTAGTGGGTTTAATTTCATCGGCTCTTATCAGCCCATAAACAATGAGCCCACATTAAAATTACCACTCAACTGGAATATTTCTTACCCCGTTGTAGAGTCAGATACCCAAATAAATTACTATACTACCCCTGAAGGTGAATTTAAAGCCTCTAGCATTGGCATTTTAGAACCAAAAAAAGTGCTTAAGAACCTACAAGATAAAGCCAGCCATGATGCTTTTATAATTCCTGCCGTTGGTTTTGACCAAGCGGGCTTCAGGCTTGGTCATGGTGGTGGTTTTTACGATCGTTATTTAAATAATATAAATAAAATAAAAATTGGAGTGGGATACTCTGTTCAATTTACTGATGGCCTGTGGTCACCAGAGGAGCATGATATCCAGTTGAACTATATTGTAACTGAAAAATATGTGGTCAAAATTAATAATTGATCAAAAAGGAAAGTTGAAATGGACTCGATGTCGTTAGTAGTAGTTGTGGGTAGCTTATTAGTTGGGCTTACTTTAGGTTTAGTATCTTTTTATTTGTACCGCCAAATGTTAGATGGAAAAAAGAAAAACTCTGCACAAAAAGAAGCAGATAGAATTGTTAATAAGGCAAAGTCTCAAGCTAGTAAAATTGATAGAGACTCTAAATCAAAGGCAAAAGATTTTGAGTCCCGTGCAAGAAGAAATGCTGAAAATGAAATCAGAAAGCAAAAGCAAAGCTTAGTTTCTCAAGAAAAAAAATTTAAAGATAAAGAGTCTAAATTAGACCGTGATTATCAGCGTAAACTAGAAGAGTTAAAACAAAAAGAAGAAGATGTGGAAACTCAAACTGAGGAAACCGAAGCAAGTAAACAGCAAGTTCGTGAATTAGAAAAAAAGTGTCGTAGACAGATTGAAGATATTCAAGTGCAGTTAGAAAAAGTGGCTGGTATGACCACTGAAGACGCTAAGCAAGAGTTAAAGTCATCTTTAGAAGATGAAGCTCGTGAAGAGATCAGTGAAAAATTAAGTGAAATTGAGGCTGATGTTAAAAAAGAAGCTGACGATAAGGCAAAAGAAATTCTAGCAACAGCTATTGCAAGATATGCCAGTGAAGTCTCAACAGAAAGAACTGTAAATGTAGTTGCATTAACTAGTGATGAAATGAAAGGTAAAATTATTGGTCGTGAGGGGCGTAACATTCGTGCCTTAGAAGCAGCATGTGGAGTTGATTTAATTATTGATGAAACACCTGAGGCTGTAGTGATATCAAGTTTTGATCCTGTAAGACGAGAAATTGCCAAAAGGGCACTAGAGAAATTAATGGCAGATGGCAGAGTCCATCCAGCTAGAATTGAAGAGGCTGTGGGCCAAGTAAAAAAAGAATTATTTAAAGCCATTAAAGAAGATGGGGAGAAAGCTTGTTTTGATTTAGGCATACACGGCTTACATGCCAAAGTTATTGAGCAAGTCGGCGGTATGAAGTATCGCCATACAGGAATGCATAACTTATTTAAAAACTGTGTTGAGGTAGCTGAAATTGCCGGAATGATCGCAGCTGAGCTAGGTAGTGATATTAAGCTTGCAAAGCGTGCTGGCCTATTACACGCCGTCGGTAGAACTATTGAGCACACTGTTGAAGGTGATTACGCCACAGTGGGAGCTGATTTTATTAAACGCCACGGTGAGAAGCCAGTGATTGTTCAAGCTGTTAGAATCCATAAGGCTAAAAATGAAAAAGCTAAAAGTTTATTAGATCACATTATTCAAGCAGCTGTTCAGTTAGGTAACGCCAGGCCGGGTGCTCGTAGAACTATGATGGAAACTTATATTAAGCGTTTGGCTGATTTAGAATCTATAGGTAATAGCTTCGATGGTGTTGTGAAAACTTATGCCGTTCAAGCCGGTAAAGAGATTCGTGTTGTTGTAGATAGCGGGCGAATCACAGATGGGCAGGCTAAGATGTTAACAAGAGATATTGCTAGAAAAATTGAACGTGAGCTTAATTACCCAGGCCAAATCAAAGTAAATGTAATTAGAGAAACACGTATTGTAGAGCATGCAAGGTAGTTGAAATTGAGTTTTTTAAATCCTAATGACCAATTAAAAGAACTTAAACGTGGAATAGTTGATTTTATTTCTGAAAAAGACCTTTTAATTAAGTTAGAAAAAAGTAAAAAAGAAAATAAGCCCCTTACTGTTAAGGCGGGCTTTGATCCCACTCGTCCAGATTTACACTTAGGACATACGGTATTAATTAATAAAATGCGCCAGTTTCAAAACTTAGGGCATAGAGTTGTGTTTTTAATTGGTGATTTTACGGCCATGATCGGTGACCCAACGGGTAAAAATGAAACCAGGCCGGCGTTAACCAAAGAAGACGTTAAAGAAAACGCTAAAACTTACGCCAGCCAAGTTTTTAAAATTTTAGATCCTGAAAAAACAGATGTGATTTATAATACTGAGTGGTTCGATAAATTTTCGCCAGAAGATTTTATTAAACTAACTAGTAAATACACTGTGGCCAGAATGCTTGAGCGCGATGACTTTGAAAAAAGATATAAATCAGGTGCTGCCATTGGCATACATGAGTTTTTGTACCCTCTGATTCAAGGTTATGATTCTGTGGCTTTAAAAGCTGATGTAGAGCTCGGTGGGACAGACCAACTGTTTAATATATTGATGGGTAGATCTATGCAGAAAGCTCACGCTATGGGACAGCAGGCTGTTATGACAGTCCCACTACTTGAGGGGCTAGACGGCGTTCAAAAGATGTCTAAAAGTTATGATAATTATATAGGTGTTGATGAATCGGCTAAGGATATGTTTGGAAAATCAATGCGAGTATCAGATGAGTTAATGTATCGCTATTATGATTTATTAACTGATATTAGTACTGATGACTTAGAGACAATGAAAATTGATATTGCCTCTGGGAAAAAACATCCAAGAGATGCAAAAGTGGAATTAGGAAAATACTTGGTAACGCGCTTTCATAATAAAGAGGCCGCTGATAATGCGTACGAAGAGTTTAAAAGAATATTCGTAAAAAAAGGTATCCCCGATGATATGCCACTGCATGAGTTAGATCCGTGTACAGACCTAGGTGTATGTGCATTTTTAACTAGCCTTAAAATGACGGCATCAAATGGAGAAGCACGTCGCCTAATTCAAGGTGGTGGTGTGCAAATAAAGGGTGAGAAGTTATCTGACCCTCAGTTAAAAATTAGTCTAAATTCTGGTGATGAGTTTATTGTAAAGGTTGGAAAAAAGAAATTTTCCAAGATAAAGGTCAACTAATATGAAAATTAAATTTATTCCTCAAAATGTAGAAGTTGATCTCGACCCCAATAAGTCGATCATGAGAATTGCCCAAGAAAATAATTTGTTTATTAAATCAGTGTGTAATGGTTTGCCCTCCTGTGCAGAGTGTAGAATTCAAATTGAAGAGGGCGAGCATAATGTTTTACCTCCAACTTCTGAAGAGCTAGCTCTTATTGGTACAGGCCACTTTGTGGACCGAAGACGACTGTCTTGTCAGTTAAAATGTTTTGGTCCAATGGTTATTGACTTGTCTGAGCAAGTTGAAAAAGAGAGAGTAGGTGGAAATAAACGCCCACAAGGTTACCTTAGAAAAGACTCTACCGAGGAGTCTTTAGCTGTAACTGGAAACTTAATTGATGCTGATGAAGCACTTTTAAAAGCAGATGATCTAAAAATTAATGAAGATGCCATAGAAGAAGATAATCCTGAGTCGGCTTTATCAGGTGTTAAGAAAACCAAACCTCGTAACAAACGTAATAATAAAAAGCGTCCGCCAAGACAGGCTTCAGCTAATAAAGATTCAAAAGACGGAAAGCTTGCTAATAAACCTAAATCTAAAAATAACAGAAACCGCAATAGAAATAAAAACCGCAACAATAAAAAGACAAACACAAAACCAAAATCCGATTAGAAAAGGTGCCAGGCCGGGTTCACATTACCAGTGCGACTTTCTTATTAAAAAATACACACCACCCACGCGTGAGCCGCATTTAACTTTTATTTCTATTGAGCCCTGTTTATCTCGCGCGCAGTTCCGAATATACAAAAAAAAGCCACTTTAAAAGTGGCTTTTTTTAATATTTGGCTGTTTGAGCACGAGATGAGCAGGGCTCAATAGAAATAAAAGTTAAACAGCGAACGAGGATCCGCAGCCGCAGGTTTTAGAGGCATTCGGGTTAGAAAAAATAAACCCAGCTCCATTTAAACCACCTTCATAATTTAAAGTCATACCTAAAATGTAAAGAATACTTTTGTTATCAATAACAACCTTAACACCTTCGTTTTCAAATTCTTTATCACCATCAGTTAAAGATGTATCAAAATCAAGCTTATAGGAAAATCCAGAGCAACCACCGCGTTTTACTTTTACACGTAAAAAAGCATTTTCAGGCTGCTTTTCTTCTTTCATAAGATCAGAAATTTTAGTTATTGCTGTTTCAGAAACTGTAATCATATATTTCTCCTGTAGAGTTAATATAACATAATTTGGGTAAAAACTCTATGATCAAAAACATGAGTTATTTTAGATTCTTATGGCGGGTGTCATTGGCTATTTGAAAAGACCTTTAATTTTTTTACAGCAAAGATCAATATCTTCTTTTTTAGTAAATCTACCGAGACCAATTCTTAAGGAAGCCTTAGCTAGTTTATCCTCAACGCCGATAGCTTTTAAAACATAACTAGCGCCTGAGCTTTTTGAACTACAAGCAGAGCCAGAACTTACAGCTAAGCCGCTAAGCCCCAAAGCAAATAAATCAGCAGATAAATCTTTAAAGGAAAAATTAATATTATTTGATAAGCGCTCAGTCGGGTGACCGTTTAATTTAGCCTGTGGAACATTATTTATAATTTCATTAATTAGATGATCCCTTAATGAACAATTCTTTTCGTTTTCTTCATCAAAATGTAAAACTGCAATTCGTGAAGCTTCACCGAGACCAACGATACCAGGAACATTTAATGTGCCAGGCCTTAAGCCGCCTTCTTGTCCACCACCAAACATAAGTGGGGAGAGTTTAATGTTAGGGTGCTCAAGGTTAGCGAAAAGCGCACCAACACCTTTTGGGCCATACATTTTGTGGCCAGATAAAGAGAGTAAATCAATATTCATGGTCTCTACATTAAGTCGAATTTTGCCTGTGGCTTGAGCGGCGTCAGTATGAAAAATTATATCGTGCTGCTTACACCAGTTGCCAATGGCTTGCAGGTCATTGCATGTGCCGATTTCATTATTTGCAGCCATAATACTAACAAAAGCGGTGTTATCTTTTTTTAGTTTATCTAGGGTGGCAATTTCTACTTGGCCATACTCATTAACTGGGGCAACAGATACTTCGGCCCCAAGATTTTCGCAGTACTTTACAACATCTAAAACGGCTTTATGTTCAATAGCTGAGGTAATAATATGTGGTTTAGTTTTTTTGGTATAAATTAAATTTTTTATTAATCCTAAAATTGCAATATTGTTACTTTCAGTGGCACCGCTTGTCCAAAAAATATGTTTTTTATTAGCGTTTAGTAGTTTTGCCACCTCATGGCGGGCATTTTTTACGGCAAGTTCTGCCTCCCAGCCGTAGCAGTGCGAGTGACTGGCAGGGTTGCCAAACTCTTCTTCGAAGTAAGGTCTCATTTTTTCAAAAACGCGAGGGTCAAGTTTAGTCGTGGCGTTGTTGTCTAAATAGATTGGTTTATTCATAGAAGAAGTTCCTTAATCAATATGTTCAATATGTTTGTATAAATCTTTTGTTATATTTTTTTGGTGTGCTTCAATTGTGCCGCCGCCAATTTCAATGAGCTTTGCGTCTCGCCAAAGGCGTTCGACAACATACTCACTAACATAGCCATAACCACCAAGGACCTGCATGGCTCTGTCAGCTACGTTTTTGGCCATTGTTGCTGCTACGAGCTTAACACCATCAGAATCTAGGCGGTGATTAAACTGATCCATGCGCCTGGCAGTTTCATATACATAAGTACGGCTAGCTTGAAACTCAGCATAACTTTCAGAAATGTATTTTTGTATTTGGCCAAAATGACTTAATGGTTTTCCAAAAGCTTCACGTTCTTTGGCATAACCAACCATTACTTGTAGTGAGCGTTTAGCCATTCCTAAACTCATGGCTGCAAGTGTGAGCCTTTCAATTTCTAAATTCTTCATCATATGAAGCATTGAGTCGCCCTCTTTGCCCACAAGATTGGCAACAGGGACCTTGCAATTTTCGAATACAAGCTCGGCTGTATTAGAAGCACGCATTCCGGTCTTTCCCTTTATCTTCTGGCCTACTGAGTAACCTGGGGTACCTTTTTCCACAATAAATGTGGATATCTCTGAGCGATTATTTTTCTCACCAGTGATGGCATATACTAAAACACAATCTGCTGGAGTTTTATCTTCATCTATGGTTCCATTTGTGATCCACATTTTTCTGCCGTTTAAAATATAATGATCGCCAGAAAGTTTTGCTGTTGTTTTCATGCCCATCACATCTGTTCCCACATGAGGTTCAGACATGGCCATGCAGCCCACCCATTCTCCGCTACTCAGTTTAGGTAGGAATTTTTTCTTTTGTTCATCGGATGCATTTTCTGCAATATTATTTACGCAAAGCATAGCATGAGCCAAATAAGCTAAGGCAAAGCCAGGGTCACTCATTGATAACTCTTCATGAGCAATTACCGCAGCAATGGCATCCATATTCGAACCGCCACATTCCTCAGGTGAAGTTATTCCCAGAAGCCCTAATGGACCTAGTTTTTTAAAAAGTGCTAGATTGAATTCTTCAGCTTGATCATAATGTTCTGCCTGGGGTTCAACTTCAGTATTGCAAAAGTCACGCACCATTTGGCGCAACATTTTATGTTCTTCAGTGGGGTTGAATAAGTCATAGTTTTTAAAGCTATCGGCCATGAAAGTTCCTTAGGCAGGGGTAAAAAATAACAGCTTAAGAAATCATAGCTGCGGTTTAGATTCAAGAGGATTATGCCAAATTTTATGCTTAAATTCCTTATAGATAGGCATTCCCGAGCAGATGGAGTAGGGGATATTTAAGGCGTGCATTATACGCACATGGTCAGTTTTAAAGGGAAGTACTATTGCTTATGAAGTGATCTATTTTTTTTCTAATACTCAGTATATCTTGTAGCTTCTCAGGGTGGTTGTATTTTTTAAACCCATTAATCAAAATTGGTAGTTTTTTGTTTATAAACTCAATGATGGCCTCTGACCTTGAGGTGTCTAATTTAGAGCTTAACATGGCAGCAGACGCTTTAACTCGCCAATAATCCATAGCCTTATACTGTGTGGAAAGTTGGTCGGCATGCCCTCCGTGTTTAATAATTAGTTCATCATTAATGAAACCTATGGGGTATTTATTAGCAATTCTCAACCATAGTTCGTAATCTTCGCAAACAGGGAAGCTTTCATTAAATAAGCCAATGTCTTGAAAGATACTTTTATTAATTAGTACAGTTGAGGCACCAATAAAACATCTGTGTACACAATTTTGAAATATATTTGTATCGTATTTAATATGCTGTTTTTTTTTAGTGAAGGGCTGATTGTTTTTTAGCCATCGTTCTTCAGTGTAAACCCAATTAAAATTTGGGTTAGCTTTTAAAAAATTAACTTGGGTTTCAAGTTTATGGGGGAACCACTGATCATCACAATCTAAAAAACTTACATAAGGAGAGGTACTTAATTTAATACCTGTATTCCGGGCATGGCTAACTCCTAAATTAGGGTTTTTAACAATAGTGTAACTTATGTTGCTTTGCCCACTTAAGTACTTTGAAACTCTTTCGTATGTATTGTCAGTTGAACCATCATCAATAAAAATGAGATTCCAATTTTTATAGGTTTGATTAATAACACTTTGAATGGCTCTAACGGACCATTCAGGGCGATTAAAGCTAGGTATGATAACGCTAATTTCCATGTCAAATTAGTATAGTTTGAGTATTAATTTGTAAAGAGGCTTTGTTAAATATATTTTAATTAAAGTCTTCGGAGTACCTAGTGCTCCAACCATTTAATTTTTTCACCTATGTACGAGGCTTTTTCTCCCACAAAAATGGCTATTCTCCTCGGATTTGCTTATGGCCAGTACTTCGTTGGCTAGCCAAGTTTGTGAATAAAAATTACTACGTATCTAGGTGAAAAAATTAAGTGGTTGAAGCACTAGATCTATAATTACCTTGTGGAAAGCCCAATTAGCTGGAATAACTTTAATATGAATTTTTCTAAATTTTTGTCTGTTATTGTGGATTACACCTGGGGGCTTCCTCTTGTAATATTATTAATGGGTGGTGGTATATATCTACTGTTCGTATCTAGGTTTTTACCTCTACTTGGGTTTAAGCATGCCCTGGCTTTAGTTTTTGGAAAATATAAACATAAAAATGAAGATAAGGCCGATGGGCAGATATCCCACTTTCAAGGCTTAACCAACGCCCTGGCAGCAACGATTGGCTTGGGTAATATAGCCGGTGTGGCTGTTGCTATTTCCCAAGGCGGGCCGGGTGCTATTTTTTGGATGTGGGTTGCATCCATAATTGGTATGAATACCAAGTTTTTTGAGTGTAGTTTGGCTGTAATGTATAGGGGGCAAAATTATTTGGGTGAGGTTCATGGCGGACCCATGTTTGTTATTGAAAAAGCTCTCCCTAAAAAGTTTAAGCCCTTTGCCATAATGTTCGCAGTTTGTGGTTTAGTGGGTACAATGGCCTTATTTCAAACTAATCAACTATCAGCTTATATGTTTGATCAGTATGAAACTCCAAAGCTTGCAACGGGTGTTATCAGTGCCATGTTTGTGGCTGTAGTATTATTAGGTGGTATTAAAAGAATATCATCTGTAACTTCAAAACTAGTTCCTGTGATGTGCATAGTTTATGTTTTATGCTGTTTAACAATTATTTTTATTAATATCGAAAATGTTCCAGCTGTTTTTAGCTCTATATTTTCTGAAGCCTTTAGTGGGCGTTCGGCTTTTGGGGCAGCAGCCGGCATTGGTGTTATACAGATATTAAAAATTGGCGTTAAAAGAGCGGGCTTTTCTAATGAAGCGGGTATTGGTACTGCACCTATGGCTCATAGTAACGTAAAAACTAATGAGCCTATCAGTGAGGGCTTTGTTGCCATGCTAGGCCCGTTTATGGATACCATTGTGGTTTGTACGATGACTGCCTTAGCCATTTTAACGAGTATAGATTACAGAACCATAGGTGATGTGACTGGAATTGTAATGACCACAATGGCATTTGAAGCCACCTTACCTAATGTTGGTACTCATTTATTAGGTATTGCCGTATTACTATTTTCATTTTCAACAATGGTGGGAATGGCTAACTATAATGAAAAGTGTTGGAACTATGTATTTAAAGGGCGGTTTATTTTTAACCGTTATTTTTTTATTTTATGGTTTTGTTTAACTTTAATATACGGAGCTGTATCTACGCCAACAGATGTTATTAATATTTTAGATATCGGTTATGGCTTTATGGCTATACCAAATATGTTCGCAACTATTTATTTGGCCACAAAAGTTAAAAGTAAATTACAAGACTATATGAAAGCTTATTTGTCCTAGAATTTTGTTATTCTGAGCGTAGCGAAGGATCTATTTAGTTCTACAGTATATAAGCCCAGAAGATCTAACGGTTTTGCCTCTGGGAGACGTACTTATACCAATTCCATTTTAAGCCATTATTTAATGGGATTGGTATTAAATGAAAATATAAGGCTGCCAAATATCAGGAACTAAATGTTTATTTTTTTTATTAATTGGTTTAGCTGCATGTTGTTTTAAAATTTTTGGTTTTCTCATTAAAGGCATTCTTGCCTCTTCAGGTGTTTTGTTGGCTTTTTTGTGGTTACAGGCTCTGCACGCAGTGACTATATTAGTCCAATCTTTTTTTCCACCTCTTGAATAGGGCAGGACGTGATCTAAAGTTAATTGAGAATGAGGAAAAGTTTTTCTGCAGTATTGGCAAATATAATCATCTCTATAAAAAACATTATCTCTTGAAAATCGGGCAGAACCTTTTGCCCATGGGCGTACATAATTTTTTAATCTAAGCACCGCAGGCAGTGGAAAACTTTTAAGAGCACTTTTAACTTGGTAGGAATGTGACTCTAAAACATCGGCTTTATCTTGAACCCACAAAAGCATTGCAGACTGCCAGTTAACAATTCGTATGGGCTCATACGATGCATTTAAAACTAAAACTCTTACGCTAGCTAAATGGAAGGCTAGACCTCCTATCTTAGCCCGTAGCAAGTGAAGCTCACATTAGGGCAATATTTATTGTTTTCCTCCCGTAGTAAGCAAAGCTTACGTCTGGGCGATATATATTATTTTATCACAAGAACTAGGCGTTTATGTAAGGAATTACCCCCATAGACTTATAACTAGACACTTAGCAAAAGAGGGGCTTTTGGCTCATATTAGACATATTTATTGCTGGCAGTAAAATATGAATTTAATAAAGGTTTAATATTACTAAGTTTTTTAGGCTCTGTAAAAACAGCAAAGGCTTTAAATACTTGATTTTATAGGGTTTAAAGTATATCAAGTGAAACCTAAACCGTTAATTTTAGTGAGTGATTTGTTTTATGTTTTTTGAAGGCTCAGAGAAAAAATTTGAACTTAGTGTTGTTGCTGGAGTTTCATCTTTGCGTGAAATACCAAGAGCTATTTACGATGAGTGTGTTGAAAAGTCGGAAGCTCAAATTTTATCGGTAGTGAGCTCTGATCAATGTGATGCATACCTTTTATCTGAATCCAGTTTATTTGTTTGGGATGACAGAATTACTATGATCACTTGTGGAAATACGAAGCTCTGTCATGCGGCTTTATTTATAATTGATCACTTAGGGCAAGATAATGTCGAGTCATTTTTTTATGAAAGAAAAAATGAGTACTACCCAAGAAAACAATCTTCAGATTTTTTTGATGATGTAGAATGTTTAAGTAAAAAAATCAATGGCACTGCTTACCGTTTAGGCCAGCCCAACCAGCATCACCTTTATTTATTTCATGGTAATAAAAAGTACGAACCACCAAAATCAGATAGAACCATTGAATTACTTATGTATGGTTTGTCGGGTGAGGCAAATGAGATTTTTTCAAAGCCTAATAATAATTCGCAAAGTATTAGGGAGTTTTTAAACCTTGAAAATGCATTCCCAGGTTTTAAATTTGACGACTATGTGTTTTCCCCGGTGGGTTATTCTTGTAATGCAGTTAAGGGCAGTGATTACTACACCATTCATGTAACTCCCCAGGATGAAGGCCCTTATGTGAGCTTTGAAACTAATGTTAAAGGTATGACGGCGAAGTCAGTTGTGGAGTCGGTAACAAATATTTTTAAACCTTCTTGCTTTGATATTATTCAATTTGATTCTGGCCAGCTTGAGGACATTCAGTTTGCGGGCCCGAGGAAGTTAAATGCAGTTAAAGATAAAATTGGTGGCTATAATGTATTATTTAAAAGCTATTACAATCATAGTGAAGATTATAAAAAAGCAGATAAGTTAAAACTATAAGGTAATTGATTATGGAAAATGAAAAACAAGTTCCAGTGATGCAGATGTGGGTGGATGAAACTCACCACGGTGTTGCTCGGCACGGAGTAAAAGTGTCAAAAACTTTATTCTCTGGTAAAAGTGAATTTCAAACAGTGGATGTTTTAGATACGCCTGGTTTTGGAAAAGTTTTATTAAATGACGGTTTGTTTATGGTTTCTGACCGCGATGAGTTTATTTATCACGACATGATTTCGCATGTGGCGATGTACACACACCCGAACCCTAAAAAAGTTTTAGTCATCGGTGGTGGTGATGGTGGCACGGCCCGTGAAGTGCTCAGGCACCCAGGCGTTGAAAATTGTGTGATGGTTGAAATTGATGAGATGGTTGTGAATGCCTGTAAAGAGCATATACCAGTTACATCAGTGGTGTTTAATAACCCAAAGCTAGATTTAAAAATAGAAGACGCTGTTAAATATGTAGCAGAAACTAATGAAGTGTTTGATGTAATATTAGTGGATTCAACAGACCCCATTGGGCCTGCCACACCACTTTTTGGCCCAGAGTTTTATCAAAATTTGTATAATTGTTTAAGTGATGACGGTATTGTTGTTTCGCAAGGGGAAAGCCCATTTTTTGAACAAGAAACTCAAGTTTCTTTATTGAAAATAATTAATAAAATATTTCCAATGCTTGCGGTATTAAATTTTTCTAATTTAACATACCCTGGTGGCTTGTGGTCATTTACATTTGCTTCAAAAAAATATAGCCCATTACAAGATTTCCAAGCAGAAAGATTTGCCAAAGATAACTTGAAGTTTAGGTACTATAACAAGGAAATTCATAAAGCTTGTTTCGCTTTGCCACAATTTATGAAAGATGCTCTTGGTGAGTATTTAAAAGGAATATAAGTGGACAAACTTGAACTCATAGCCCCTGTTTACTCTGAATTGCCTATGCCGCATGATAAAATTTCATGTGATGAGGGTGATATATCAGCTAGGCAGGTGATTGAGCTTTTAGATAATGTGATTACCGAAGAAAGAATAGAAAAAATTAACAAGGTAATTTCATCTAGAACGAATAACTTTATCCCAGTCCTAGAGAACATATATGATCGTGGCAATATTAATGCTGTGATGAGAAGTGCTGAAGCCTTTGGTTTTTACAATATGTATATTGTTGAAGACGAAGACGCCCCTCATAAGGAGTCAAACCGAATTACAAAAGGCACTCATAAATGGCTTGATATTCATAAACACTCTAGTGCCAAGTCGGCAGTTTCTGAGCTTAAAGCCGGTGGTGTGCAAGTGTTTTGCACACACTTAGAGGCTTCAAAAAATATTGCCGAGATTGACTTCACAAAGCCTACGGCATTAGTCTTTGGCAATGAGGCAAAAGGTGTAAGTAATGAAATGCTTAACCTTTGTGACGGAAACTGTATTATTCCAATGGAGGGCTTTGCTCAAAGTTTTAATATCTCAGTGGCTGCTGCCATAAGCTTTTACCATGTGTACTTAAAAAGAGTAGAGGCTTTAGGGGCTAATGGAGATTTATCAGAGCCTCAGCAGGAGTGGTTAAAGGCTAATTATTTTATTAAGTCTTTTGGTGGTTTAGAAAAATTTAAAAAATTAGTAACAAATAAAGAGGCGTAAAATTATGAGTGAAAAATTATATGGTGAACTAGCCATTGAAAATAATGAATTAGAAAAATTTGAAAACAGAACGAAAGTTCGCAAATATACAATTGAATTCACTTGTCCTGAATTTACATGTTTGTGTCCAAGAAGTGGTTTTCCAGATTTTGCCACAATTAAGATAAAGTATGTACCTGATGAGTTTTGTGTAGAACTTAAGTCACTGAAGTTGTATATTAATGGTTTTAGAGATAGAAAAGTTTTTCATGAAGATGTAACTAATGAAATTTTAGATGATTTAGTTAAATTACTTAATCCTCATGAAATTGAAGTGGTGGGTGACTTTACAGTGCGAGGTAATATTCACACATTAATAACATCGACACATAAGAAATAATAATTAATTACTGCGCATCCGTAGCTCAACTGGATAGAGTATCTGGCTTCGAACCAGAGAGTTGGGAGTTCGAGTCTTCCCGGGTGCGCCAATTTTATTAACTAATAAATACTGAGAGGTTTTATGTGAGTAACATCTATTAGTTCTGAGGCCATAGGTCATTAGATATTAGTCTAACAATTATCGACCTTCGTGACATGGCCTTTGCAATAAATTGTCCTCAATTAAGTAAAAGTATATGGTTTTACTAGGCTAAATTTAAACAATTTTAATTAGGAGTTAGAATGAGTTTTTTTAAACTATTATTAATTACATCAATTAGTATCACGTTTATATCGTGTGCCAGTAGTAATGATTATTCTGAATATAAAATGAACCGAGGCACGGCCGGTTTTTTAAAAAGAATTTTTAACGCAGTTAAAAGACCAAACCTAAGTTTTATAGGGACAACACATACATCAGTTACTTTTGAAATAAAAACGGGTGGTATAGATGGGATTCGTTCATATAAAGTTTTTAGAAATGGAGTTGAACACGAGACTGTTACAAAAAAAGGCTCTTCAGTAATTTATACAGATAAACAGTTAGCACCAGGGTCAAGTTACAGTTATTTTGTAAGAGCAAATGCAAAAGGTGATGATGGTAAAAGGTCTCATCGTTTACATGCTGAAACTCGTTGGAAAGATAATAACACTAATAATGTTAAAACTTACACTCCTGGGTTTGGTATTCAATATACAAGAGGTGTTGCTGGTAAAAATGGGCACTTAACTTGGCACCCAAAAGATGCAATGGCTATAATGTACATTGGTGGAGATGAAGTGATTTGCCAAGTTCAAGGCGGCAATGATGGTGACATTCATGATATTCAATTTAAAACTGATAAAGTTTATTATGAGTTAGTTGATAAAAGGCGTCGTAAAATGGCTGAGAAATGGCCAAGTGATAGTTGGGCAAAGCCAGGTATTCGTAATGGTGACGACGTTGGTAATTCAGCTTATAAAGATGGTAGAGAAGGAATTAAGGGATGTCGCGAATTTATTGTTAATAATGGCCAGTATGCAGATGATGCAGAAAACGATGAGTGGACTGTTACAGTTGTGAAATATTATGACCAAAACCACATAAATGGTAAAGCCTGTAAGGTGCAAGATCATCAGATGAGAGATGTTATTCGCGTTCCATTACATTTTTATCATATGGTTAGAAAAGCCTCAGGCACTTATCATGCCGATGACAAGTTAGAGTTATGTAGGTAATTAAGTATAACGAAAACTAAAGTAAAAAAAAGCCGACGTATCGTCGGTTTTTTTATTCAGGAAATATAAAAATTAATTTGAAAAAAATTACTGAGTTACTTAATTAACTAGATTAATTGTCAACAGACTCTAATTAATACCAATCCCATTAAATAATGCCCTAAATTAGTCTTCAGTTTTATTTAGGTTTAATTTTTGTGACCTGAAAGAAACCGCAGGCCTAGCAAGGCTAAGCAGAGGATTTATTGACCTGAACAAAATTTAAAAATGAATGAAAATGGTGAGTAATTTAGGGCATTATTTGATGGAATTGGTATAAGTAATAATTCTCTGGTAATTTAAGAAATGAGGTCATTATGAAATTAGCCCTACTAATAATATTAAGTTCTTTAGTATTATCTTGTACTAAAAATGCCGTCGTTAAAGACACTGCTGTCCTCAAGGCAACAGTAAGCCCTGTAGCTATTGATGTAAGGTCTCAGGCTGAGCTTGATTCAAACCCAGCCCCTGTTGCTTTACATATACCTATGTCAAAAATTAATGATAAACCCGGTAGTTGCATAAAATAACGAATATTTAAATATAAAACTAAGCAAACCCTTTATGTATAGCTGTTTGGTGTTAAACACTGTGTAATTTTAAATTATTTTAAACATCACTTTTAGT